>Ga0114959_10000249_pt1 | contig 52061 bp, 44 predicted proteins | sample C_130625_EF_Meta_FD_87317 | JGI IMG/M metagenome (GOLD analysis project Ga0114959, IMG submission 87317) | Freshwater microbial communities from Lake Croche, Canada to study carbon cycling - C_130625_EF_MetaG | ecosystem: Environmental > Aquatic > Freshwater > Lake | place: Lake Croche, Canada...
GAGCATTGATCGGCATCTGCAACAAGTACGCATAACTCTCCGTGGTTGCTGACTTGCCATTCTTCAATCTCAAAAAACCAAGACTTTCCAGAAGTTCATTCAATTCGGTCGTGGTTTTCTTGAAAACGTGAATCGAGTCATCGACAATTCCTTTGACAAAACGTTCTCTGTTGCGCAACATTTTCAATTCTTCTTCAAGAACCAAAAGCTGATTGATTTTCCTTTTTTCATAAAAGTCAAGACGTACGATGTAGAAGGCCTCCATGATCTCTGCTACCGAGTTGTACTTGACAATCTTTCCATTTTCGTCGTACAAGTTCATGTTTGTCACGGAAATTTTGCTCGTCAAGCGAAGTGTCTTTTCCAAAATGTTGACATTAGGATCATCTGTGCTCGGGTTTGCAAGCATTTGTTGCAACATATCCGGATCAACATCAAGTTCAAAATGAACCACATTGTCCGTACTTCCAAGTTTCACACCCTTGACAAACGCAGCAGCGGAAGTGTCAGAAGCTTTTTCCGATTTTTCCGATTTGTCCTCTGTCGCAGCAGCACCACCTTTCTTCGATTTCTTCTTTTCTTCATCTTGACTGACAAACAAAGAATCCAGAAATTCCTTGTAATCGTTCGTCCAGGACACAGATGATTCAATTGGCAATTCGCTAATCACAATCTTGTTGTACTCCGTAATGGTGTAAACACCCTTTGTCATAAACGATTTTTCCGAAATGGACAAAATATGACCACGAAATCCGTTGTAATGTGGAATGAGATTTTCAAAGACAGTTCTTGTACCCATCAGTCTCTGACGAATTTGTTCACTGATCTGCAAAGGATTGAAATTGGGAATGTACGTTGACCATCCAGTCCCTATCCCACGAACTCCATTGACAAGAGCCAATGGAAGAATAGGAACATAGTAAGAAGGTTCAATGGACATTCCATCGTCTTCCAAGTACGTCAACAAGGGACGGTCGGCTGCAGGAAAGAGTACGTCGGTCAAAAGATTGAGACAAGTGTAGATGTAACGTGCCGATGCAGCATCTTTTCCGCCCTGAAGACGTGTTCCAAACGAACCGTTAGGAAGTAACAACTCGATGTTATTGGAACCCATAAAATCTTGAGCCATGCCTACAATCGTCTGATTCAAAGATACTTCACCATGATGGTAGCCAGAATGTTCGCTGACATATCCCGTCAATTGAGCCACTTTGATTTCATCTCGCTGATTTTTCTTGAAACAGGAGTACAGAATTTTGCGCTGTGATGGCTTTAGTCCATCAATTAAGCTGCCGATGCTTCTTTCATTGTCTGCTACCGAGAAAAAAATCATTTCTTGATCCACAAAACGTTCGAGCGGTAAGTCTTGGTCACTGGTATCCATGATCATTTTCGGGTCATAGGTTGTTCGAAGCCAATCTTTTCGATCTTCAGCTCTTTTCTTGTTGAAAACCATGTCAATCTTGTCGTCCGATGCTTCGGTCCATATAAAATTCATCATTTTCAAATCGCGAAAATATTCCTTGGCTTCTTGGGAAGTAGATGTACCAAGACCTTTGTAGTATTTGATTTTCCAGTTTCCAGAAGCGGCATCCGTTCCACTCCATTCCTGAAAAGCACTGATGGAATAGAAACTCAAAACCGTTTTCCCTTTTGTAGCCTTGATGATGGGAGTCAACATGCAAGTGACAAAACCGAGTTTGATCAATTCTGGCCAATTGCTGGAAATCCAATTGACAAAAAGCCCCTTGATATGTGATCCGTCGACGTCCTGATCTGTCATGATCATGACACGGCCATAACGTAATTCTGCCAAGGACGTGTACTTTTTCCCTGTCTCTAGTCCCAATATACGTTTAATGTTGTTCAACTCTTCGTTTTTGGAAATTTGTTCACGTCCTACAGCGCTTGTGGCTTTGTCTCTTGTATTGATCATTTTCCCTTTGAGGGGATAGACGCCAAAAAGATCTCGCCCAACTACAGAAAAACCAGCGACTGCAGTGGCCTTAGCGGAATCTCCCTCTGTCAGTATAAGAGTACACTGCGCTGAAAGAGCTGCCGTACCCGCTTCGTTGGCGTCTTCAAGTTTAAGAATGTCATAAAGTCGTCCATTTTTCTTCTTCGTGTCTTGTTTTTGGATTTTTCGTTGATGGAGATCTAGTGCTCTTTCCACAATACCGAGTTTGACAATTCGATCGATAAACTTGTCATTGAAATCGCAAGTAGATCCAAATTTCTTCTCTGGAGTTGTCAATGTCTCTTTCGTCTGACTGTCGAAATCGGGATTGACAATTTCACACTTTACACCTACAAAGAGCAGCTTCTTCACAAGACTCCGTTCCATATCAATCTTTTTCTTTTGTTTGATGATTTTGCAGATAGCAGTAGCAATGTTGTTGGCAATGTACTCGACGTGTTTTCCACCTTTCAACGTATTGATTCCATTGACGAACGAAACTTGTTTGAAATCATCATTGCTCATGGCAATCGCCACTTCCCAACGCGGATGGAGGTACTCGACTACTTTGCCTTCGCGGAATTCTTCAAAGAAATCTAGAAACTTCTCAAAGTTGCGCACTGGAACAGGTTGATCATTGAAGGTGACCGTGACACCTGGGGTGCAAGCGGACAACTCGAAAACACGTTTTTCAATGATACGTAGCATATCTCTGCTGATCGTTTTCATCCCGAAACGAGACAACTCAGGGATCATGGTGATACTTGTAAATGGATCATTGTCATAATCCGTGATAACAGGAGGATCGACGATTGACATGTTTTCACGGAACGATTGCGTATACTTGAGTTTGCGTCGAAAATCCACCGTTGTCACATTGAACTGGGTTGAGAAAATATTGCAAATCTTGCTACCGAGACCGTTTTTGCCTCCAGTCAATCGTTCTTCCACCTCATCTGTGTAATTGGTCGACGTGCGAAGATTTCCAAAGATGAGCTCGACGGTGTATTTTTGGTACACGCCATGCATGGCAATGTCGACCCCTTCGCCATCATTAGTAATTGTGAAGGCACCTGTTTCCGGATGAACAGTCACGTCGATCTTTTTGACTGGATGTGGAGTCTTTTTCGAGGAAAGACGTTTGAACTGATCGTATGCATTCACGACCAATTCATCGTAGATTTTCAAAAGACCTGGATTAAATTCAACTTCTTCATGAACCATCATTGTCTTGGAAGAATCGAAAATGAAAAGTTTGTAAGGTGAATTTTGCGTTGATCCCAGGTACATGGCGGAACATTTGAGGGTATGTTCGATGTCCGAGTATGCGAGATAAGTCTCTTCAATGCTTTTCTGTGCTACGGCCTTTGACATTTTCAAGGGGAATATGCTTTTTGTTCGATATATGGAACCAAAGCTGCCTTTCGCGGAGTCAATCGTTACTAAAATCGATCATTTTTTTTCGCACTCTGGAATCCAAAACATGACTTAAACGAATACGAGTGTCACAGGGTGTAATACGCACAGGTATGCTAAACGAGGAGCAACAGGAAATTCCAAAACCACGACGGAAAAAGGCGGTTGCATCAAAAAAGGTTACTGAAGAAACGAATGCAAAGTCTATTGAAAAGACCATTGTAAGAGAAGAAATTGAATCGTTTCTTGCATCGACACCGGTAGTCAAGAAGAAAAAAGTTGTGACTATCGATCAGACGTATACGGTTTCAAACGCTGCGTCAACAAACGTGTTTGCCAACCCTGTGAACAACATTATTTTACATTTAAAAATATCCGAAAACGTCACTGAGCCAGACCATTTAGTCACTAAAATGTTCGTGTATGATCCTGAACTCCACGAACCCAGTCCATATGAACGACAACAATGTTTTCTCTCCTCTCCTTACGAATTGGAAGAATATGAAGAGAAATATAAACACGAAGAAAAGAAAACTTCGGAACCTCCTTTGACTATGGTCAGCGATCATTCGGAGACGCGAAATGCAAGTTATACAATGGATGCGTCTCAAAGCCAAAAGTGTTGGTGGTGTTGTCATCCATTTGACAATGACAAGACAAAATACTCGCTACCTTGTCGGAGGACAGGGAAAACATTTAGTGTCGTTGGATCGTTCTGTTCCCCTGAATGTACAGTCGCATTTTCTTCAGAAAGTGGTCATCGATACGGTGATCTTTTGAAGCAATATACCTGGATAAACTTTTTATACGGAGGACACAAGTTGTCAAATGATACTCACGTGGCACTTCAAGCTGCACCACCTCGTGAGACATTGCAAATATTTGGAGGTCCATACACCATAGAACAATTTCGAGCGCGTTCCAAGAATTATGAAATAAATGTCGAGATAACGATGGCGCCCATGATACCTATCAAAGGATTTACAGATGAAATCGTTGTGGAGTATAAGAAATCAAAGACGTTTGTTCCCATGGAAAAAGAACGCATGGACCGTGCAACTTCAGAACTGCGACTCAAGCGCAAGAAGACAAAGAAAAGTGAGAACACTCTCGATGATTTTATGAATTTAAAAGTCAAAAATACGGTAGCTACCTGAGTGTATTAACGGATGAATTGAAACAAATGAAACAATTAGCGCAGCTCTCACAACCCTTCCTTTTTAATTGTTCAGCGGATTGCTGCTAATCTCGTCGAAGTATAAGAAGGAATATGGAACTGAATACGGAACATGGATTTCTTTTCAAAAAGCTTCTTCAATGCTGCAGTACAGTCGATTCGCTTTCATACTTTGGAAAGGAAAATCCCAAGTTTTTGTCCATTACGGCAATAAATGAGTTTGTGGATATTAATATCTATTTACACCGTGCAACGTTTTTCTCACGTTTACAACTTGAATTTGAATCGTTGTTTTTTCAATTCGACACGTTTGACTGGATTCGAGCGATGCAAATCATTCATGTGAAAGATACTTTAAATTTAGTTTGGTCGGAATACAAGGGGTTATCCGTGAACGATGCTTCATCTTCCAAAAAGCTTGCCAAACGCTATAGTTGCATGACATCGCCAGACGCTTTTGTCAACGATGTCACTTTGGTGAGCAAAGATGTCAAATCTCGGACATTCATATCGGCTATTTCAGTAAACGTTGTAGACTTATGTGTCAAGGATATTCTTGACTTGTATTCTACAATTACACTGTCTTTTGAGACAGACACTCGTCAACAATTACATATATCTGCAACAAACGAATTCTCCGAATTTTTAAGAGAATTAGTCATTCTAAAATCCTTTTCAGCAGATACTTTGTCTAATCAAATCATTCTAAAACGCACTGTCGATGTCTTGCTATTTTCAACTGCTGTCGAAAATATCCTTAATGTTTGCGACAGTGGTAACAGTACATCGATAGAACTTATTTTCCTGGATAGCGACCTTCTTCAAATGAACTTAAGTATAAAAGGTGTCTCATACATGACCATTGGCATCCCAGTGTTCTAAAACTCCCCGTTGTCGATGGTCACTATATCGTTTTTTCGTTCATAGAAAAATAGGTAAGCAAAATCACTGAGAGGTGATTCAATGTGCGATAGATTCAAATCATCGCAACGTACCCATACACTGCTGCTGCTGTTGTAGCGGCGACATTCCGCGAAACAATGACCTGCATCAACACCACCAATATGTTTTGCAATCGCTTTGAGCTCGTAACATGGGTTTTCTTTGGAAAGATCCGAATGACAGTAATCTTGAAGATATAAAGCATTTTCAATGCGAATGTTGCAGTTATTTTTGTTGCTGCCACTGAACCGCTTCAGCTGTATGATAAGAAAAGGAGGAAGGGACCAAAATTTCGTCTTCCCGTCATCAAAGTAAAGATTGAGACAATCATGGACCGTGCATTGTTGTACACTTTCGGGCAAAGGTACCATGAGGACATTGTAGGCATCAAATGAATAATGGTTCGTGGAAAGTGTAGTAAAACATTGACCGTAGAAAAACTGATTGATTTCTGAAAAATCGTGTTCAAAGGTATCTTTATAATGTTCATAGGCTTTCTTTTTCAAAATTTCCTTGTCTGTGCGCGCTTCACCACCGACCTGAATCTCAATCGACCGTTTTCTTTCAAGATGAATCTTTTCAAACAAGAAATGAAGAAACTCGGCCATGTCATGTTGTTCATTTGGTGGAAACTGCTTTTTCACGACATCATATAGAAAAGATGGATACACAAATGTCTTGGAATGACGCAATTGTTTTAAAACAAGAATGATATTTTGGAGAAAACTATGCTCATTGTATTGATGAAACGTAAGAGCAAAGAGAAAATCTATAAACTTGTCGCATGACAATAAACATTGCAAAATTGCATTCATGTAACAACTTGCCCCGACATTGACAAGACCACATGCGACATTCGTTTTGTTTGGGTCCATGTTTTTTTGTTGGATGAAACCTAGCTTCTTGTGTTTATATTACCGAAGACGAGAAAGAGGTGATTTCACTTATGATTTCAAATACCACTTTATACTGCAAGGACTCATTGAAAAGGTACGGTCGTGTATTAATATCATGGCCTTTCGAAAGAGGAACCTGATAAAATTCTTCCGTTTCATTAAAGAGTTGCATTACAGGGAGAAGGTATTCATGCAAATTCAGTGAAATATCCACATAATACGACCCGTGTTCTATTTTTGCCGTTTGCGTGACAATGAAACATGGCGGATGCGTAGAGTTGAACGCATAATTTTGAAGTGCGATGTACTTATTTTGCATCTCCTCGTTGAGTAATTGGAAATCTTCAGAAAATGCATCAATTTTGCACTGCCGCAAGGAAACTTTACTACCTGTCACTAAATATATTGGTTCTTTATGCACTTCTAAGCGTAACGTTCCTTTTTCCTTGTAAAGTTTGATACTGGCAATTTCATTCCTGTCCAAATGATTGACGTCATGATTCACAATATCGTTCTTTCCAATGAGTAAGTCGTGTAGCAGAAGAGGGTTGTTATTCCGTCGAGTATAATCGTCAAGGAGTCTCATTTGAAATCCTGAAATGACCACCGGAATGTCGAAACTATCAGGATATGTCAAGGGTGTAAAAATATTGCAAGCGTATACATTTTTATCGTGGGAAAATGCTTGGTAGACATTCTGCAAGGAAGGCGTTGAACACTCGAAACTGCTTCTAAATTCATCAAATTCCAAATAAAGAACTTCGGAATTAAAAGGGTGATATAAACTTGGTCTAGAAGATGAACAAGAAGATGAAACCCGTGGTAAAATAATGGATCTCGCTTGAATTGAGGTTATATTTTTAATGCCTTCTCTCTGCACGCGACATCCGACTTCTGTAGAACATGTCAAATGAATCTTGAAATTGAACAAGGACTCTGTCAAGTGATTCCGGTCAGCACTGTTTACCAGAAAAGAAGTTGTATACTTTCTTCTTTGGCGTGACTCTGGGTTTATGTAGAGTTGACCGAGTTGCCTTGATCTTACTGTATGATGTTGATCACCTATGAGTTCAGTTGTAGTATCATACTCTTCGTCACTGTCATAGTAGCTACTGTCATCACCATTGAAAGTCGTTTTCATAGTTTAATTTTAAATATCATGATAGACTCTTTATATTGAAGATGAATATGACTTAAAGATAGCCTTCATTTACAGGTTATAAATAATACAAAATAAGTCTACAGAAGCAAAATTATGGCAGCGACATCAAGATTAATTGCACAAGTAAAGTGGTTTGACAAGAAGAAAGGGTATGGATTTCTACAAGATATTCAGACAAAAGCTGATTTTTTCGTGCACCATAGTTCATTGTCAGTTCAAGATCCTGATACGTTCCGATATCTTTCAATAGGAGAGTACGTAGAATATACGCTTCTTCCGAATAACAATCGTCGCCATAAAACGATTGCAGCAGACGTGACAGGAATAAGTCGAGGATTGCTCATGTGCGAATGTTGGGCTCAATATCAGAAGCAGATTAAAAACAATGAAGACTGTGACGAGAACGATGAGGGAGGAGGTTGCGACGATGAGGATTTTGACGTCGAAGAAGGATAGGTGGAGAAAAAAACCCAAAATCAGTAAAAGAAATATTATATTTTTATTAAAAAAATCCAGTCGTCTTCTCAATATTTATGATTCTGTTATTGTAAGAAGAATTCCATGTCTAAAAACCTCGGCGGAACCAAATTGAAAGATGCTTCGCAAGTCTACTTTGAAATTATGTGGTTCACTTTTTTCGAATTGAAAAAGAAACTTTTAACAGTACAACCACTGAACTATTTGGACGCAATTCAATACGGAATGTACCTGATCGATCATGTTTATTGGTACACCTTCCACTACTCTTCGAAAATTGAAATCTGTCGATTTGTCACCGAACGATCCAAGATGCTTTATGTGGAATTCTTGCAAATGTCACGAGAGCATGAGACAATGAAGCAAACAGGTTCATTCCCTTCTGTTCGAGATGCCTTCAATTTTTCAATGCGCAAAAGCATCGGAACATTGGTCCTTGGAAATCATGAATTTTCATTAAGTATTAAGAAAATAGAAACCATTCGTGAAAACGGCCGAAGCATTTTCAATCTGCTCAATGTTTGTTACATGAAACAAGAATTCGATTCTGCAACCAACGAACGTATATATTGGAACGATGATTTGGTAAGGTTCGTATTCAATACTTGTGTGATATCTTGGCCTTCTATACTTCAAAAGCAAAAAATAGAAAACGATCTAATCATGTATATATCTTGCGGTCTTCTTTGTTTTGATGTTGTTGTGGCATTTTTAGACTGGAGTATAAAAAATCTTGTGTTTTCTGTCAATCACTTGGACGAGTCGATGTTAGAGGGAACCGAAAAAATCAATAATATGAACATGGCCAATGTTGATTTTCACGCTAGTATCGAAGACGTCAAACTGTGGATTTCCTTTATTCAAAGTTCATTCACCAAAACATCGATTTAGAATCAAGAAACGAAAAAATATCTGTACTATTACATCAAAAGGCCAAATCACCAAATATTCACAGATGTCTGTCACTTCGTTTCTTCTCAAATATCAAGTCGCTGTCGTTATATCAGCAGTTGTTTTCATTCTTCTCAGTATTGCGGCTTGGAATGCATACATCAATGGATCAATAGCGTCTGGAGCCATGACAACCGCTTCTGGTGCTGTCGTTCAGTACCGTTTCCCACCTTGGATTTCGGCTTGTCCTGATTATTGGTCGGAAAATAGCGATGGTACGTGCACACAGACTCATTATGCACCACTAAATACGACAAACGGGTACAAAAAGTGCGACTCGAGTTCAATCAAGGCAAATATTAGCATAAATTCAGAAAAAGGTCCTGCAAATATTAGTTTTCAAGATTTATCATGGGTTGACAAATGCAGTTGGGCGAAGTTGTGTAATGTTCAATGGGAAGGTGTTAGTGACAAGGCATGTGTATCAAGTTCCTTTGTTAACTATACATCTTAAATAAAAATATCTTTTTCCTAATACTAAAAAGTACTTGGAAAAAAATATGAATACATGGCAAAATGGCATTTTGCTTTATCTTTTGATCGTTGTCATTGTCATTGTCATAACTCTACTTCGTTTTCGTCGTCATAAGAAGCAAGAACCATTTACGGATCCATTGGATAACGGAAACCGCCTTTCTCCATGGGTGGCATATGCTCCACCGAAAAATGACATTGAATGGAATACAATCGACATACATGATGATCCATTTCGCGGAGTTGAAAAGGATTCTACGAAAAGCAAAAGTGATTATCTGGCTACTTTTCGAATCTTTGTCATTAATTTGAAAGATACTCCAATGGGGAAAAAACGTTGGGGACTCATGAAGAAAACCATTTTTGCAGAGAAAATGGAACGTTTCGATGGGATTTACGGACGCACCTATGATTACACTGACGAGATTAAAGGTAACATCATCACTCAAAAGTGGGATTATGGAAAATGGAAAAATTCAAAGTCGTTCTTGATAAATATGACCGCTGGTGAAATCGGTGTTTCCCTGAGTCACTATTACTTGTGGAAGAAAATCAAGGAGGAGAATATTCCACAAAGCATCATTCTAGAGGACGATAGTATCGAAATTGTTCCTGATTTTGAGGAGAAATTCAAACACCTTATGAAAAAAATGCCAAGTGATTGGGATGTTGTTCTTTTGTCATTTTGGTTACATAAAGGAAACAATGGCAAAAAGATAAACAAACACGTGACAAGAGTGCGCGACTTTGTGTTTATGAATGCATATGTCATCAATCCACGTGGGGCGAAGAAATTGCTTGATAAGCTACCGATAAATATGCCCATTGACAGTTGGGTGTCTCAACAAAGTAGTGATGTTGTCATCTACAGACATCATTTTCAGACGCCATCGGAATATACCAGAGGGAACCTCATTTTTCAGGCATCGAAACAATCTGTGGGTTCGTCAATTGAACACACAAATAATTGGTGAAATGTTTTATGATCTCTTTCTCTTCAGTAGACGCAATACGGAAGACTTGGTCAGTGGTTTCCCTCTTTTCTTCACGTTTTCCACATTTAAGATATGTGCAACGTCATCGTACGTGAAATTCCCATATTCAATGGAATCAATGGGAACTTCTTCTGTACATTTCGTGGATGAATTCCATTTCAATTCAATCAAACTTCGGCCACAATTTTCGTTACAAGGCTGCAGATGCTTCAAGATGTTGATGATATCTTTTGTGTTCTCGCATCCATAGTAGAGCATGTGGACAATTTGAGTCACTAACTGCTCTTCATAATGAATTTGAGATTTTATCTGATACTTTCCATCACTTGCATGACGTTTCACCAGTTGATAGCCAAATTTCGTTCGACTAGAAAAGATTCCGCGTTTCTTGCGATAATCAATGGAACTTTGAACTCGCAGAGATATGAGATCCGATTCTAGCTTGGCAAGGTATAAATTATCGATAAACTGCCTACGTCCAAACAAAGATGAAGTGTCCAAATCTTCTCTTGCGGAAATGAGCTTGATGTTCTTTTCGTCACAGCGTTTGAAAAGTTCCATGGCTCCGTAAAAGTCACGAGTGAATCTTGAGGCATCTGCAACGACAATCGTACATGCGACTTCTTTGTCAAACATTTGCTGCAAAACTTTTTGTTTGGCACAATGACGCCCTGATACAATTTCTGAATAGATAGCACCAACCGACTTTCCCATCTTCGAACAATACTCCTTGCAAATACCTTCTTGTGTAGTCAATGACATATTGTTTAGCCGTTCATTGTTTTGCCGCTTCGTACTGCATCGTAGATAGAGTACTACCTTTTCTGAAATCAAATTCGTTTTGTTGAGCAAATCTATTACTTCGTCGTCTTTCATTTCATATGCATGCTTTGCATACTCTTTATATAAAGTAGTACAAGTAGTACATGATCTTGTCACCGAAGAAAAAAATGAAGAAGAGGCCAAGGACAACGATTACCAATGAAGAAATTATTCTCTTCCGTTCTTCACTTCCATGAAGGGATGTAGAAAATGATTCTTTGATTCCGCAAATGAGAGGCTGCTTCTCGGGGGCACATTTGGTCTGTTTGACAAAATTCTTGTGACTTCCAGTCTGATACCCCACATCTTCAGTCCGAAGCACACATCGATTGTTGACAACAGAACCTTTGCCAACACTAGAATACATAAGTTCTGATGGACTCACTTGAATAATGTCTTGAATGACACCAGGTATGAGCCCATAATTCTGATTGGTTGAACAGCGACTACTGACTGGCTGGGACGGGTCTATGCATGGGTTCACGCCTCCCGGTAGGTTATCAATGTACATATACCTCCGTTGTTTCTTACATTCAGATACCGACTGCTCTTCGTCGCAAAATCCATTCTCGACGAAAAATTTATTGCCCAAAATGAGACTTTTCCCTTTACAATCGTACCCATTCAGTAAAGATGACTTGCCGTAATCCAACGCGTCCCTCACATTAAAGACAACGGAAAATATATTGCTCATTTTTGTGACGTCACCAGGTGCGACAACATGTGATGCATAATCAAAGGATGCCATCTATATTATTTATTGCACATTTTTAAGCCGACGCGTGATGAAATTTACCGCCTCGTCTTCGAGCTCTTGACGACATGACGCCATTGGAAATATCCGCTTTTATTTCTCGTTGATGTCCACATTTTGTTGTCCCGACCTTTTCTTGTCTCATTGGGATATTTTCTGGCCTTCAAATTTGGAGATAGGCGACGCTCGCTAACGTACTTTTTGGTGTACATGCGTTCATCTTTTCGAATGCGTTGTACTTTCAGAGTTCCTGACATTTTATGTTATCTTACAAGAAAAAAATTTTTAAATGCGAAATGTTCTCGTCTGACGTGCCTTTTCATTTCGTTTCATTCCTCTTGTCGCCTTTGTTGACGCAGATAAGTACTCGAGCAGAGAAGATGCATCATAACCATATGACATCTGCAGTTTAGGCTCCTCTTCCAAAATAGTAGTTACAGAAATAATAATTCTGTCTTTATCGCTTGTCATAATATCGATATACATTTTTCCTTTGTGCAAAAGTGGTGTCTTCATCGCATCTCGAAATTGTTCAATTGTATCTGTGCGCTGACCATTGACACGCTTTAGAAACAGTTTTGCTTTCATGTACAAAGAAGCATGACTTCCTCCGAGAACGGCTGTAACGATTAATCTTGATTTTTGACAATGTCTATCTTTATTGAATTTCTCTAATTTAAAGTCACCAGAAATATGATCCATGCAAAAATCCATGACAACGAGACCTGCAATGCACTCGTAGTCGATTTTTTCATACACAGGGAACCGTTTTGTCACCGGCAAAATCGTCGGTTGCAATGGAATTGTTTTCTCAAGATACACATTTCCTGACCAAATGCCTAATTTGATTGGCTTGTCCCATGGAAGACTTGACAGAATATTTTCCAGTGTCATCTTCTCGTTCATCCATCTCTTCTTGAATTCACCATACTCGTCGATTTGAATTCCATTGATTGAACATAATACATCGCCAACTTTGATAGATAGTTTTCGCAACGGACTTTGCTTGAAAATTTGTTTGAAAACTACTCCTCCTCCACATCCGTTTTCTGTAAATGTATTGTAAGCCTTCGAAGTCGTTTGGAATTCACAGCCTAAATTGGTCGTTCCATGGATAATTTTTGACACAGACGTTCCTTTTATGTGTTCAAACAAGAGATAGCGCCAAATAGGGACTGCAAAGCCTACATTTTGAGCGAGGAAAACACCCGCAGAGTTGATACCAATTACTTTTCCATCGCGCAAAAGAGGTCCGCCACTATTTCCTGGATTAATGGGTGTATCAATCTGAAGCAAATTGTATTGTTGTCCAGATATAATTCCTTTTGTGGATTTCAAATGAGGTTCCCCTAATGGGAAACCAAGTGCATAAGTCATATCTTGAGATTTAATATCTGACGAATCTCCCCGAAAAAGTTCTAAATGACTTTTGTTCACATACCCTTTCACTTTTAATACAGCGAGATCATACGTTGGACACAGAAGAACAACCTCTGCTTCAAACTTTTCTTTTCCTTCTGAAGGAATTTCAATCTGGATGAAATTCGCGTTTTCAACACAATGAGAACATGTCAACAAAGTTCCAGAATCGTCAATAAAAAATGCAGTGCCTGAAGAAGAAACAGTACCAGCAATTTTGAAAGGGTATGTCCAATCAAAATTGGATCCGTTCGATATGACTCGTACTACGGAAGTGTAAAAAGAAGTTAAATCAGTCATCAATAATCATATATTTAGATTTTAAAAAAGTAAAGAGAATTTCGAATAAATCGCTTTACAGGATGGGGGATTTATAATGTTTCAAAATTGTATTTATGAACTTATCTTTGGAGAAATAGGTATTGAAGATCTTGTAGTTCAGGAGTGACATTCTCTGTATTGACGCTGCATCTAGGGAAGTCAAATAATCTAGCAAATTGGGAAGGTCAGATTCTTTCCAAATGATGAAGACATCTTTCCAATTCAAATTTGGAATACTTGGCAAAACTAATCCATCCGCTAAAAGAACGGGTATGCACCCATAGCTCATGCTTTCCCAAAGACGAATGCTGTTTGGACCAGTACCAGAAGGACAAAGGGAAAATACAGAGTCTTCCAGAATGCGCTTATACTCCCTTTCCTTCGATGAATCCGTTGTCGTTCCATTTCGATAGACTACTTCTTGATAATGCCACTGGTCTCGACGAATGACGCACATATCTTCTCGATTCGAATATAAATCGAAAAGGCGTTCACGAATGTCGCTCATGTAATGTTTTGCGTCATATTGCCCGACGAAACTCGCTTTGTATTTTCGCATGGATATCGGAATCAAGTCTCGATACGTTGGTACATTACTGCATTGGGCTGGAAATAGGGGCATAGGAACTAAATTCAAGTCTTTAATATTTTCAAGATCCTTGTACATTAAATGAGGTGTAAACACAGTCGTAATACCAATTTTTCGAATCACTGGCAAAAATTCACGCCATCCTATGTGTTGTATGACAGTAAAAGTTTCTTTTGTCTTGTCAATTTGCAGTTGATTGGCAATGTCGAGAAGAGAATTGTCTTTGAAAAATAAATGTCGATCAAAGAGTGTTGCCCATGGAAATGCGACATAATTGGCTTTGAGATAGCGAGAATTAGTTTTAAGAAGTAAAAAGCTGGTTAATTCTGTCGTTACTGGTTTTTGCCATTTGTCGTCATATACGTAAATTTTATGACTTTCGTTTGACTTGTTTTGCGTAGTGGTTAATGCTTGCATAATGAAAACACTAAAAGGCTTACTTTTACGCATCGCCAAAAAATATATCAATCATGAAAAATTAAAACTAGGAAGTGCATGTGATAGGATATTATCCTACTATCATATTTGTTCTGCGCATTTGTCGAATCTTTGAAGTGAAAAGATCAAAATCATTTTCGTATTTTGGAATCGTATGGAAAAGAAGACGATCTACACATTTCTCAATTGCGATTTCAAAAGTGCGATTGACATCCTGGGATGTACAAAGAAATTCTTTTTGCTGCAAGAGATAGACACTAAATGTATGTAATTCGAGATCCTCCTTACCCTTCAATCGAGGAAGCACGCTATTGCAGAGAGTATCCATGCTAATGCAATTGAACGGATATGAAACGTACGTTCGCTGGATCACTAAAAAGAGTTTATTTTTCTGCCTTTCAATGAATTGAATTACCTTTTCCCTGTTTCGGTCAGCCATTTCGTTAAATTATGAATGGTCCTACTACGGATTGACAATAATAACTTTATTTTGTTTGCTACAACTTTCTACAAAGGATATGTCAGCTTTCACTTCTGGTAAGAAATAAGAATCTCTTGTCACGAAACTTAAAAGAGCACCCCGTTCAGCAAATAGGTACAGAAGAACTTGCTTTAAGTACCGCTCATCAAAACCATACATAGTCCAATGTGCCCCCCAGCCGTACACATGGCTATCTACAGGAAGATCGCATGGATAGAAGTTCTCTATTCGACAATCTTCATACATTCTGCTTCTTTGCATCATCGATTTTACAAAATCCTTCATCGATTGACTTAGATCAGCGATACGCGCCTTTCTGGGGCTACAAAGAACGAAACTTCCAAGTACAGCGGGATAATTTACTGCGTTCGAAAACTTGTTTACGTGAAATTTCAAATCCACTCCACCTCTTCCGACAAACCGGCCAAATTGAATGCCACGAAGACACGCTTTTTCAAATTCATTGATCATTAAAATGCGAAATTCACTCAATCGATCATCAATATCCAAAACAACACAAGTATCGATCGATGTGTCTGAAAACGCCAGAAATCTCCACAACATTCCGGGCTGGGATCCGATAGATGGCTCTTGCATCACATGGATTTTAGCTTCAAACGAATGACCAATCTCGTTTATGATTTGGTCGAGGTAGCCTTCTTGAAATAAATCGAGAGACATGTAAACTCTTAAAGCCCACTCTCCATTTAAGCAGCGTATGTCAGATATCAATTGACAAAACCCCTGCCAATATTTTTTTTTCCATCGCTCTGCGTTTCCAATACAAGATTCTCGATCAGGGTCCTTGTTGTCCACATCGGCTAGAAAGAAACTCACGCTAAATACGCGACGAATTCTCTTTCGTATATTAGTGTTGATTTCAACAGATTTGTGAACAGTGAACCATTTTTCGACATTATACTTTTCCCATAAATCCTTTGGGTACTCGGTAGCTACGGTGCGCATTGGTGGATACATACTTTTAAAATGCATATTCATTTAATTGTCATTAAACTATGTATTGAAGAAAAATTATGAAATCATCAAAAACTATCTATGTAACGACGCATGTACTCATCAGACATAAACTCTGCTGATTTTAAAAGAAGGCGTTTGTGCAAAGAACCAAGCAGTCGAAACGATTTCACAGATTCCTTTGTCCTGTCATTGACTGGCCATTTACCGTTTTCTTCAAAGTACTTGAGCAGAGACTGCAGATCTTCCTTACTAGGATGGATTTCGACTTTGTGATAATGCAAATGATATTCAGATGCGAATTTCATATCGCATTTTGGACAATCAAATGTCAAACCTTCGTGCACTTTTTCAATATGGCGTTGACAAAGAAGTTTCTGTGAAAAACGCTTGTCACAGTTCTCAATCGGACATTTGAATGGAAGCGTATGTACCGCTTCGTGCTGACGGACTTTAAAGGCCATTTTGAAACGTTTGCCACAGTTTGGATGCGAACATGCATAAGGCTTTGAAACACTGTGCTTGTTTTTCATGTGATTCTGTAAATGTCCTTTTTGGTTGAATTGTGTATCTTTACAATAAAGGCATGGATAAGCAAGTACTCCTTCGTGAATGCTCAAATGTTGTGATTTTGAACCAAGTTGCAATTTCACTTTGCAATTCGGATAAGGACAAATCCATTTCTTGGTCAAGCAATTGTGTTTGTCAAAAAGTTTACGGCTTGCGTATTCTCCTTCACAAGTTTCACAAACAAATAAATCTTGCAAATTCGTTTCCCGTAAGAAGACATCGTTGCTTTCGTCGTTGCTCTTTGGTGGAACAACAATGACTTCCTCTTCTTCTACAACTTCTTCAACACACACAATCTGGGCATCTTGGTGGATACTTTGGGCTATCTTTGAAAACTCTTTTTCATTGATTGCATCCAGATGCTTCGCTGCTACTCTTCGATGGAGTTGAACGTCTGTCAATTGAGTCTCAGGACGCTGCCGTTTTCTTTTTCCTTCTTCTGCATGAAATAGTTTCGAAAGACTTTTGCCTATTTTTCCACCACCTTTTTGCATATTCTTGATAAGCAACTTGCAATTATGAGATCCTTTTCCGAAAAAATGTTTCTTTCTAGAACAAAACGATCATTTTTTCTCACTTTGACCATGTTTCAGGTGGATCAGTGATAACCAAGTTTCCAGTTGGACGAGCGAGTCATTGTGCAGGCGATAGGCTTCCTTTTTGGCGAATTCATGTACAAATAAATCCTTTTCAATGTAAGCTAGGATGCGACTGTGGAATAAAGTACTCGCTTCGGCAAATATATCATGCAGACTATTATTTGATTTAGAATGTTCCATGGTGAAAATCAAACACCTGTCTAAATCATAAGCACTTAACAAATCAGCTTCTCTTACAATATGGTACGCGCTTTGAAACACACCCAAATTTGGATATCCATCTTTTTTGATCGTCGAATACGACATTGTCGATATGATGGCCTTGCAAACATTGATTTCATTTTTGGTCATAAGAGATTCGCTCAAAATTTCATTTGTGAAAAATTCGTCAATCATAACGAGTCCCTCTTTTTCGTTCATGTACTTCTTGTCACACATGTCGTGAATTAAACATGAAACGTCAATTATGTTCTTCTGGTCTCTGAGATAGGGCTTCAAAGGGAGTTCATTTTCGTATATTTTGTGCGCGTATTGCAAAACTTTCATGCTATGTGAAATACCATGAGATTCATCTATATGCATTCTTTTACATGTTGTTATAATAAAAGTGAAACATTTCTGCAAAATACTGATACGCATCACACTTTTCTTCTAGTAATTATATTTTCCGAAAAAACAAAACGTAGTTCTTAATTTCTAATTTTACGCACGCGTTTCTCACGTATACCATTTTTGAATAATGTCGGGAGTTGCATCAGCCATATGCACAATCATAAAGGTCGCTATGCAAAGATTGTGTAAAGGAGGGATTTCCAGATAATTGGCTGCATTGCACATGGCCACGTTTAATTCAATGTCTTCTGAGATCGTTTTTGCGAAAAGACGATAAAATGGATCGTCGAACAATTTGTCAAGACTCTTATGCAAAAGGGGCGTTTCGATTTCAAGAGTAGGTTGGGAATTATAATACTCGAGAAACTGCTTGACATATCCTAATTCTCTATATTCTACATTTGGTAATGGTATTTTGGGATTGTCAGTGTCGTCGTCGTATAACATATTGCTAATCATCTTTGAATGGAAAGCATGATCCTTACTCATAGATACGTTTTCACCTCCTCTCGAAATTAAAATACATGACATTTTGTTTTTCACAGTTTCTCTCGTGTTTATCGGCTTCTACGATGCGCGTAGATTTCATTTTTTCTACTCAGAAAAAAAACATTAAATTCCACTCTTTGTGAAAAAAAATATGTCACAACCTTTTAAAAGAAGGGTTAATTAAATATGTTTGACACTTTGCCTTATTTGTTAGTTGGTGCCATTATTTTTCTCATATGGTACTTCTTTGCATACAACTATCGCTTCGACATGGTTTATGCGACTGCTTCATTGGATGGAAATAGATATCTCGTCCGTAATTTGCCCGATAAAGAGAAAGCGGCGAACATGATCGCCTATGTCCGTAGCATGCTCACCTTTATCGTCAACCGATTGAAACTAGCGTATCCAAACGACAATCGTGTCAAATTGCTTTCGCAGCGGTATAAAGCGGACAAAATTGAAGAATCTTCGGAGGATTCGAAACATACAAGTTATTCGGTAAATAAAGGCGAAGTGCTGGTCTTTTGTCTTCGTTTTCGCAACGACAAAAGAGAACTCGTTTCTAAAAATACAATCACCTTCGTTGCCCTCCATGAATTGGCACATGTCATTACTATATCACATGGACATACACAAGAATTTTGGAACTCGTTTCGCTTTTTACTTGCACACGCAATCAAATGGGGAATTTATAAGAATGTCGACTACAGGAAAAACAAAGAGCCGTATTGTGGTACTGTAATAACTGACACTCCTTATGTCAATGGGGATATCAACAAGTTTGTCTCCTTCGATGACAAAAAAATTGACTTTTCTTCTGTACCTTTACCAATCGCTTATGAAGTTCACCCAGATGAGTCAGTGGACACCTTTTAATATTTATCTCTTGTGTTATAATAACAACTTGCAGCCGATACAGACGATGAGTTTAGGATTCTTTACAAGGTTGCAAATGCAAAAGTTAAAAATGATCAGGGAAGAACAAGAACTTTCCTTGAGACAAGCAATGCCGATACATACTCCTATGTTTCAGATTCTCTTTCCTAGGAGAAGGCGAAATATTGCCATTAATTTACGACTTCACCTTCAAAACTTAAATTATGTGGTTGCACCTCTTGAATCAACAACGGAACCATCGGAACCATTTCCATCAATGTCTGAAAATGAATTCATTCGAATTTACCTATGTGATGACGAGACGATTGAATATCCATGTTTAGCAGAGGACATTAAGTATATTATCTTTGATATTTCTGGAAAATCGACGTTAGTGCCATCCTTTTGTGAACAAGCAGCAGCCATCTGGTCGTCGCAAGTCAAAACGAACATGCAAAATGTGATTCGGTATCAACCATTGCCATATTACCGGAAATCGGTTGAAATTGCTCATGACGAGTGGGATATTTTGTTGATATCTGATACTACTTCCCTCATCGATCATGAAACCTTTGTGAAAGATTTACAAAAAGTCTACAACATTCTCATAAACCCGACGAGTGATTGGAAAGAATATCACTTCAAGGTTGTTCTCTTGCTTGGTTCGCAGCCAATAGACTTTATCGACGATATTGTAGATTGTACTTCAAGAATCGTCGTTGACCATGAAGTAGATTGGTACACACATAACTTTTATGGAAATATTCTTCTGACCTTGCCTAAGCCAATGAATATGTGGATGTCCTTTATGAAGAATGCCTTGTCCGAAGATACGTGTTTCAAGCAATGTTTAGAAGGTCGAAGCCGATATTTTTTACAACGTAACTTAATTCCGTTCACCAATAAATATGATGCTTTAGAATATGATGTTACAGAGAGTCTAATATATTGTGTGCATCTGCCAGAAACCTCAGTACGTCTTCAAATGTTTTTCAATCAAGATTATCGTCCGCTGAATCTTCAGATATTTCCAGCAATATTGATGACGCCAGGCTGGATCGGTTGTGGCATGAGCTACTATACTTTGATTAAAAATGCTAGACGCTGTCAACTGAAACGAATCACAATATGTGAAGACGATTGTGCTTTCAAATTCGACTGCTGTGACAAGATATCCCTTATACACAAATTTTTAGATAAAATCGAAGGGCAGTGGGATATCTTTGTGGGGTGCGTAGCAGCTCTTCCTGAGAGCACAACGTTTACAAAAAAATACACCTACAAGGGAAAGTGCTTCCTGGAGGTAAACAAATTTCACAGCACCGTTTTTAATATTTATAACAAATCGTGTTTTGACATTGTCTGTGAATGGAATCCAGAAAATAGGCGACAGAATTTCAACATGATCGATACGTACCTGAAACATCGAAATCTACGCATTATAATTCCATATCCTTTTGAATTTGAGTGTTTGGACGTGGAAAGCGCAATTCATGGAAAAAACTTGTTTGACGAATATGCAAGATTATTTGAGAGATCTCATTGCCTTATATCATCGAAAATGACGGCGATTCGCAACACAGTGGATCTATGAATACACAATACTCGTTGCATTGACATTTCCTATCTTTCAAGGTAAGGTTTCGTATGTGGTAAAAGAAGCAAGGTGACCGGAGTGTAGAATTTACTCTTTGACTGAAGTGAATCATTTGAGTGTAATCATTCAATTTGTTTTTAAGGATGAGTTTGGGTTTGCAGACATTAATTGATCTAAATTTCACTTTTGAGTAATGAAAATTTTTGTCGTTCATTTCGTTGCAACCCGTCCAATACCCATTGAACGTGACAGCAGACATATCTTTAGGAAGTTTTGATAATACCATTGAAATATTTTGATTAACGTTAAGGTACTCGTCAACATCAAACAAGAGGGACCATTCGGCATCGTATTTTTTCAAGGCGATAGAATATGCACTGTTTTGTCCAACAATGAAATGATCTGGTGTTATGTCAGATCTTGAGTGGTAATATTTGTATTGCACATTGAATGGAATATAAATGACATCATTTCTATTTTGTGCAAATTGCAAGAATTCGGACCGCATTTTGTCAGATGTTGTATTGTTGTCAAATATCAGAAAACGATCCACAGAGTGATACCTTTTGTAGAAATCTATGTATTGAGGTAGCAGTTGAAGTAGATTTTTTATGACAATGACCGATTGCAAAAATACTTTTCGGACGAAAAAACGGGCAAGTTTTACCGTTTCATGAATTCCTAGCGACTGTATATGAATCGTGACATTTTGTTCTAAATTACAATCAAATTCTAGAAAATAAGCGATATTGAAATTTAAACTCTTTTTTACTGTGAAAGAGATGGGGACATTCTTCTCGTCAAATAAGACAATATCGGTATCTGGAAGGCAGTATGTAATTTCTGGTTTCAAATGAATATAAGATTTATCGGTTATGAATGCATCTAAGACGCAAGATGCCATATTTAAAATGGTATTTCTTCAACTTACGTATCTTTTCAAAAGAATAATTGCGAGAGGCGACGATTTTAAAATAAAAAAGTGATGATTAATCATATAAAGACAGTTTAGCAGTCAATAGATTAAAAGAGAGAATAAAAATGAAAATTAAAGAGAAGAGGACGCCGACTACAAAAACAAAAGTCATAAATCTATCTGATGAGCAAAAGATTGTCTGTCAAGGAATAAATGAAGAAGGTTGTAACATCGTAATGAAATCCGTCGCTGGTTCTGGGAAATCGACGACTACATTTGGCATTGCGCAAAGTCAACCAAAAAAGAGAATCTTGTTATTGACATACAATAAGAAGCTGAGAGCAGAAACAATTAGCAAAGTTTTCAACTATCAAATTCTAAATCTTGAAGTTCATACATACCATTCCTTCTTCAGAACCTACATAGATGGAGAATGTGAAACGGACAAAGAAATTTATTTGTTTTTCAAGAATCCATTGTCGCGATTTCCAGAACTGTATGATCTTTTCGACATTGTCATTTTTGACGAGGATCAGGACATGACTCCACAGCTTTTTCAAGTGGTAGCTTTGATATTGGTTTGTCATCCGACGCTTCCACAAATAGGTAGTTTTGGAGATTTGCGCCAGAGTATTTACAAGTATGCTGGTTCTGACAATCGATTTTTGTCAATGGCTCCTCAGATTTTATCTGCCTCGTTTCTCGGTTTCAATGAAGTGGATCGACCATGGAAAGAGTGTGTTTTGCAGAAATCTTATCGCTGTTCAAAACCTATTTGTTCTTTCATTAATATGTGTTTGAAAAACGAAGTGATGATCGCAGGAAAAGACGACTACCATGACAAAGTGAAATATTTTCGCGCGGATTTGTATCACGACGTTGAAGTGACGAATGTTTGTATGCTGATTAAAGAATCCATTGACAGAGTCGGTGTGAATGAAACTATGGTTCTTTGTTTCTCTGTATTGAAAAGTGAAAGTGTGAAACGAGTTGCAAATACATTTAAGCGAATGTACAAACACATCCAACTATACATTCCAACGGGTGATAGCGATACGAATGAGGAAGAGAATATATTGGAAAACAAATTGGTATTTTCAACGTTTCATTCTACAAAGGGATTAGAGCGAAAAAGTATATTTGTTTTGGATTTCAATCGCCGCTCTAATGAAAGAACAGAGACGATGTCAGAAGAATTCTACACGGGCTTGTCAAGACCAATGCAGTTCCTTTGTTTGATTGATAATTATGGACGAGGAGGAGAAACACATGACTTCATAGACAAACGATATGTATTGGATCACTGTGTGACGACATGCACAGAACAATGGATCCAGTCACAATCAAAGAAATCGTTGAAGAAAGAGGTCGATGAGGATAAAAAGGCGAAGGTATCAAAGACGAGTGTGACAAGTGCTATTCGTTGTTTCAATGCCGAGCAAATTGACAACCTGTTTCAGCATCTACCCATTCGACAAATTGAGAAGGGATTAAGTCGTCCCATATATATTCCTCCAACCATTGAGTACAAAGTTCAAGACATGACTTATTTTGAGAACGTTTCGGAAATTACAGGTACGGCAATTCCAATGATGTATTCAGATCTACGGAGTATTCAACGAGAAAACAGGAAACGGAAGTTGTCAGAAGAGGTGGACGAATCAGATTATGATGGTAGTGATTCCGAATATTTACCAGATTCGGATTGCAGTTCTATTGTCACAGAAGAAAGTTGTTACAAGGAGGGTTATAGTGGAAGTAGATGTGAAAGATTGAAGACTTTCAGCTACCACAATCTGGTCACAAGTTCATTTATTGAGGCGTCTTTGGCCTCAGCGACCGATTTTTGCGCCAAACAATCTGGATTTACGCACAAACAAAAGCAGATTGAATCATTCAATTGGTTGTCAGTTTCCTCATTTTGCGAATGCTATGACGTTCTCGACCGTTTACTGGGTGATTATGACGATTTAGAGTATGAAAAATGTTTGCAAATGCCATTACTTGATGGGTCTTTGGATGCTGTGTCACCTTCAAAGAATACAATATTTGAGTTCAAATGTGTGCAGAAACTGAAAGATGAGCATATCATACAATTGGCATTTTACTCAGCTCTTTGGCTTCATAATTTTGGTGTCGTACCTACTGCTTTTTTGTGCAATATACTGACAGGAGAAGTTCTAGAACTTTGTTGCGATGAAAGAGGATTGAAGAAATTTATGTCCGATTACGAAAAGTTTCGTATGGCTTCAAAGCTTGTTAAGACGGATGCGGAGTTTTTGGAAGAATGTCGACAAACAGTAGACCGTGTACGTCGCCTAGTGAAGGAAGAGAGCCACGAGAATGTAGAGTCCGATAATCTCAGAAACACCTGCCACGGGACGAATCTGCAAGAACAGACCTGATGCTCCCTCGGCACCGGCAACAATGGTATTCCATAGGTAGCGACCAATGATGGCAACGAGCAGAAGAATAATAATGAATACGATCAAAGAGGTAAAAGCCATAAGAAGACTGTCCGTGCTTTCCTTGCTCGATGAGTCAAAGGCTTCGGTTTTCGATCCGGTAAGTGAGTGGACTGCGTTGCGAAGAATAGATGGAATCATGGAGTCGAGAGATTTAGAGACAGGTGCTTTTTATATTGATTCCTAGAAAAAAAAATCGTGAAACTTGTGGAAATGGACGAAATATCATCTACCTTCAAACACGTTTGTAACCAACTTAAAGAGGCGTCTATAATGTATGGACTACAACATGGCAACAGAGACAACGTATTTGTCTTGGTTTGAAAAACATAAACCACGATCATTGCGAGATATTATAGGCCATGAAGAGAGTATTCATACTTTAGAGCAATGGATCAAGAGATTTGAAGAGACGAAGATAACGCCCATTTCGAAGACAAAAGGTAAGAAAAACTTGGAAGAGACCGTCAGTGTTTTTTCGGCACCCATTGTATATATTTATGGACCATGTGGCATTGGCAAGACTTCCATGGCATCCCTTGTGCTACAGTTGGGTGGATTTCACATTTTTGAGATGAATGCAGGGGATGTTCGAAGCAAGAAGAGAGTGCAAGAATTGATGGAAAAGCTGCTTTCTAACCATTCCATCGACATGATAAGAAAAGATGGGAAGAAATGGATTATCGGAATCATTATGGATGATATTGATGGAATGAGTTGCGGAGACAAAGGTGGGTTGCATGAACTATTTGCAACAATCCATTTTCATTTGAAAAAGACGAATACACACGTTCCAGTTATTTGTGTAAGTAATAAAGCATATGACAAACGACTACCGAATAACCTGATCCTTGAAGTTGAGTTGAGTCTTCCAAAGAAAGAAAATATAGTAGCTCACTTGGCGTCGATTGCTGAAAAAGAGAAACTTTGCATTCAAGAAAGCGTATTGTCTGACATTGTTGATTTCTGTGGATTTAATATTCGAAAATGTATTATTTTGTTAGAAGAAATGTTTTGGAGTGGGAGTCAAACGACCGATCGATTTCTAAAAAATGCAAAGGATTGGAATTTGTTTGAAATTACAAGTTCTTTATACTCAAAACCATTGGAATTTCCCCAAATGCATGATATCTATAATTTTGATCGTAATTTAGTTCCCATGATGATTCATGAAAATATACTGAAACAGTTGAATAGTAGGCAGTTGAATGTACGCCAAAAACGTCTTCACCACTATCGTCTTATGTTTCAATTGACTTTGGGAGACATCGTGAACCGTCATTTGCATTGCAAGGACAATGCCGAGCATTTATGGTTTCTTTCAGCGTTGGTGCATTGCTACTCGCTTAATCGCTCTTTCTGTTCCATGCTTAATAAAAAGGGAAACATCGATGACAATAAAATTGTTTTCACGAATTCACTGAGTAAATCTGCGACGCAATCAAATACACAAATGATTCTGTATTCTACAAGTCTTTGTTTGAGTCTTGACACGCATTATTTTTATATTTTGATCCCATTCATTTGCGAGGAAGTGTTGGAAAGGGCGAATCGGGAAGTTATCAAGAAACTTGACTTGAACGAATTTGAAAAGATATTCCAAATCTATCAGAAATGGACAAACAAGAAGATTACACCCAAAGAGAAACGAAATGTGAAGCTACTGTTTCCAGAGTGAAAAAGGAGGCAGTCTCGCTGTCGAAATATAAAGGATATCGTCATTGATCTTTGTCAACAACCAAAAACAAATGCTGAAAGAAGAAGATTTTATCAACAAACCTTTGAAAGAATCACTTTCCGAGGATACCTTAAAGGCATGGTATAATATCGCACAAGATACGAATACTAATGTCATTGAAGATGTCTTGAAAGAACGCATCATAAATATGGTAGAACGTTTCATTGTAAATATCGAGAGAAGACAACATGTGCAGGAAGAGTTGAGTGAACTTTGTGAAACAATATATTCCATGCATTTGAGTTCGCGCTTTTACTACAACCCGATTCTGAACGCGTTTTATGATTCAGTGGCTTCCATGACTGGAAAGTTATCAATGGTTGCCTCAGATGATATCTTGTTTTTTGTAAAGGGTAAAACGCCAGAACCTTTAAAAGCTCACTTTGATGTTCTCTGGAGGATGGTGAAGAGCAAGATGAAGACAAACTCATGGATCAAATACCAGCCGACGAACGAGTGGTTGCAGAAATCGATATCGTTCGTGTCCATGTTTGTCAATACAGTGGCAGAGGCAAAAATGATTCTCTATCTGGTTGGATGTTGCATCAATGGCAAAAAGGATCCGAGCTTGACAGCTTCCTTGGTATCGTTTACATGTATATGGACTGGGGGAGATGCAGCAAAGGACGTTGCGTCATTTCTTCAACGTCTCTTATCGCGTCTTTTGGGAATACATTCATTGCAAACACTTCTGAAGTTTTCATACAAGTCGTCATATCAATGGGAAAACCTATTGTTTATTCATATCCAGTCGGCTTCCTTGCGGCGTTCATTTGCAGTCCTTGAAAATCATGCAGAAACATTTTTGTGCTGCTGTGCTCGATTTGCAGAATCCAATCGCGATTTTCATGAATCGCCAGAAATTGTCGATAATCTCTTCCGGTTGCGCCAACATGCTCAAAACTTGGACAAAGGGATCTTTGAAGAGTTTATGTTGAAGCAGTCAATTTGCAGTGGAGGAAATGCAGAAAAGCATATGGTGCATTTCAAAGAGATACAAACAGAATTTCATGCGTTTTTGGAAAAGGAAAATCTTCCGTTGAATTTGATTGGAGGACAAGAGTCACTGAAAACAGTTGTGATTAGTACTCTACGACGATGTGAAGGAACAATGTACTTTTATGGAACTTTGCAAGTGCCTTCCATGTACGGTCAGTTCTTAACCTTTTGTCAAGAGTGTCTCGAGTATGTCGGCGACGAAGATATTTATGAAGAAGGCACCAAAGACGACTCTTGTCATCAAGCATTTCGGAAGAAAACAATGACAAAAATATACAAAATGTACAAGTCGTGGTATCAACATCGCTATCATGCGGAAGGTGAGTACTCTTTGACAGAGGAAAACGACTTGGCTTCCTCTTTACTATATCCAAAAGTGTTTGAACTGTTTGCAGAGAACAGGTATGGGAACCGGGTTGTGGATATAGCTGTTCGCCAGACGTATTTGTTTCCCGAAGATGTGAAGGTGAGTTATTTGGTCGAGACAGAGATTTCTGAATGTTTGAATTTATAGAAAGATGACGTTTAAAGAACCGAGCCCGAATATTAAAGCTATTATTAAACCAGATCCTAGATCATAAGATAATCCATGAAAAAAAGATGGATACAAGTATCCTGGAAATTGAAGAAGTGCAAAAGTGAGAAGAAGGAAGCCAATCGAGTGACTAAAGTAAATCCATTTATGCTTTTTGTCTGCTTTCCAATTAAATAATGGTGACTTTAGAATATATATGAAAAGGTAGAAGAGGAAAACTTTCAAGAAAAAGGGAATTTCGAAAAATACTAAGAATAATATAAAGTAGAGGACGACAACTACATCAGTTGCTATTTGCAATGCTTTGTTTTCAAAAAGGACATTGACAAGAACCATGGAAAAGACTATGAGGACTACTATACAATGTGGAATCAGGAACGGGCCTGGCAAATCCGGTAGAATGGGAGTAATGGAAGCTTCATTTACCCCTTGAATAAAATCTGTTACTTTAGCACCTTTGATTTTATAGGCTTGTGAAGAACTATTGAAACTTGGTGTGTATTCAACTATCAATTCAGAAATGGAGGGTGCATCGAGTGCATCGGATATATCAACGTCACCGCCAACTTGATCAGGAGGAAGGTGGCGTTTGAGCATGTCTCGCTGGAAACTTTTCCAAAACTTTTCAATCATCTTTTATAGTATACCCATTTAGAAAAATCGACCGACCAAATTGCGGCGTTTGAATTTAAAGACAATACTTCTACGCATAACTATTAAATTGAACGCAGCATAATAGAGAATATGTCCGCTATGACAAGCTTTGAAACATCGAATATGTCCATTCCGTCCTCTCATGTTACCACACTGGGTCTTGGTGTACAATACAAAATGCATTTGAAAACCGTCCAGGCGTCTATATTTCGTATTTTGATCGAAGCGTTAAAGGAGATTTTACCTGATGGAAACATTGAGTTCAACACAAAAGGAGTCAAAATTATGACCATGGATTCCTCTCATACTGTGTTGGTTCATTTGCGTCTCAATGGATCTCAATTCGAACATTACTACTGTCCGGAGAAAATCGTTGTCGGAATCAACATGCTTAACCTCTTCAAGCTCATCAAGACAATGAACAACAGTGATACCTTGTCCTTGTTCGTCGAAGCATCGGATCCTAGCCGAATGGGCATAAAAATTGAAAATGGTGAAAAGAATACCATTACCAACTTCAAACTGAATCTTTTGGATTTAGATGAAGAAGTCATTGATGTTCCTCCTGCAAATTTTAGTTCTGTCATCAATATACCATCGGCCGATTTTAAGAAGATATGCACAGATATGAACAATTTGTCCTCGCTCATCGAAATCAAGAGCGTTTCCAGTCAACTTATTTTTACGTGCAAGGGAGAGTTTGCACAACAAGAAACCATCATGGGTGAGTCGTCAGCCAATGGTATTTCCTATGAACAGAATCCAGGTGAATATGAAATTATTCAAGGTGTCTTTTCCTTGAAACATTTGGTACTATTTACAAAATGCACCAATCTTTGCAACTCCATTCAAATGTACCTAGAAAATGATTATCCATTGATCATTGCCTATCAAGTAGGAAGTCTTGGAGAAATCAAATTTTGTCTAGCTCCGAAGAAACAATAAGAATATTACTTTTCTTTCTTTTTATTTCGATTTACAATTAAATCCAAATTCATGATTTCCAGGTAATTGGGAGTCGTAGTTGTAACTATGTGTTCCTGTAAAGCCAAAAAGGACCTTTTCGCGATTGGCAAGAACTTTTCAAGCGATGCACTTGGATTCTTGATTTTTTCTTTCGTGTACTCTTCGATCAGATATTCGCGAAAAGCATCACTTTCAAGGAATTGGGTCATTGAAATAAAAAACTTAAGAACAAGACCTGCGTTATCTAGTTAGCTAGAAAAGAAGACAAAAAAGAATAACTTACGTGTAATAATGCCTGAAATTTTGGAGATGAACAAATATTTAAGCGAGAAGAACGCCCATGCACGTGATTCTCGAATTCAATTTCAAGACGATGGCCATGTGTATATTGTCGACGGTGACAGGACGTTTACATCTGTGACAACCATCGTTAGTACCTTGTACGAGCATTTTGACCAGGAGAAAATCATCAAGAAAATGCGTCTTTCGAACAAAAGTTTTGCTGTCGGACAGAAGTATCATGGAATGTCGGACGAAGATATCAGGAAACAGTGGGCAGACAACTGTAAGCTGGCTTGTGATTTAGGAACCATGATGCATTTCAACATCGAAAGTTTTTATAATAAGAATCCATTCACGAATCCTGACATGCCAGAAATTGGCCGTCTGTTTGTAAAGTACCAGAAAGAACACGCTGACGCACGTGGACTTGTTCCTTATCGCACCGAGATGTTTGTATTTGATACGGATTTGAAAATCGCCGGATCTATCGACATGCTTTACCAAGACCCCGATGATCCAGACATTCTCTACATTTATGACTGGAAGCGTGTGAAGGAATTAAAACGAGAGAATCGATTTCAGTCTATGTATCCTCCTTTCCAGCATTTGGCAGACTGCAATTACTGGCATTACTCGATACAATTGAACATTTACAGATACATTTTAGAAAAAGAGTACAAAAAGAAGATAGGAGGGATGTGTTTAGTCGTTTTGCATGAAGACAATGATGATTATATTGTAGCCGAAGTTCCTCGGATGGAAAACGAAATCGAGAATTTAATGCAACAACGTTTGAGAGATCTAGCTACTAAATAGAAGCGGTAACTCCAGGACCCAGAAAAGGTTCACGGAAATACACACGATCATAATTCTCGCGAAGTAACTTGTTGATGAAAACGTACATAGTTTCTACTTGTTCAAAGGTATTGGCACCAGTAATGATGACTTTCCCGGTTTGAAAGACCGATATTGTTCCAATTTTGCAATTTCCTGGCCCACTTCCTCTTCCTTTTCCAATGCACTTGGTCGAGCAATAGCAGACTCCATCCTTGAGGGCATTGTCACTGTTGCAAGAAAATTTGATTTTCACGCCAGGATATAACTCGGGATCGTATCGACTGTACTCGAGATTGCACTCTTGCAAGACAATGTGAAACAAAACATTCCGAAGAAGCCGAAAATAGACCTCAAAATCCGTATTGTACATGACCGGAATCGCTTCAACAATGGCGATATTGCTATCTACATATTTTCTTAACAGTTGAACGAGAACATCTGCACAGAGCTGTATATCCTCAACTTGACGCAATCCCGCGACTTTGATTTTTCCCTTTTTGAATGCGAAACAATTGACACGTTGCATTATGCGAGCACAGTTCATAAACTGCAAAACAATCGTCATTTGGTTTTGAAAGCATGAAGGAACGGTCTGTTCCTTGACACCATGAAACGTCTTCAATTTCAATTCAATTCTCGATTTTGCTGGAGCGTCGTCAACTACTTCTTCGTGCACTTTGGCAAACATTTTTATTTGCACAATTCCCACGTCCACTTCATTTACTGCCTCAAGTGCTTCAAAACACTTTTCAAGATCCAACACTTGGTTCAAAACCACCATCGATGTAATCGTTGAAATTCGAATAGAGGAAGGATTTCTGTAGGGAAGTATTTCTTTGAATTGAAGTACATCTCGGACCCCTTTGCTGCCAACGGATGCATCAATTCCATCGTCGTCCTCCATTTTATTCGCTTCCATTTAATACGATTCCATTCAGAAACAATAGCATCAAAGAGTCTCTACGTCTTTCATTTTTTTCTTTTTTCTGCCGCGATGTGTGTCACTCATCGCCTCCTTATGCTCATTATGTCCTTTCAGCCGTTTCCTTTTTAAGTACTTGTGAGTGAGCATAACAAAGGAATAAAGCTGGATTTGGAAATCCACCATGAAACTTGCATTGTGTTCGATATTGGCCATAGAGGCCGAATATTCAACGAGATGATTCGCTGTGTTCTCTTTTTCGTCTTTGATAAATATGTGTTCGAAGACGAATCGCATCCATTCGATAAAATCTTGTGACGTGGCGGACAAATGGACTTCCAAGTAGCGGATACTCTCTCGAATAGTATGATCTTGTAAAAACTCTAAAAATTCCTCGATTTCAACTCGCAAAGTATTCAAAAGGACGAGATTTACAGATGTTTCCGTAACTCTACCCGATGACAAACTGATAGCCTGTATAGTATTGATCGTTTTTCGAAGATCGCCTCCCACCAATGCATAAAGTCGACGGACACCGCCAATATCGTACGTTAACATAGTTGTTTCCTTTTCTGAAATTTGTTGAATTGTCAATAATGTATCTTCAAAACTTACTGGAGGAAAAAGGATACAAACAAGACGAGAAAGGAGGCGAGTTTGAAGAGAATATTGATTGTTTCCTGCAAAGAAGAAGAAAAGAAGGTGTGACAGCGACGAAATCATGTCACAAAGCACGATTTGAATATCATCAGACATGGAATCGACTTCGTCAATGAAAACTAATTTCTTGTTTTTGTCTTGGAATAAATTTTGAAAAGTCGCAAATTGGTGGATACGTTTCCTAAGATTGTCTCCGCTTTTCTCATCCGATGCATTGATTTGTAAAACCATCGAATTCCAGCGTAGGCCGTACAAACTCTTGGCACATAAAAGTGCAACGGAAGTCTTCCCAGTTCCTGACGGACCGTAAAATAATGTATTTGGTAGCTTTTTGTCAGATATGTATTTGCGAAAGATGTTGAGAACTGCAGCATTCCCTTTAATGTCGTCAAGAGACATTGGTCGATATTTTTCAATCCATGGAATATTTTGATTTTCCATATTTGACACCTTTAGATAAATCATTCCTTTAAATTAGAGATATAGTTCTACACAATGTTACTTTTTAAAGCAACTTTGCGAGGTTTCTTGTATTTTAAAGTCGTTTTCTCTACCATTGGCCTACTTTTGAAAAGTTGCGATTTCAAAAGCTCCATTTGATCCTTTGAACAATTCTTGGTTATTACATCCTCAATCCACTTTTGATTCAGTGGCATTTGTTTTTGAGCGACATTCAATATCAATTTGTTCTGCTTCAAATCGAAATGTGGAATTTCGTGGCTTTTCATAAAGTTCATGATGAGCAAATCGAGTTTCTTCTTCTTTTCTTTCCGTTCCTTGATCGCTTTCTGGAGAATTTCAATTTCTGAATGAATATCCAACCACTCCTTGACTTTTGGTTCAATCGACAGTGCCACAGCAGCCTCCATTTGTTCGTCCGAGAACTCCTCTGCCTCCTCATGATTGTCAAAAGGATGAGCAGTAGTCACATCTCCTATCTGTTGACGTAACCATTGTTCTTGCTGCTTTTCAAGTTGTTGAATCTCGGACTGGAACATGTTGTTTATAACTTTTATTTAATATATAATTCTTATATTTTAGTTGCATGCCATGTACGTGTTCATATCGTTTCGTAGCTGATACAGCTGCATGTACAAATCAATGGATACCACAAGAAGAATCCAACTAAGAATGGTAAAACCAAAGACTATGAAACGTGTTAGAGGGTCTGGAATGTTGCTTTGGACGCTCATGCCCACGAAGATACATATAATGGCCGTGAGGACCAGAACAAGTATAATTTGAGAAATTTTCATCTTTGTCTATTCTAATACTCGCAGAAAAAAATAAAGTCACGGATTTACAAGCCATGGCAACGCTTCTGCTGCTTGTGGACAGCAAATGACCAACCCTGTCAGTGCATAATAACAACCAAGAGTACGATCCTCTCTCGTTGATCCCGATGTCACTAACTTAATCATGGCTTCAACCGTGATTTCTTGAAATGTTTCAAGTGTTTTGGCAATGGAAAAGGCATCCTTCGCAAATACACGGCGCGAATCAGGAAGTATCAGTTCCTTTTCCTCTTCTGTCAACTCAGCTCGGTACTCGAATACGAATCTTGTTTCTTCAAACCATTGCTTCAACGTAAATCTGTCCAATTCGAAAAACCAAGACACGTTTGTATAGGAATCCAATGAATCCATCTCTGAAAACAAATGCACTACTCGTTGTCGGATTCGATCACGACGAGACCGCTTTGGTTGTTTCTCCAAGGGGATTTTCAGCTCATATGCCAACATGACCAAGTGCTGTAGACGTTCTTGAATCTTGCTTTGTGTGTTCAGGCTAAGAGAGTTGCGAGTATAGGGATTGACATTACCTAATTTTTCAAAATAACGAATGTCAAAACTATATACTGATATTCGCCTTCCATTGTCTTCACAGAAACTGAAAAAAAATGGCGACGGAATTTCCGTTATATTCGTCATAAGCATAATGTCCTCTTGATTCGTCGATATTTCTTTGACGTGAACACAAGGTCCTTTTGCTCTTCGTTGGTGATATCGAAACCATTTGTGACAATTTCTAGCTATAATGAAAACTGCCTTTGCTTTCTTTACAAAATGGCGTATATGACAACTTGACATATTTATATGTTTTAGTAGAGAGCGCCACTTCTTTTTTCTAAAATCGATGTTTGAAACATCAATGTCTACTATGGGTATATCAAAAAGTGAACCATTTTCAAAACAAAAGTATTTCCAAAAGTCCATTTTTTTGTGTTATTTTGGATCACTTACCCTTAAACTCCGAAAAATGTTACTCCTTCAGAGATTGGTGTGGCGCTTCATGAGTGAAGTATGCATCGAGGATAGATCCACAGACTCGACAACCTCGTCTCCAAGCAAAGTCTTGAGATTCTGATCAGGAGCAACCTGCTCAGGAGAAATGAGCAAATTGTGATCCTTCACATAGGTCTCCAGGGCATGCATCACTTGAGCACTCGTCATTGTCTCGCCTTTGGGGTACCCTAAAAAGGATGCAAAGTCGTCCGAGATGTTGCAAGATTTCGTAGGAGTCTTTGAACGAGCCTTGCCACCAGACTTCTTGGAATTCTTCTTCTCCCTGTTGAGAAGGTCCGATGTCAGCTTTTTGAGTGCATCAAAGTCTTTCTTGATGTTCGACAAGTTCTGTGCAAAGGAAAACTGAATCGTCTGTAGGCGTTCAATGGACTCTTGTTCAAAAGATTTTGGAGGCTGTTGCTCTTGCTCTTCTACAGCAGCTTCGACCATCGAAACAGTCACCGGATCACTTACAATCAAATTGGCAGCAAGAGTCTCGGTCACAGCTGCAATCGATTCCTCAGTGGAAGTTGACGCCTTCTTGCCACGTTTTGAAGCCTTTTCTTTCATGGCAACTGGAGGCGACTGTTGTTCCATTTCCATGTTGGCCTTTTCAGCAGCAGTAGAGATAGTGTCTTTGATCTTCTTGGGTGGCATTGTTGTTGAGTTGGAATCTGATTTGATGTTATGTGTGTATGATTTCGTCTTTAAATGACTTTTGATGGCTTGATACGATCATTTTTTTCGGTTTTGCTGCGTCGGGTTACTGTTGAATTTCTCTTTTGTCAAAAATAAGTATGTCTCGTGAAGAACATTATGTGCTGGAGAGAACAACCAATGAAAAGCGGGACAGACAAATACTTCCTCCCACCGAAAATCTCTCTGAACGTTTCAAAACCATTCAACTTGATCGACAAGAAGTAAATTCAACCTCTACTGCTGCGAATGTCCTTGAACGAGTGACACAAGATTATATCAATGCACAACACTTGTCTCAACTCGTTCTTAAGAAACATGCTGCCATGGAGGAAATGTACCTTACGCTAAGCAAAGTCATGCTTCTGTATCAGCAGAAAAGAAGCGATGATTCCAAAATTCTTCAATACCTTCTAAAACTTGTATCGTCTGCAAAACTACTCTCTGGAAATGAAATCAGCGAATTGGTACAAGTGCAAGAGAAAATCATGGACGATGTCAAAGAAATTAACGAACGTGTCGATACTGATTTTTTCTCTGACAAAAATATCATTTTCAGAGATTTGAGTCCCGAACAGCAGCAAGAAATAAAAAAGAATACGATTGATCGTCAAGAACTTGCCAAGCAGAGGCTAGAATACATTGGTCTTTACCACACAGTTTCGCCCCAGTACAGTTATCTTCTAGAACCTGTCATGAAAGAGTACTATCGAAATCAAATTCCTGCAAATGAAGTAAAACAGATTGCAGAACAAGAAACCTTGTCAAATAATCAAATGAGTGTATATTCACTCATTGAAAGCAGTACAGATTTTGCTTCTCCTCCTGAACCCCTTGTATTTTTCCCGAAAGTAACACTTAGTCGTTTTATTGTCAAAGGTGATGAAAACCTTTACTGTCAAGATGTCGTAAGAATAAGAAGAAAAGGAGGTAGTAGAGAAGATGACGAGGAAGGAGGAAATGAAGATGAAGAAAAGGATAACAGCTTGACAAACTTAGCAATGATCACACGAATCTATGCAGACAACAAACACGTTGATCTCACAATAGAGGGTACCGTGACAAAACATGTTGACAGCGAATCGCTTGACATACTTGAAATTCCTCAACGAAATTTTAAAATTGAACCGATAAACTGTTACGCAGCATTTTATCTTTGTCCTTATGACAATTTATTGGTACAACTTCTGCGTGACAAAGTGAAAAGTGACGGGGATCATACGAATGACATATTTCCCCTATTCGATGATACTACAGGAAAGCATAATTTATTCAAGATTTTAGAATTCAAAGTAGGAGAAGAGATTGGTGAATTAGACGACTTTCATCTCTTCATGAAACAGTCCAATGGTTGCCTTGTCTTTTGCTACAAATATGCTTTAGACAATTCAATTAAATGCTTTGTCCCGATTGATTTATTATATGTAAAAGAAGATGTAGTATTGGTAAAGCTTTCAACGGATACTTACTCTCCTTACATGTATTTTTGCCAGACGAAGGATGAATTTGAAAACTTATTCAATCAAAACGACGATGATCAACATACCGTTCTAAAACTAATGAATCCGGAAATATTTTCAACAACGCCAAGAGAGGACGCTTACACACAGGAATGGACAAACCGATTCGTCAATCCGTCAAGTTATTTACAGAATCTTACTATTCTACAATCGTCAAATGCAAAGCCGGAAATGTTGATGGTCGCTCTTTATTTCACTGTCATCCATTTGGAGTATGAAAAACCTATCGCCATACCATCTGTCAATTGGTTTCGAGGAAAAAAAGATCAATATACATTGGTCCGAGACGCGTTTGATTGGATCGATGCTGTTTTATTCAATGAAAATGATGATTTACTGACATTCTTGAAGGAAATGTTGCAACGTAATGTGTCGCTAAGTGGAATCATAGATCTGCCAAATCAAGATCTTGTTCGTCTCGTTGAAAATACGGTTCTTCGAGAAGAGACTTTGTCAAAGTTACGAGAATATATTTTGCCACTGTTTTATGCATGTTCTGGATATAATTTGCAAAGCAGTCCTTATTACACCATTCCGATCTTTATGATGCATTGGAATAAAGATGAATTTTTCATTTACTTCAAGACACAGTTGAATCTGGCAACATCATTTCGATTAGGAAGTGAACTTCGACATCATTGGGAGAGCTGGAGAAGTACATTCTACTGTGGTCCCATAAATCGTGTGACACGAGAGTTTTATCCCTTGACAACTGCTTCACGCATGAAACAATTTTTGAATATCACATCTTCTTCTATGAGTACCGGACAAATTCAAAATACAATAAATGTACTAGAAGAAGGTAATCGAGGTGACATAATCGATTTGCTGATTATCAATGTAGGACGCAGTAGAGAAGAAGATGAAAACATACAAATTCACGCTTTGCTCTATGGAGCTTATCCGTCCTTGACACTTTATGTTACCATGTATTTTTATGCATACGTTTCTCTCCGTGTATTGGATGATAACGGAGATGTCAAACAACTCAATGAAGAGTTTGGAAGAGCACTTTACAGAATACGTCAACCTCAAGAATTCGCGCACTATTTTTCGCTCTTGTTTCGTCACAAATCTTCCAAAGAAGAATATAGACGATCTTTACTTCAATGCTTAGCGGATTTAAAACATGATTTGACGAAAACATTTCCCAATACCATTGTTCAAGACAATGACCTTAATAATGACGCCGATAAGAAACGATACTTGGACATTTGTTACGCTGTCATAGATGCACTTGGAGCTAAGAATAATGTGACAGTGGATGAGTTAAAAAGCGAAATTGATTACTTGCCGACCATAGAAAGCTTCCCATAGCGGAACGAAACGTCAAGCAGTAGTATCACCATAATTCCGAAAAAGATACCCAGAATGGTATTTGCTGCCGTTGTCAAGAAATCACTTCTTTGACTTATGTCACGATGCTTTTGAATTTCGTCAATGCGCGCCATCAGTTCATCGACTTTTTGAGAAATCGTTTTGAGAGTGGCAGTAGAAACTATGGTTTCTTCGTCGGAAAAGGATTCTTTTACTGGAGCAGTAGTATCTTCAAACTGCACATAGGAACTGACACTGTCACCATCAATTTCCAAAGGCTGGATGTTTGGCACGCGCGATTTTGCAGTAAACCGTTGTTCCATTGGAGAAATATCTCGACTATAGTTGCGATTGACTGTCTCTTGTTCAGGAGAGAAATAAGACGACGACGGTGGTTGCAGTAGCTGTGGCACTGAAGAAGAGGTTGTTAATGCGGAAACTGTCGTCGTTTCCTTTTTCAATTGTCGCCTCGGTTTCCGCCTCATCTGTGAATCTTCTTCCGGTACTTGTGGACCCCATGCCTCTTCTATTGAACAATACATTACTAATTAAATTATCGATAATGTTTAATCTCTTACTAGTAGTACGCGCGAAAATAATTTAATTCGTTAGTAGAACAAGCAAATTCCGAGAAATTTACCAAAAATATCCCGAAAACGTAAGAAATGGTTTTTTTAAAATCTTTTTTCTCTTTAGAACTTTAAAAACAGTGAAGCGCATTTCGAATCCGTCCTATCATGAATTCTTTCGGAGTCAATAATTCAACACAAGCAAATATTATTTCTCCTTTATATGGCACTGGGAACACGGCCTTAGCAAATGATAACGGAACAAAAGGAAAAGTGACTACGGGTTCGCATGTTCGAGGATCTGGCGACAGAGGACACCACACTGATAATAAGAAAATTGATGCAACTGTTCGAGGTGCAAATAGGGTATCGGATACATCTCTTGACAAAAATGACGCCAAATATGACCCTGTCCATGACGCAAGTGGATATCTGCGCCAATATACAGACGTAGGAAACTCGGTTCATGACTATTTCCATACAATGTTTTTCCCTTACCAGTCGCAACTGTCACCGGAGAATTGGAACTTGTCCACGAGTCAAGCATCGGAGGCAACCGTGGATACGATTAATCAGACTGGATCGACTTTGCAGGGGGCTGTCAAGACAATTGAGAATCCATTGACTTTTCCATCGATCATGGACAATGAAGTCATAATTAATAATCGCACGCAAGAGATTTTGACCCTTACTCAAATGATTCAACAGTTACAGGAAAACTTTCGCCGACAGTCTATCAGCTTCTGGGTGTATGTCATTTTTATCATCATTCTCTGTGGCTGCGTTGGTATTTTATACTCAATCGTTTACAAGAATTCATTGACGCCGTCAGCTGCTTAAACAGTATCCGTTGATACGCGCGTCGTGTAAAAGTTTGTCGACTTTTCCTTTGAAACTGTCGGATCTTCTCGTCTGAAAAATGGATCATGGTCATCGAAAATGTGGTTGACAGCGTCGAGAGAATTGCCACTGAGTTGTTCGTCAAGGAATGAACGAGGCAAGAAACGATATTCTATTCTTGGTGGAGGACATTTGATTTGAACTGTCGTGTAACCGATGACAACCATAACTATTCCGATCAACAAGAGAAGAATTGCAAATGATCTCATTTGTTTCGATTTATTTTTAATCTATACTTACTATATAAATTGTGTAATGTGCGTTTCTAAATGACATGTCTTGTAAATGAAGGTAAACGTGTATTTCTTCGAACTTAATAAATAAAAAATCTTAAAAGTAGTATATAAACTATAAAATGCCAATAATTGAATTAGCACAACTTGGAAATGTTGACCTCGGTGACAAAAGCAGCATAGTAATAAGACGTATCGAATACTATCAACACGCCGATAAGAAGATAACTTTAGCACTTGATTACAAAAAATTTGATGTCAAGCTTACGCAGGTGTCTAGCGAATCTATCAAAGATAAGATAGGTAATTCAAAAATCATCGTCGTAAAATCGTACAAAATTGGAAGCAAAACATACCATGTTTTATACACTGTTTCTAAGAAACCCGTTTTAGACTTTACGTCAAAACCCTATATAGGCAAAATGTCTGGAATTTCCTTTGCCGATAATACGACAGATTTTATTGAATTTTTCCCTGGTCTAAAGGGTCAAAACGATGATATAAAGATGCCTTGGAGTAATGAAAAAATCGATTTTGATATTGCTGAAAGTGGATGGATCTTCTATGAACAAGTTCAAGGCTCTCAAAACAGAAATGCAATTATGCCTGGAAACAAAACTGCAATTTATGATGCTGCTGGGCTATGCATGAAGGTATTGAGGAGTATATTTAAAATAGGAAAGAACGAAATTCATGTGGTCATTAAATACAGTATAAATCCTGTCAAAGCTTTCAATATCTACATACCTGATGTGGACGACAATATCGGAAACGGTTTCAATTCTCTTATCAAAACTTCCGTAGCATCATTAATTTTAGAACAGAATGATAACAATGAAGGAGTCCGCAGAAATTATCAATCAGAATTAAATGCTCAAAATGATAACGATCAGCAGATTGACGAATTGTACGGTGGAAAGCGAAAGTTATCACGAAAACAGAAACGAAAAGCGTATAGTTCGACGAAGAAGCGTAAAGGACGTAATCAGGGGGTCGTCAGGAAAACAATTACCTAAAGTATTTCATTACATTGCGTGACATGGAAAAATGGACAAATAGTCAAACTTATTAAAGGCAGTGAATCATTTGAAATCGCTTGACGAACTTTTCAAATACCTTTGATGCCAAGTTTTGAGTTCATGGTTGAGATCGTACCTTTCAGGCAAAACCATTTCACACTTTCCTCTTTCACCAGTTTCCAATTCAAAGATACGGCTTTTCACGATCTATGCCGAAAGAAACGTACTTTGGAACAATTGGTGCAGGTCTTTTGTTTGTCGTACGAAAAAATGATAATTTATATTACGATAGCGGTTTTTCAAATCCTCATAATTTCGAAACAGATACTGTTCAACTCATATTGAGAAAACGATGCTTTGCAAAGCAGAAACTTGCACTCAAGTAGTAGAAGAAGGATGTTTCTGTTCCAATCATACGCACATGCATTCCTACACAGAAGAGATGATGAAAAACCTTGTCAAGTGCTCAGGATGCCTTAAGAAGTTTTACTTTGGAGACGACTTAAACCCGAAAAGAAAGACTTGTGAAACATGCTGCAATCGAGGAAAGGTGAACAGGACAAAATATTCAGAAAATCAAATTGCATGTGCCGCAGACGGTTGTTCGTACCAGAAGAAGGGCGAAAGTAAATACTGCGGAAAACACACTGGGAACGAACTTCATGATTCTGCCGCCTCGAGAGGAATGAAGATGTGTGTCCAGTGGAATCGCAAATGCAGAAACGAACTACCCAAAACTTCAAAGTACAGCAAATGTACATTGTGCAGAGACAAAGCGAACTTGACCGACAGAAATAAAAGAGAATTGACCAAAGTTTCTTTTCCTCCTTCGAATCGGGAAATTTCCTTGACATCTGCCTTAACCCCTCAATTTCCTGAAAACAGAGGTGGAGATGAAATGGAGACTGGAAGAAAGGAGAAAAGACAGATGACTTGTCTCCCCGTCTCTCACTTGTACGGAGATGAAGTTGATGGATTCGTGAAAATCACAGATGAAGACATAAGAGATGATGAAGGTGAGACTAGCACAGTCGTGGCGAAGGAGGATGAAACAACGGAAAAGAAGACCATCATTTGCACAACATGTTTTCAATCGGCTCCTTTCGATCACTTTCTTGGAAAGCAACATGTCGGGACACCTTTCGCTTCTCTAACTTTTGCAGATTTGTTGAAAACATGCAGAAGATGTCGAGACAACAACAAAAGAGCAGATTTGAAGCGCGACAAAGATCATGTGAATGCACTTGCGAGAGTGAACGAGAAGAAACCAGAAAGACGCGAGGTGAAACAAATGTGGAAAGATGCAAATCCTGAAAAGATGAGATCTTATTGGATGACGACACGACGCCGATTGATTTCACTTGGTGTTGATAACTATCTGATGAGAAACGCCGCGACTGCGAAAGAATGGCGTCAGAAAAATCCTGAGAAAGTCGCTGCAATGAATGAGAAGAAAAAGACCGATCTCGGTATGTCATACAAAATCTACGCAAAATCTGCCGAGGGGAAAACATTGCAGTTTCTCTTCTCTTTTCAAGACTTTGAAAAACTTGTCTCTCAACCTTGCTTTTACTGTGATGAAATGAACGCTCGAGGTTTCAATGGAATTGATCGTATGGATTCATCTCTCGGATACACTACGGATAACTGCGTCGCCTGTTGCACAACTTGCAACTTTATGAAGGGAAGTGTCAGTGTCGACGTTTTTCTAAAGAGAGTCGAACACGTTCTTACCAACTTGGGAATCTTGGAAGGAAAACTTTTCCCTGAATGTTTCGCATCTCATAAGTCTTTATCTTTTCGAGTTTACGCTGAAAAAGCGAAAAAAAGAGAAATTACTTTTGACCTAGCTGAAGAAGTATTCAACGTTCTTGTAGAGCTTCCTTGTTACATTTGTGGAAAAGCAACTGACGAAATGCATAGAAACGGACTCGATCGCGTGGACAACAATAACGGTTACATTGAACATAATGTTCAACCATGTTGCGGAGAGTGCAATTACATGAAACGAAATTCTTCTTTTTATGATTTCATACAGAAACTTTCTGATATCTTTCAAAAGAACAGTGAAGAAAAGATTGAATCTCATAATGTCGAGTCTCTTGAAAATGCAAACACAGAAGAAAATGATGGCATTGAACTTGAAAAATACTCTGATGCTATGAAAATCTACACGAAAACTTTTGAAGATGCAAAAGAATCTCATAATGTCGAGTCTCTTGAAAATGCAAACACAGATGAAAATGATGGCATTGAACTTGAAAAATACTCTGATGCTATGGAAATCTACACGAAAACTTCTGAAGATGCAAAAGTTAAACTTATTGGAGGTTGCAAAAATGGAAGTTCTGAAGATGCAAAAAGGAATCACAGAGAACGCACCAGACGTTATGAAGAAAAACTGATTGCGAGAATTGGTTTGGAAGAATTTAGAGAAAAAAATCGTCAAAAAGTCGCAAGACATCGTGAATCAACTTCGGCTTCTCATTTGTTTTCAAATTCATGTGTCCCTGTCAAAAAGAAAACAAAGGAAGAGAAAATAGGTGATGCTGAGAAAAAAGTTCTTGCCGATGCAGAAAGACTCGAAAAGGCTCGTCTCAGAAAAGAAACAAAAGTAGACAAATTGAAATTGAAGTATGGTATCCACGATTAGTTGGTAACAAGAAAGAAAACGATGACAGATATATAAAAAAGAAAGAGAGTAAACAAAAGAGGTACAAAAAATCTCAGGAATAGAAAATGATGAACATGTATTTGGTGCTGATTTAATGTAGGAAATAAGACGAGAAGACTCCACTTGGATGTGGTTAAGCATTTGTAACGAGAAATGGTTAAAAATATTGAATTAGGATGCAATCAGAAAGAGAATGAATTTTAAATTTTGAGAATTTTGCTTTGAATTCGCTTAATTAGCAATAGTAAAGTTCAGCGAAAGACAAAAGCAATATTATAAAAAGTACTTAAAAAAGGAGAAAGCTTTTTATATATGAGTCATACAATCTGTCACATTTTTATGTCAATAAATAGAGAAAGGACGCGTTTTAAGAAGTTTGGCGGCAAAAATAGAAAAATTGGTACTGATAATAAAAAATTTAAAAATTCTTGTAGTCAGACTTACAGAAATTCTCTTAGAGTAGTCGACCTTCGCTGTCGAATGGAACTACGCTTTTCTGAATAAAAAGTGACTAATACAAATAAATATATAAGTATTCGCAGAATTTTGTTTATGCAGACAGTATATAGAGTTTTTACATATATTCAAGAAGACACTGGGTGACTGCGTTTAAGCATTTTTAGCTGGAGAGGGTTAATTACAATATGAGATTGACCTATTTTTTATGAGGTCACAATGTAACTGACGCTAATTTGAGTACGCCATACCACCCATACCACTCATAATTCTCAGGACATTGTAGTTGGTAGCATAAACACGGATCTTGGCACTTCCACCAATGCCGGCAACGGTGGCAGGAGTGAGGTTGAGTGAAAGAGTCGCGTTGTCAATTCTGGAGAAGTTGCACGTACCTGATGGCTGATGTTCCTCTGGCTTAAGGCCGAAGCTGTACACGTTGATTCCAGTGGCAGGGACGTTGGTGTGGTGCTGGTAAGGCTGGACCAAGTTGAAGTAGCGACCCTCGCGTTCAGTGAAGCGATCGTGACCATTGAGCTGGAGCTTGGCCTTGTAGGTAGGGTTGACTCCAGAGTCAAAGAGAGGGTTAATCGCGATGCCAAGGGGTCCACCATACTGAACGGCATTTGCAATGGAACCAGCCAGTCCGTTGAGATTCGGTCCAAATGGAAAAGGACCCGTTGCGCCAGGGGCAGTTGCTCCGGAGGCATCAGAAAAGAGGGGTAGGCTCTGCTGGTTGTACGGGTTAGAAGCGAGAGGAGCAGCCATGCCACCTCCATCAGGGTCAGAGGGGGTACCAGTGAAGTAGGTGAGGTCAACAGCATCGGTGTAGTTGAACCACTGAGGACCTCCAGGGGCAGCGGCCTGGACATTGGCATCAGGCTGGGTAACCCAGATGAGTTCCTTGCACGGGTGGTTGAAGTTCAACTTGATCTTATTGGCAGTGGAGGTTGCGCTCTCATCGCCAGTGAACTGGAGCTGCTCGATAAGGTACTCGTGCGAGACCTGTGCAAAGCGTCTTCTCTCGTCAGTATCAAGGTAGATGTAATCAACCCAGAGCGAGGCAGTCTTGAGGGAAGGAGTGGGGACGCCAGCAGATGCGGAGAAGCAAGAGGCAGCATCACGGAGCTCGAGGTTGATCTTGACCTCGTGGTACTGCAGGGCAATCAGAGGAAGGGCAAGGCCAGGGTTTCTCGAGAACCAGAACTCAAGAGGGATGTAAAGAGTAAACTCAGGAACACTGGTGGCTCCAGCGGAGACACCGGACCACTGGGTGAGCTGAGGGACGTTTCCGACCATGTTGGCATAACCTTCCTGGTGACCGGCAGTCTGAGTGAGCTCGTTCCAGATGTGGAGCCAATCTCCCCAGTGCTTGTCAATGCGCTGGCCACCGATCTCGACTTCAACGTACTTGATGAGGACGTGACCGATCCAGTTGAGCCAGCGGAACTTCTGGCCAGCAGTGAGAGACACCTCAGGAAGAGTGACCTGAAGGTAAGTACGGAACATAAGATCACCGTTTCTGGAGATGGTGCAAGTGACCTTGCGTCCAAAATCGGCATTTCCGTTGAAAGTCTGTTCAATAGACTCCATGGAGAAGTTAGTGTGACGACGGTAGACGACCTTGAAGAAAGTGATTTGAGGGTTGCCAGTCAGGTAAACGTCCTGGGCACCGTAAGCGACAAGTTGCATAAGACCTCCTCCCATTTTAGATGTGTTTGTTAAAAAGTCGGAAAAGAAGAAATTTGGTGTTTATACATTTAAGAAAAGAAAAAAAATTCGACCCAACGTGACGCATGCATGGTCAATGGAGTAAGAATATCGTGACCCCTTGATACCGATTACTGTAAAAATCATCCTTAAATATTTTTCTACGATTTGACCAACTTGACCATTTTCATAAATTTGTCGAGTTTGTCATTTATTTCTCGGTGCGATTCAATAAGTGACCCCAAGGCTTCAAATATGAGATCGAATCGGTGATGGTTGGTCGTTCTGTCGCTTTCCAGCTTGTTCTCAATGGTTTCAACAGATGCCGTTAGCCTATTCAGATAATAATTTGTTTTTGAACAAGATTGAGTCTTTTCGTAGTGTACGTTCTTTTTCCGCTGGAAGTGTTCATAAACATTTTGGGAAGCGTTGGAGACAGGTGTTTGGTTGCGATCCCATTGATCTGTGTCGGACATTTGATTTTTTTTTCGTTTTGTCAATGAAGAATGGACAACCTTTAAATTCTTTATATGTCTTTGTAGCTGCTTTTCACAAATAATCAAAAGAGTGAAATTTCTGAAAATAAAAATTCAGGCGAGTAATATATATCAGTAAAAGTAAATGGTTCTCTACGAAAGTTTGTCATCTCCTAGCGACATTAAAAGTGTCGAAGTACTGTCCAATCATTTTGGACGCCTTTTTAGCAGGGACCAATGTAAGAAAACTTACCATGAATTTGAATTCAATTTAGAACCGGAATTGAAAACAGCGTTTGAAAATCTTCGTCAAGGTGATCTTCTCAAACTTGTCGAAAAAGAACATCCTTCCTCGGAAATCATTCCTATCGTCAACATGAATGAAGTATATGTTGCTTGTCTAGGTGCCGATGGTTCCGATATGGTATTTGAAACATTACATCTCGACGGACCATTTGCCCTACTTCCTTTCTGCACTGTTTACCGCTGTCTCATATGCATTCAGGGCAATATGTCTGTTACGACGTCATTTCCATTAGCACGAAAATCACATGAAAATATTACATTGAAAACAAATGATATGATCGCCTTTGATTATAATCGAGAGCCACACTTTATCAGCAATAATGGATCGGCACAAGATCTAACACCTCGAATTGTCTTGAAAATCCATTATGCCGTAACGCCGAAAGGATCCCTTCCAGTTCACAACCAAATATGTTCAACATCCAATGCCAATTATAATAGTCTCGCTCGCAAAGCCTTTCTATCAACTCAAAACCCTGAATCGGTTGAACAACAAACAACTTCGTTTGCTATCAATTCAACAACGACAATTTATGGTTTGTATTACATGTACATTGGCTGGTTTAATTTATTTGCGGTTTTGGCAATCGCATACTTGTACTATTCGCAACAGTTGCAATTGTTCCCTTACCTGGTTTATCTGATTACAATTATTTATCACGTCATTTACATTTCCGAATATTCATTTCGAACAGTGCCACTCGCTGAATTTCGAAGAGATGCGGTGACTTTTCGACTTCTTGCATGGGGAATTCTCTTCACATTATGTTCCCCAAATGTTTATTCTTCTATAATTGCTTGCATTGGTTTCGCCCTTACATTCGCTTCTTTCTGGCAACTGGGTCCAAACTTGACCTATTTCAGCCGTGAATTGAATGAACTGACGGAAAGTGACAAGCAACGTAAAGTCGGATTTCCATATGGTTATATTCCTCATCCAATGATTGTGGGGGATATAATCAGCATATCCGCATTACTGATAACACCTTGTTTTTGGAATAATTGGTACCCTTTGATTATGCTTCATATTGTCGCCTACATGTTCGTGCTGTTTCAAGAGATATCCCAGGTGCATATTTCGAGTAATAAAACATTTCAAGAAATTTATAATCATTTTGCAATCTTCCATAAAAGTAAAGGAAACATATGGACACACGTATTGACAACCTTTATCGGTTTTGTTGGCTTGTTTGGGCTGTTTGCAAAGTATTCTTCCTATAGTTTAGCTCCTGTCATCTACATCGTCGTCGCTTTTCTTTATAGGTACTCCATCGGATATGAAGAGATCGCTCATATAAGTGCCATTTTTGTGACGTTTGCATTTTTGGTTGCAAAATGGTTGACAGAATATTTGCCCCAAGACATGTCAATGTACTTTTTCTTTTCAGCCGTCATAATAGCCATCCTTGGACAAGAAGCGAGTCATTTGTTTTTCAAGGAAACTACCATGATGGCAGATTATATATCAAGTAAAGATGCAACGACGACATTTATGCTTCATACATTCTGGCTAGTACCTCTTCTTGTCAAACGAGTTTTGGAATATTGATCAGTGACATTTAGTGACATTTAAGTAACATTTTTAACAATACAATGTCTCTTCGTGTGCAAAGGACATCTCGTGAAGTTGAGTTCGAAGTTCTTCATTTTCTCGTGTGAGTTTCTCGATTGTATTGTCAAGATCAGTTTTTTGTTTCAAGAATCGAGCGAGGCGATGTTCTCTAAAAACCTCATATAACCATTTTTTTAACACTGACTTTGTTGATTGGAATAGGATCTCGAAAACTTCAAACTCTGTCAAGTATAAATCCGGTTCGTCAGTATGCAAATGAATGTCAAACTCGTCCGCTTCGTTCTTCTCCATGCATTTGTCATTGCAAAGTTTGTAGAGGTCACTTGCTTTCACGAGTGGATTTTCAGGCGTACCAAAAATGGTAATTTGAAATGGCACATGTGTCATTCGGTATTATGATCGCATATATTCTTATGTTTAGAGTTTATCTGATGGATTGTTTTTCCCATCAAAGGGAAAGGAATCAAACATTCTTATGTACATTGATGAATGTCTGCATTTTTGATTTTCGCATCTGATTTGGATCGAAGGAGTCATTTCCTTTCTCTGAATAGTTCTCCTCATGATACTTCCAGAAAACATCCGCCCCCATCTTGAAGTTCTCATGCTCTTCGGCCTTGTACCAAAATACCTGATCCTCGATCTTATTGCTCTTTGCGTTATTGTGAATGACAAGGCATTCATAGTTCTCTGTGCATTGATCCATCACTTGACAAAAGACCTCGAAACTGGGAAACATACCTGCATAACAGTCGTAAATTCGCTTTCTATTCGAAACGACATTCTCTCTCAGTATAAAGACATAATCAATATTTGTACGTAAGTTTGGCGGAACCCCTAGCGGGTATTGCATTGTGATTATAAATAGTATTTTGGAATGTCGTCCATTCATGAAAATGGAACGGACGTTAATACTCTTTGTCCATGAATTGTCGTACAAACAATCATCGAAGATTAAGAAGGCGCGGGGATCTATTCCTGACCCCCCTACTTGCTTGATTTCATCGTTCATTTTTGACACTACCGTCGTTTGGCGACAACGAAACCGTTCCACAATCGCCTCGCTATACTCGTCATGAATGAAAATAGGTGGAATCATTTTCGAGTAAAAGGAATTGGCACACTCGGTACCTGAAATGACCGTACCAACAGGAATGTCTTGATGGTAATACAACAAATCGCGACATAAAAAACTTTTTCCAGTATTACGTTTTCCGATGAAAACAACGACCGAATCGTCTGCGATACTACTCATATTGAATTTCTTCAGGTTCAGATTTTGGGGCAAACTGCTCATTTTGTCAACGTCTCCTTTACTTTGGAAGAATAGATATTTGTCGCGTTTTCTTAAACGTGAGCTGCTTTCCAGGGATCAGAGACGTCATCGTCGTGTGTATCATCGACATCTTCTTCCATGACTAGCTTTTTTATTTTCTTGATAATAGATTTCTTTTTCTCTTTCTCCACTTTTTTCTTCTTTGTTGACGTCGATGTTTGTTTCTTAGCGTTCTTTTCTCCAGGTATCTTTGCCTTTTTCACCTTTTTCACTGTGACTACTTTCTTTTTTGTCTCTTTTTTGACATCTTCGTCGTCGTGTTCATCATTCACTTGGGTTGTAGAAATAGGAGAATATATATCAGATCGCGGTACATCATTCGTCGCTGCTACTACTTGCAAACTACTATTTTTTTCAGACGCAGCAATTTTAGAAGGAGGTAGACTACAACTTTCATCGGCAGAAACTTTATAACCTAGTGATTCTTTATCTTGAATTGAATGCTTAATATACTCAACTGCTTGTTCTTCACTTTCGTGTTTACGTATCTCATCTAACGTACGACTAAATATCTCGATATGTGTCTGAATTCCGTCCCGCGAAATACGTACTATATTCGAATCTGGAGTTGAAGATTCCATAATTTTTACTATAAACGAAAGAGAAAAAAAATACTCGCCTCAAAAAATGCAAAGACCTTGATTTTTAAGCAGAACAAACAAGACAATCGGTGTCTGGATGGTCCTCTCCCGAAACTTGTTTTTTGGAGGCGGCTATTGGTTTTGCATATGTGTCAGCCGACAGTGTAAACATGGCCGCCTTGGTCGCTGGTTTTGTACGTAAGTAGTACATTCCAGTCTTCAGTCCCTTTTTCCAAGCGTAAAAGTGCATGGAAGACAACTGACTTTGCGTGGGGGACATCAAGAACAAGTTCATGGATTGGCTCTGACACACAAACTTTCCACGATCTGCAGCTAAATCAATGATGACTTTTTGACTGATTTCCCAAACCGTCTTGTACACGTTACGGAGATGGCTTGGCATTTCAGAGACTTCTTGAACACTTCCCTCGTGGTAAAGTATTTTTTCTTTCATTTCATTGCTCCAGAGACCAAGCACTGTCAAATCCTCGACCATATATTTGTTCACCACGATGAATTCGCCAGCTAACGTACGACGGAGGTAGATATTGGCCGTAATCGGTTCAATACACTCGTTGTTTCCAAGAATTTGGGAAGTGGAGGCAGTTGGCATAGGAGCTACGAGCAAACTGTTGCGCACACCTGACATTTGAATTCGTTGACGAAGTGCATCCCAATCAAATCCTTTCGGTACTTCTGAAGAATCGGACCAAAGATCAAACTGGAAACTTCCGCGCCACAAGGGAGAACCATCAAAAGAACTGTAGGAACCTCTCAGATCACAAGCATCGTCCCAATCAATGTCTCTTTGCCACTGAATCTTATCAAGAAGTGCGCGAATTTCAGCAAAGTTCTCTGGCTTCTTTGACACTTCATCCGTCCAGAACTCTTCCAAAAACATACGACGGGTCTGTCCGATTCCACAATCTTTAGCAATTTGTTTGAGACGAAATACTGCAGCTTTTCTTTCTTCCGCCAACTCACAGGATGCAGTCATTGCTCCATGGTAAATGGTCTCGAAGATACGTTCGTTCATTTCTTTCGCTTCGAAAGATTCAAAGGCGATTCGACGCATCATGAACACATCGGAAAGACCTTGGACACCAATGCCGATTGGACGATGACGCAAATTGCTATTTCGTGCCTCTGGAATGGGATAGTATGTTCGATCAATGGCTTGGTTCAGATTTCTAGTAACAGATTTTGCAACTTGTTCGAGCTTGTCATAATCCATATCGTATCCGTACTTTAAAACAGTATCCAAGTATCCTCCGATTGCAAGTCGATTGACAAAAATGCGAGGAAACGTTTTCCCTTCCTCTCTTACTCCCTGATGAAAAATCAAATGGGACGAGTCGACATTGTCCTCCGCAAAACATTTTTCCAAGAATGCTTTCGCCAAAGTACAGTACGGACAGTTTTCAACTACCTCAATGGTAACTATATCAGAACGCACAAATCGGTAAGGACGATACATAAGTGTGGGTAAACTGATACTGGCCAAGTTACACACTGCTGTTTCATCTTTGGAAGAGAATTCGATGATTTCCGTGCACAAATTGCTGGACTTGATGGTCCCTAAATTTTGCTGGTTGCTTTTGCGGTTGCAACTATCCTTGTAGAGCATGTAGGGGGTCCCCGTCTCTCGTTGACTTGAAGTGATTTGTTTCCACATTTCTTGTGCTTTCATGGTTTTCGTTCCAAATCCTCTTGACTCGTAATCCTCATACAAGGTCTCAAAAGCAGTGCCAAACGAAGTAGACAGACCAGGACAAGCAGACGGATCCATCAATGTCCACATCCCATCATTTTCTACACGTTTCATGAAAAGATCAGGGATCCAAAGCGCATAAAACAAGTCACGTGCTCGAAGATTTTCATCTCCGTGATTCTTTCGCAGGCAAAGAAAGTCTTCAATGTCTGGATGCCAAGGTTCAAGATAGATGGCGAAGGAACCATTTCTCTTTCCACCACCTTGATCTACATATTTGGCTGTATCGTTGTACACTTTCAGCATAGGGACAATGCCATTCGAAGTACCGTTGGTACCATGAATTCTAGCCCCCTTGCTTCGAATGTCGTGGATGCTGATTCCGATTCCACCGGCATGTTTTGAAATTTCGGCACATTGACCCAAACTTTTGAAAATGCCATTGATACTGTCGTCGGGACAACCAACGAGAAAACACGACGCCAATTGATTGTGCAGAGTTCCAGCATTGAAAAGAGTAGGCGTAGCATGAATGTAAAGTTTTGACGAAAGTTCACGGTATACTCGTTTCACTTCTGCGATATTGAAACCGTACAGACCAATGGCGACGCGCATCCACATATGTTGAGGACGTTCGCAGACAACTGTTCCGTTGCTCAGTTTCGTGCGAAGAAGGTAGCTTTTTTCCAGAGTACAAAATCCAAAGTAGCTGAAAAAATAGTCGAATTCATAA
>Ga0114959_10000251_pt1 | contig 51875 bp, 40 predicted proteins | sample C_130625_EF_Meta_FD_87317 | JGI IMG/M metagenome (GOLD analysis project Ga0114959, IMG submission 87317) | Freshwater microbial communities from Lake Croche, Canada to study carbon cycling - C_130625_EF_MetaG | ecosystem: Environmental > Aquatic > Freshwater > Lake | place: Lake Croche, Canada...
CATGCGCATTTATTTGCCAAAAAAATCATTGAAATTCTAGCTAATTAATTATGATCGCAACTCAGTTTTCACACATCGCTGTGACTTGTTCAAATCCGCTTGTTTTCGAAGAATTTTACACGAAATACTTCCAGTTCAAAAGAGCACGTACCATTGAATTAGGAGAAGGAAAAGAATTGGTTTTCTTGAAAGATGCGGGGGGCTTTTACTTTGAAATTTTCCCAAAAGAAGTGGAAAGTCCTTTAACAGCTTTTGAAGGCGACGGTCCTCACTTTCCAGGTTTACGTCATATAGCCTTCATGGTTGACGATATTGAGGCGAAGTTGACCGAAATGGCCGAAGATGCCGTGATTACCTTAGGGCCACTTTCATTTAATGATTTCATTCCAGGATGGAAAACGGTTTGGTTAAAAGATCCGGAGGGAAATATTGTAGAAATTAGTCAAGGTTATCAGGACGAAAATTAATTGATAAAAAAACTAACTATGAAATACACAACCAATACAGGAACGGCTCATCCACTCGGAGCTACAGTAAAGCCTAAAGGTGTTAATTTTTCTATCTTTTCTCAAGATGGCAATGATGTAGAACTATTGTTGTTTGACCACCCCGAAGATGAAACACCTTCTCAAGTAATCCATTTAGATCCAATCGATAATCGTACTTTCCATTTCTGGCACGTATTTGTTGACGGTGCCAAACCAGGGATGGGATATGGCTATCGGATTGGGGGTGAATATAATCCTGCTCAAGGATATCGTTACAATCGCAACAAAATCATCGTTGATCCATACACAAAAGGGTTAAACATGACGCATTGGAACCGAGCAGATGCCTGTGGAATAGTGGACAATTTACAAACCTCCATGCGTAGCATCGTTGTCGATTATTCGAATTATGATTGGGAAGGGGACAAAGCACCTGAGACACCAATTGAAAAAACGGTTGTATACGAGATGCACGTTGGGGGTTTTACTCTTGATAAAAGTTCAGGCGTTAAATCGCCGGGTACGTTTGCGGGTTTAATTGAGAAAATCACATATTTAGTTAAACTCGGTGTCACGGCCGTTGAACTGTTGCCAGTCTTCCAATTTGACCCAGAAGAAGTTTCAGGGGTTTCTCCGGATGGACAAAAACTGTCTAACTATTGGGGATACAGCACCTTGGGATTTTTCACACCGCATTCCGATTATTGCACCAATCCAAGAATTGGCAAACACATTGATGAATTTCGTGATTTAGTAAAAGCCCTACACAAAGCTGGATTAGAGGTTATTTTGGACGTTGTTTTCAATCATTCAGGCGAAGGAAATCATGAAGGTCCGGCCATTCACTTCCGTAATTTAGATAACCATATTTATTACTTTTTGGCTTATGGCAACAAAGAATACTATGAGAACTACTCGGGTTGTGGAAATACCATCAATTGCAATGAGCCAGTGGTGAAGAAATTCATTATTGATTGTTTGGAATTCTGGGTGAAAGAAATGCACGTAGATGGTTTCCGTTTTGATGAAGGTTCAATCATGACTCGTGGTGAGGACGGAGCACCGATGGAGCATCCTCCAGTGATTTGGGAATTAGAATTGTCGGACACATTTGCCAATACAAAATTGTTTACGGAAGCTTGGGATGCTGCTGGTTTGTACCAAGTAGGGCGCTTCCCGGGTTATCGCTGGGCAGAGTGGAACGGAAAATTCCGTGATGATATTCGGAATTTCGTGAAAGGAACGCCAGGTTTCCACGGCGCTGCAGCCACTCGTCTTTCTGGAAGTGGAGATTTATATTTCCATGATAGACATTCCCCAATGAATGGGGTAAACTTCATTGCTTGCCACGATGGATTTACGGCCATGGATACTGTTAGCTATAACGAAAAACACAATTGGGCCAATGGCGAAGGAAATCAGGATGGCATGAATGAGAATTTTAGTTGGAATTGTGGTGTAGAAGGAGACACAGATAATGAAGATGTGTTAGCGCTACGTAGCAGGCAAATTAAAAACTTATTTACGATGCTATTGATCTCAAAAGGTATCCCGATGATCCTGATGGGCGACGAAGTAGGCCGTACTCAACACGGGAATAACAATGCGTATTGCCACAACAATGAATTGAGCTGGTTTAACTGGAACGATGTGACATCGAACAAAGACTTACTTGACTTCGTGTCTAAGTTGATTAAATTCCGCTTAAAACATAGCGCTTTATCTTCAAAGCAATTTTTTAAAGGCGAAGTAAATTCACGTGGATTTAAAGATATCGAGTGGCACGGATGTACGTTAAATGGACCAGGTTGGGACAATACAAATTCCAAATTACTTGCTTGCACGATTGGTGGAGCAGAAGATAAAGATGCTGATCTGCATGTGATGATGAATTTTGATTCATCGGCGCTTGGTTTTGAAATTCCGGTAATTGAAGATGGTAAATGGACGCTCGTGCTGGATACATCCTTAGCGAAGCCATTTGTCTCGAGCAAAGTGAGATATGAAGACGATCATTACATCGTCAATCCATACAGTATTGTCATCCTTTCCCATAAATAATTAACTTATTACCACCCATGAACAATTTAAATTTTTCTTTTTCAGATTTGATTACGGGTTACGTGAAAACGCCCAACAAAGAATCTAATTCGTATTCCGTGGAGACATCAGATGGAAATGTATTTTCATTTATGTTGACGGAAAACACGTATGCTGAAATGATTCGCAATTTAGGCGAGCCGTTTATTGACTGCACGTCTCAAATGGCAGAAATGTTAACAGCAGGTCGTCACGTATTTCTTTATGGTGTATTTTACCCAGATCAAGAAAATATGTTTGAGGTTAAGCACATTGTATTCTCTGGAAAACATGGAAATGATTTCGTGTTTGAAAAACAAGATTGGTGGATTAAGCAAATTTCACAATTGGCTGATTTTTATTTAAAAGCACAATTTGGTTCGGAGACAGTTGATTTCAAAAACTACCGCACGATGTTGAACCTGTACGGTGAGAAAATTGATTCTACTCGTCAAGAAACTGATACGATTTCACGTTTGGTTTACGGGTTTGCGTCTGCCTACATGATGACTGGAAACGAGAAATATTTAGAGGTTGCTGAAAAAGGATCTCAGTATTTACGTGATCACTTCTGTATGGTGGATTCATTAGATGATATCTGCTATTGGTATCACGCCGTGGAATTCGGTGATACACACAATAAAAAAGTGATGGGTTCCAACATGCCGGATGTTCCTGGTTTCAGAAAGGCGAATTCGCAATCTGTTCGTGAGCGTAAAATGATTGCTTCTGAATTCGGTGACGATTACGATGCGATTCCTGCTTATGAGCAAATTTATGCATTGGCTGGTTTGACACAAACCTACCGGATCACGGGAAATACCATTATCCGTGATGTCATAGATAAGACATTGAATTTGTTCGAAAAATATTATAAAGATCATGAAAAAGGTGGTTATTTCTCGCACATCGATCCAATTACATTCGACGCCCGTAGTGAAAGTTTAGGTCGTAACCGTGCGAAAAAGAACTGGAACTCGGTAGGCGACCACGCCCCAGCATATTTGATTAATTTGTTGCTTGCGACTGGAAAAGAAGCGCATAAGCAAATGTTGATTGATACGGCTGAGTCAATCACAAACCACTTCCAAGATTACGATGAATCTGCGTTTGTTCAAGAAAAATTCTTTGAGGATTGGTCACACGACAAAACATGGGGATGGCAACAAAACCGTGGTGTAGTAGGTCACAACTTGAAAATTGCGTGGAATTTAATGCGAGTAGTAAACATAAACCCTTCGCAGGCTTACGTTGATTTCTCAAGAAAAATCGCCGAATTAATGCCAAAGCATGGTGGTGATAACCAACGTGGTGGATGGTATGATGTTGTGGAGCGTGAACTGAAAGAAGGAGAAAATATTCATCGTTATGCATGGCACGATCGCAAAGCATGGTGGCAACAAGAGCAAGGAATTTTAGCCTACCTGATCTTAAATGGTATTGAGAAGGATGAGGCTTATTTAAAATATGCTCGTGAGTCGTCTGCTTTCTACAATGCATGGTTCTTAGATCATGATTCAGGAGCAGTGTACTTCAACGTATTAGCAAATGGTATTCCTTATTTATTAGGAAATGAGCGTAACAAAGGGTCTCACTCGATGTCTGGTTACCATTCGTTTGAGTTGTGCTATTTAGCTTCTGTTTATACAAACTTATTGATCACAAAACAGCCGATGGATTTCTATTTCAAGCCAACACCAAACAGCTTGGAAGACAGAATCTTACGTGTAGCGCCAGATTTGTTACCAGTAGGAAGCATCGCAATCGGAAGCGTTACGATAAACGGTGAAGCTTATACGGATTTCAATGCGGCCGACTTGAGCATCAACTTACCGGTATCAGATGTACCAGTGAAGGTAAAAGTTACCATCGTTCCCACAGCGGGTTTGAATCACTTCAACGTAACTTCTACGGTTGCTGGTGATAAAATCACGTTGAATTTAGCAGGGAGCTTAGATTCACACGGCATACCATTCTTACGAGAAGAATTAGAAAATGTGATTCAAGCCCAGCCGCAAATCTTTGTTTTAGACGTGACAAACTTAACGCAAATTTCTGGTTTAGGCATGCGTGCATTGATTTTCGCCAAACAAAAACTAGCGACAGAAGAAGCCATGGTGGTTTTGGGTGCTTCTGCTGAGGTGAAGGCCTTGTTCGATGCTGAAGAGTTTTCAGAAGAATTGATTTTTGCATAATTATTCTTTTTTATTATTGCCCACACCCTTTTTTCGAGAAAAAAAGGGTGTGGGTTTTTACTATTTAGATCGATGAATTTGAAAAACTTATATCCGTATATCTTTGGTATTTTAGTTGTACTTGTTTTTGGTTTTGGTTTTGTTGGTTACTATGATTACTTAGGTCAAGATGCACATTTCTGGAGTGTTTTGTTTTCGGTGCTTAGTTTTTTTGCCTTTGGTGACGGCGATGAGGGGCGAATTTGGGCAGGAAATCCAGCGAACCCAGTAATCGTTGAATATATCTTAGTTTCCAAGTACCTTGCATTAGCCTTAATTGGATTGGGGATATCCGAAATATTTTTCAAATACATCAAAATCACCTATCAAACTTTTAAGATTTCTCTATTCTATCGAAAGCATATCGTAATTTTTTCACTTGATACGATCGGCTATCATTTAGCAAAAGGCTTATTGAAAGATGGCTACAAGGTGGTAGTTGTTGAAAACAAAGCAGAATCTCCCTTTGTGGAGGAGATAGAGAATTTGGGTGGAATCATCTTTCTTATCAACCCATTTGAATCCAATACGCTTAAAAAAACTAATCTATTAAAAGCCAGAACGATTATTCTGGCCAATTCCTCCGACGAGGCCAATATTGAAATTGCTGGAAACATCCGAAAATATGCGTTCAAAAATAATCATTTACGGAAACACACGCACGAATTATTAAAATTATACATTCACATTGCTGATCAAAATAATGCGAGTATTCTGAAGGATTACTTCAACATCGATTCTGAGCAATACATTGATTTACATCCAGTTAGTTGTGAACAATTGGCTGCTCAAAAAGTTTATGATCGATTTTCACCACACCAATATTTTCAAAAAGAGACTGTTGAAGTAGAAAATTCCATTGCTGTGATTGGCCTTGATTTAACCGCCGAAAATTTTTTACTTGAAAATATTATTTTAAGTCATTACGAGACACAACATAACTTAAAGATATATCTAGTCGATCCACATGCTGATGACTTTTACCATCAATTTTTATACAAATATCCATTTGCAAATGACTTCATCACGCTTATTCCAGTCAAACAACTAAATGTTAGTTTTTTCGGGCATTTTGCGTTGTCAAAGTCCCATATTGAACAATTAAGTAAGGTGAAAGTGGCTTATTTCTTCGGCGACAAGGATGCGGAAATAATGAACACTGCCTCGTCATTCAAGCAATTTTTATATACTCAAAACCATAGTATTACCGAAACGCCATTAATTATTTCCTTACCGGAATCCTCTGCCATTTATCATTTTGTCGTTCATAGTTCCACTAGTAAAGAAACGATTCCAAATTTATTTTACCACTCACTGAATAAGCAAGTGATAAAACGTATTTCTGATACGATTACCAGTGAAAGTATCATCGAAGAATCAGAATTGAATGACCAATTATCTCGAGTGATCAATTTCTTCTATGCGGTCAATTATGAATTTGCTTCCAAGATTAAACAACAGTTTGGGATTGAAGTGAGCTCGGAGGTCGTTGCAGAAATGGTAAAATTTATCTTACAGTTTCCACTCAGCTCGACCCAGATTACCGAAGAAAACTTGGAGAAAGAATTTTTCGATTTATTGGCGACGAGAATACCTGTATCCAGGGCTGATTTGTTCGAAAAATTGAGTATTCAGCGAACTTGGAATGCGATTTCAAAACGAAAAAAAGAAAGCAACCGCTATGCCGCTAGACATATAAAAGTGAAGTTGCATGTCTTTAAATCCATCGGGATGACACAGATTAATTCAGAATCGATTACCAAGCATTATCCCGTACTAGCTAAACTGGAACACAGTCGCTGGTCATCCGAGAAAATGGTGCTCAATTTTAAGTATGGTCCCTTTCCAAAAAAGGCAGAGGAGCGCTATTTGTTAAAGGAAATCTTGAAAATTCATGATCAATTAATTCCCTACGAGAGTTTAACCCAAGCGGAAAAAGATAAAGACTTGAATTTGTTTTTATTAATTCCACTGTTAAAAGGTTTGCAAAATACTTCAACTAACTAAAACCGCTTAGTGAAATTTACAAAAGATATATTTATCAGCTATGCACACATTGACGATGAGTCTTTGATAGAGGATCAAAAAGGATGGGTTACTGATTTACATAGGGTTCTGGGCATCCGCCTGGCACAAATGATGGGACGAAAACCGGTTATTTGGCGAGACCCTGAATTGCAAGGAAACCATATTTTTGATCAACAAATCATTGATCAATTTGCACAAGTTGCCGTGATGATTTCCATCATGACGCCTCGCTATGTGAGGTCGGAATGGTGTGTTCGAGAGGCGGAGGAATTTTATGAGGCTTGTCAGCAAAGTGTCGGTTTCAGTATCAATAATCAGGCTCGAATTTTTAAAGTGATTAAGACGCCTGTGAAAGTGGAACAGCACCCAGAAAAAATTCGAAATATTTTAGGGTACGAATTTTATACAACGGATCCATCAACCGGTCGGACGAAGGAATTATCTCAAGGAATTGGTCGAGATTTAGAAGCCTTGTATTGGGATAAACTTGATGATTTAGCGAATGATATTTCATCGTTTTTAGAATCAATTGAATACATGGATTCGTCAGCCTTCTCTTCGCAAACGCAAACAGCGCAAGAGAACAGAGCACTTAAAATTTACCTGGCAGAATCCAGTTTTGAGACGAAGGAATTGCGTGATAGTTTACGCAGAGAATTACAGGAAAGTAAATATCTGATTTATCCAGATAAGCAATTACCACTCGTTGATAGTACCTTAAATGTATGCATTAATGATTACTTAGAAACTTGTGATTTAGCCGTTCATGTGGTTGGAGAAAACTACGGAATTGTTCCGGAAGGTTCACAAAAATCCTTGATTGAAATTCAGAATGAATTAGCTTCTTCGGCAAGTGTAGTCACCAATATGCCCCGTTTAATTTGGATTCCAGAAGGATTTAAGCCAGTAGACGATCGTCAAAAAGCGTTCATTAATAAATTAAATGAGGGGAGAGATGGCGTGGCTGGGGCGGAACTTATTTTTAGTTCATTGGAATCTTTTAAGGACATTTTGTTTGATAAAATTGAGGTTTTAGAATCTCAAAAAAAGGCAAAAGAGGCTGCTGCCGCCAAAGCGGTTGAGACATTGGAGGCAACGACAGTTGTCCAAATTAATAAACCGTCTGCTTCCGCTTCGACTGAAAATCCGAAAATCGTGTACCTGATATGTGACTTATTAGACATCAACGCAATCAAGCCCTTGGAAGATTATTTGTTCGATCAAGGATTCGAGGTATTGATTCCCATTTTTGAGGGGGAAGAATCCTTAATCCGGACAGATCACATTGAAAATTTAAAAATGTGCGATGTCGCCATCATTTTTTATGATAGAGCCAATGAAATTTGGTTGCGTTCAAAGACACGTGATTTCTTAAAAATTAGTGGGTACGGAAGGTCCAAACCTTTGGAACAAAAAATCTTGTATGTAAGTGGTGAAACGAGTCCAACTAAAGAACGAATAAGATCGCAAGATACCGAACTTATTAATGCAACCACTTCTTTCCCAGAAGCACAACTTAATCAAATTCTTTTAAATAAATAATTGATTCAAATGTTAGATCAATTTACAATTACGAATCCATTTCCCGGTTTACGTGCCTTTGAAGAAGACGAAGATATCCTTTTCTTTGGTCGTGAAAAACAAATCGATGAGTTGGTCAAAAAACTCAGAACAACACGGTTAATCGCCGTTATCGGTTCATCGGGTAGTGGTAAATCTTCCTTGATCAAATCTGGCTTAATCCCCAACTTACAAAGTGGATTTATGTCGGGTGCAGGCTCAAATTGGCGAATTTGTTCCTTCCGTCCCGGAAGTGATCCGATCAAAAATATAGTTGCCAGTTTAGTCAAGCCGGGTGCTTTAGAAGACGAGCAAATACCGACTGACTTATTAGCTAGTTTATATGAAAGTTCGCTTCGTAGAAGTAGCAATGGTTTGATTGAGGTTTACAAACAATCAGGCATAGAAAAACACAATAACCTACTGATTTTAGTCGATCAATTCGAAGAAATTTTCCGTTTTAGTAAATTTGAAAGCAATTCTAAGGATGGAAAGCGTGACTCAATTGCGTTTATTAATTTGATTTTAAAGGCGGCCAGACAAACAGAATACCCGATTTACATCGTGATTACGATGCGTTCCGATTTCTTGAGTGATTGTACTGCTTTTAGAGGATTACCCGAAGCAATCAATGAGGGAAACTATTTAGTTCCTCGAATGACGAGGGAGGAGCGAAAAGATGCAATCGTGGGACCGATTTCAGTAGCTAATTCCCAAATAAGTCCACGTTTATTAAATTTACTTTTGAATGATGTGGGCGACAATCCGGATCAGTTACCCATTTTGCAGCATGCGTTGATGCGTACTTTCGAATATTGGAAAAGCAAGAGTCAGCCTGAGAGTGAGGTAGATCTGGTTGATTATGAAGGCATTGGGACGATGGAATTTGCATTATCCCAGCATGCGGATGAGGCCTACGCTGATCTAATAACGGATGATCAACGTCGAATTTGTGAGGATATTTTTAAAGCATTAACAGATAAAGAATCGGATGCTCGAGGCATTAGACGCCCGTGTAAATTGGAAGATTTGTGCAAAATCACCAACTCTAGTATGGCAGAGGTGACGGAGGTAATTAATGTTTTCCGTAAGCAAGGACGTGGATTTTTAATGCCACCAATTCACGTTCCACTTCAACCTGAGACAATCATTGATATTTCACACGAGAGTATCATGCGGGTTTGGAATAAATTGATTTTATGGGTTGAGGAAGAGGGGGAATCTGCCGAAGAATATTTAAGATTGACCGAAGCTGCACTCATGCATAGCCAAGGGAGAGGAGGAACCCTTCGTGATCCCGAACTACAAGTATCGTTAAAATGGCGGGAGGTTTATCAGCCCAACGAAGTGTGGGCCTTACGTTACAATGATTATTACGAAAAATCGATTCGGTATTTAGAGTACAGTAAACAACAATATGACCTTGATTTAAAAAATAAGGAAGAAAAACAGCGTGTTCGTTTATTACGTATCCAACGAACCGCTGTGATTACCTCTTTTTTATTAATTGGGGCAATATTCTTGACGATTTACGCCTTTACACAAAAGTCCGAAGCAGATAAGCAAACGAATATTGCTCGACTTAAAACAAAGGAAGCAGAAGCGAGTCAGCAAGTAGCCGTTCGAGAAACTAAAAAAGCTGTTCAAAACAGGGAAGAAGCCTTGAAGGAAAAGTCTTTGGCTAAATTAAGTGAAAAGAAAGCAATTGACCAGAAAAACATAGCAGATGCGGAAAAGTTAAAGGCAGAGAAAAATAGGATTGAAGCGCTCCGCCAAAAAGATGAAGCCAATATTCAGCGAACCGAAGCGGTGACAGCGAAAAATAAGGCTATAATTGCACAACAACAAGAAATAATTGCAAATCAATTTGCTCAAAAACAAACAAAACTTGCGAAGGAGAATGAGTTGAAAGCCATTAATGAAAAGAAGGTTTCCGATCGATTGCGTGATTTAGCCACTAGCCGCATTTTAGCGAATGAGTCCTTAACGCTTCTAAACGAAAATCGGACGGAGGAAGGGAAGGAACGAATTTTGAAATCTTATTTTTTAAATCAAAGTAACAAAGGCCCATCCCAAAACATCGATATTTTCAATGTGCTTCAAGCATTTTGGGATAAAAAAATAGCGGGTAAAAACATTTTAACGAAACATAATTCCCCCGTTCGCACGGTCGTATCTTTCCCGAATACGAATCTAATTTATTCAGCAGACGAAAACGGGAGTATTTGGTTGTCGGAAATGGGTGAATCGGGCTGGAAGTCACTACATTTTGCTAAGGTTCCCGAGCCGTTGCGTTTGATGAAAATTTCCCCAGATTGCAGTAAATTAATTGCCTTGAGCGCCGAGGGTAATGGATATTGCTTCCAAATTTCGGAAAACAAATCATTGAAATTGACTGGTAAATTTGTCGCTTCAGGCATTCCAAAGGCACTTTCTTTCGTAGATAACAACCTGTTGTTGATCCTAAGTAATTCAGGAATTTCCTCCTATAAACTAGGCAATACGCTTGAAAAGGGATCCTTTTCAAGTTCTCAAAAATTCTCAAATTTAGAAATATTGAAAAATGGCCACGTGTATGTGACACAAGGAAAGAACATAATGTTTTTCAATGATTATGCTCAACTTAATGAGAAACCTAAATGGAAGATCCGTCAACCAAGGGGTAAAAATGCTGAGGACGCAGTCAGCTTTACCGTTGATGAAAATGAAAAGTTTATAGCGACTGGTACATCGGATGGTCTAATCTTTATCCAAGAATTAGGCGAAAACGGGAAGGATAACTACCAAGTCTTACATAAATCTACCGTTACCGGATTGAAATTTACCACCCTAAAATCGGGTACCTTGATCCTCGCTACCGCTAGTTTTGATCAAACAATTAATATCATTGACGTGTTTTCGTTTATCAATAAAATCAAGCCGGAGAATGGTGGAAATGATCAAGAAGACATTTTAACCATCAAAAATCATTCTAAATGGATTTATGGAATCGAATTCATCAAGAATCAATGGATTGTAACCAACGGGGAAGATAATAAATTGATTGCTCTGAAGCCAGCCATGGTGGATTTATATACTGGTATTTTAAAGAAATAATTATGCAAAAGAAATTAAAGAACTTAGTAATTGGACTCGTGTGTGTTCCTATTTTCTTTATTAATATTCCGTTATTTGGTCAAGCACCAAGCTGTGGTTCCATTACAATCGAATCAGCGGAGTCGTATTATAACCTAGGTAAATTTGACAATTGCATTCAGGTATTGAATAATTGTCTTCAAAAAAATGGATTTGAGTATAGCGAAAAAATTCAGGCATATCGCTTTATCTCGATGAGTTATTTGGCGATTGATTCTGTTGATAAGGCGGATAAGGTTATTGCTCAGATGCTTAGTTTACAGGACAATTTTGAGCCTTTGTCGAACGACCCATATCGATTTAGAATAGAGGTTATCTATCAGCGACAAATATTACGTGCCAATTTAATTTCATCCGTATCAAAAAAAGCGGAAAACATTAAGTTAGCACCTGCTACCATTCAGCTCATCACGGATGAGGATATTAGATTACGAGGCTATCAAGATCTGGAATCGCTTGTGTATGATCTCCCAGGAATTGACGTTTCCCGAGATTTTGGTATTACGTTTTCAACCTTATATCAGCGAGGGTATCGATCCGCCACCATGACCGAACGAACGCTATTTTTGATTGACGGCGTAGATAGTAATGAGCTGTGGACGAACTCAGCGTTCATTACGAAACAATTACCCATTACTCGTATCAAACGAGTGGAAATTATTTATGGTCCGGCCTCGACGATTTATGGCGCCAATGCGTTCGTCGGGGTTGTGAATATTGTGACCAAAGGAGAAGATGATTATTTTCCGGCAGATCGGCAAGAGCTAGAAGGAAAAAAGAAGAGTTTAGCCGTTGAAACAGTACTCGGTTACAGTTCACTTAACACGAGATATGCCGATGTTACAATTGCCCATCGAAGTAAAAATTCCACCTATTTTTCATTGACATCCCGCATTTACAAATCGGATGGTTTGGATCTAACAACGGATTCGAATTGGGATGGGGTGTTGAATTATTCATCGAATGATTATCAATCAAATTTTACGTTAAATAAGCCCGTAAAAACAACGATTGCCGATTTTGCTAAGGCAGATCCTACCGGCAAGTATTTTACATTGTCCTCCGACTCGAGTCGGATTAACCCTACACCGCTTGCGCTTTCAACTGCATCACAATTGGATGAAAAAGGGTATAAGCAAACATACAAAGGCGTAGATCCTTCCAAGTTTTCGAATCCGATCAACGATTTTTATGTGTCTGGGAGATTTAAATTAAACAATTTTACTGCAGGTTTTGAATTTTGGAATAAAAACGAAGGATCAGTTGGATTGTATCCGGACCGAAATGCATCTCCAAACTCAGATTTGACCAATTGGCAGGTAAGGCAATATTATTTGTTTATTAAATATAGCAGAAGGTTATCGCCAAAATTGTCCTTTGATAACCTTACCTATTACCGGGGAACGGATTTTGGCGATTATTCATCCGTAACGACTTATAAAAGTTATGGGAACAAGTTATTGTCATTTTATGATTTGGTATCGAGTAAAGGGACTACCATGGGCACTTTCACCACGACTTATTACAGTCAAATTGCCACCCAATTTAAGTCTGAATTTAAACTGCAGTACCAGATTTCAGATAAAATCGATCTCAACTCAGGTATGGAACTTAGAACCAATGCCATGCAAGGCGATTACGTGAAAGGAACAAAGTTTCCGGCTATCCAGTATGGATTAATCACAAGAGGGGATACACTGCGAGGTGGAAATAACTTTAATGCCTACACGGCAAGTGCGTATTCCCAACTTGGTTATACTAATCCTGCGAAACATATTAATATTTCCCTCGCCTATCGTTGGGACTATAACGTAATTCCGAAGGATCAAGCCGGTTATGGTAGTGTTTTTAATCCACGTTTAGCCCTAGTGTACTATCCGGGAAAATTTATCTTCAAAACGTTTTATTCGGAGGCCTTTATGGATGCCTCTGCCTTTAATAAATATTCTACTGCAGCTTCTCGATTAGTAAGTAATCCAACTTTGTCACCGGAAAGAGTGCAAAATATCGAGGTTTCCGCTCAGTATACTTTTGATAAAACTCAACCGAATAATTACCTCGAAATTGCTTTGTACGACGCCTTTTACTCAAGTACATTGTCCTTGAATAATTACTTAATTCCTGGCACGACCACCACAACCAAAAGATTCGAGGCGCTTGGAAAAGCTAATATTCAGGGGATACAACTCAGCGGTAATTATCAAGTAAATAAACGATTGCAATTTTTTGGGAATCTTACTTTTACCAGTCCCTCAGTTACGCTTCCATCGGTATTAACAAAAGAAGATTCCATCACCAAAAGAACTGGCGACATTGCTTCTATTTCTGCAAATGCTGGGTTAAATCTACAATTATTACCTTCTAACCAAATGAATTTTCATCTTCGTATGAATTATGTAGGCAATAAACCGACGGGTATATTAACGAGTATCTCAGGCAATCCATTAAATAACATAGATGATTATCTGTTGACGAACGTAAATTTAGGGTACCAATTTACAAAGCAAACACGCTTGCAATTTGGGTGTACGAATCTTTTCGATGTTGATTATAGATCACCGGGTACTCGCTCGGCCGATAATATCGCTCAACCGGCTTCTGTTCCTCAGTATCGGCGGATGTTACAGTTACAATTGTTCTACAATTTAATCAAATGACATTTTGAAAAAAGACTTGATTTCCATATTGAACATTGACATAAGAGAATCGGAGAAAGATATATTTTCTTCATTATCCATTAACTCTTTATGTACTGGTTTGTCAACTGCCTTTTTTATCGTTGCAACAAATAGTTATTTTATTAAAAATTTAAGTTTGGCTCAATTGCCTGTTGCTTTTATTTTATCCGGATTGGTAGGCTTTTGTTTAGTCCAACTCTATAAAAAACTTGTGAGTTGGAAAGGATTGATATTCTCTTACGTAAGTATGGGGATTCTTTTTGCTGCGATTTGCCTGCTACTATTGTATTTGAGGCTTTTGGAGACTAAAGATCCACAAATCGTACTGATTACGGCTTACCTTGGTTTCGTTTCTACGCTGCCATTCGTGTCCGTTTTTGCGTTGGCCTTTTCGTCTGTCAGTTTGCAGGTTTTTGATTTAAGCCAAGGAAAACGTTTATTTGCTTTACTTAGTTTAGGTGAAATAATGGCAAATATTGTTTGTTATCTCATAATTCCAACCTTAGTTACTTGGTGGGGTGGCTCTGAATATTTTTTTTTACTATCCATGATAGCTAGGCTGATTTCATTAATTCCACTTAGAAAAATTAATATTCCAAAGAAAAATCTAACCGAAAAAGGCAATGAACCCAAAGACAATGTTAACTTTTCTCTTCTCTTAAAAGATTCCTATTACCTTATCATGGCGGTTGTAACATTTTGTTCAGTATTCGCTGTTTTTTTAGTTGATTATTCTTATCTATTAACAGTAAAATTCATTTCAGTTACCAATCACTTAGACACGGCTGTTTTGGTTTCTTTAATATTTTGTGTTGTTAAGTTCGGAGAATTGATTGCCTCTGTATATTCAGCCAGATTCAATAGCTTGTATGGTCTCAGAATCTCCTTAATAATTCTACCAATATTATTGGTAATAAGTTCTGCACTTGGCTTTGGCACTGGTTTTTTCATGCCTAGCCAAATTTTAATCATCACAACCTTTTTGTTAATTAATAAAGTAGTGGAGCGTGCCATCCGGAAGGGGATATTGGCTCCATCGCAGAAGGTGTTATTTCATGTGGCCAATGCAGAAGAACGTGAAAAAATTCAAACATTGATTGATGGTTCTTTTTCTCAAGTCTCCACCTTTATGTCAGGTGTTTTGTTATTCTTGTGCTCGTCTGTTTTTTATTTTTTGAGTTCATATTGGTATTTGTACGTGCTTGCTATAACATGTTTTGCCTTTGCAATAGGTTGGTATTTAGCAAGCCAAAACCTCTATCAAAAATATAACTTGAAAATACACCAAATTTTAAACCAAGGCTTTTCAAGTTCCCAAACCCGGTTAATTCATTCGCCGATTGAGGATTGGCTTAAACAAATTCCAAAACAAGCAAAAGATACCGAGCCAATTCATGGAATAATCAGCCAATTAGATAAAATTAATACCCAGGTACAGAATAATCCCAAAGGATTCTTTCTTGATCAAATTAAAAAAAACAATGTTCGATATTTTAATAAAGTAGAAACGATCGATGATGAAGAATTATTTAGTTTGTGTTCTAAAGCTTTTTTTCATAATGAGTCTTTCGAATCTAGAATGTCCATCATTTGTTATTCATCTCATTTTACACCCGCACAAAAATATGAACTGTTAAAGGAAAATTATCGCAACCTAAATCATCATTTACAATATGCTTTATTAGTCCAAATGTCACAGATGAATAGTTTTGCCGTGATTGATCCTGCTGAAATATTTTATATAGGTGAGTTATGTAAAGAATGTTGTGAATTGATTTTGTGGGCAGAGATTTCAATAGATGATTTAAATCAAGCCGATGCGAAAGATTTATGTACCGCACTTGCGGAATTTAGACAATTTAGGGTATATCACTTATTTGAGTTACTCAAATTAGTGTATAGTGCAACCGCAATATCAATTATTATTGATGTCTGGAAAAAAGATTCAGACGCTTCTGAAAATGATGTATTTGCCATTGAATTATTGGAAAATTTAGTGGAAGGTGATTTAAAAAAAATTGTTATACCGCTTTTATCTAATTTACCGCTGAATCTAAAAAAGATGCAATTAGATGGATTTTTAAGAATTCATGCGCTTGATCTTCCTAAACGTTTGGTTGATATTATGCTAAAAAATGTGCTGCAAATAGATCCCCACATTAAGGAAATGGCGGCAAAACTTTATTCAAATACGGTTGGAGACAAAAGTATCCTAAAGTATTACACGGACGATTTTAATGTTCGATTAAACTCCCTTTCGATAGAAGAAAAGGAGGCAGCTGGTTTTCAAGAATTAGCTGCTCAATTGCGCTCTAAGCTATACTTGAACGCTGAACCCCGCCATATTTGTTTAGAGGATTTTATTTTTCAATCTTTTTTCACGGTTAATAATTCTCAACTAGGAATTATTAAAAGATCTAAAAATTATTTAAGTTCGAACGATCTCGGGTATAATTCTTCCCTTATAAAAATTCAATTAGTTGACAATGAATATTCTATATCAACTTATAATTTATATTTATATTTATATATACTCAATATATTTTAGTAAGCATGTTGCACACGCATCTTGGAAATTTAAGAATTATCGATAACTTCAGTGAGGTTGATGCCAAAATCGTTCAGTTTTTGGAAGAGAATGATTCTGATTTCTATCCTCCCATTAGCCAGCGAACTCAATTGAATAGCTATGTTGAATTAATCTTTGCTCAGCACGGGCTACTAATTTTATTCGAAACTAATGGCAAAATTATCGGACTAACTGGCTTATGTATTAAAAATCCATCATATCAATATTATCTAAAATACTTAGCTGTTGATAAACAACACCGGGGATTAGGGATTGGTAGTATACTCATTCAAGCTGCTTCCTATCACGTAAAGCAAATTGGTGGAAATCAAGTGATATTAACCTGCTGGTCTTCAAATTCCCAAGCAATACATGCTTATAACAAAGCCGGTTTTGTCATTATTGATATAATACTCAATGACCGTTCAGTAGGTGAACATACTTATGTTTTTGCCGTGGATTTAATGGATGGTATTCTATCAAAACCAGTGCAAGGCATGGGCTTGATTATAGATCAAACGGTAGTTGTTCTTCAAAAAATTCGATCCAATTTTGTAGAAATAGATAAGGAAAAAAATATTTTGAGCCCTTTTATTCAATCATCGAATAATCCAATTGAATACGAGGAGGGGCTATGTAAAATTGATTTCATCGAAACGTCTGGTTCCCCCATTTCGCATTTGATTAATTTGACTTATGCTGCGTGCCCCGAACTAGAATTTACTGAAACCATGCAGTTAGAATATGTAAATTTGATAGATTACTGTTCACGATATTTGGAAAAATTGACCCTTTCATTTTTAGTAATTCAAGATAAATCTGCAGATTTATCAAATAAAATTGCCTATTCAAATTTGATTTATTTGGATTCAGAGGATCAACAAATGGTTCAAAATGCTATTCAGCTCGTTAATGAAGGAGAAGATGCCAAAGATTATGCAAGCTATTTTATTGAATTGGCTGGCAGGTATCCATGTGATGCTTTATTAATTGCCAATAATTTATTTTCAGGGATGTATGGCAATTATAAAATTGTTGAAGGTATTATCGTGTTTGATCCATTACGTGAATTAGCCATTCACATAGGAAGTCAGCGGATGAAAATGGTTTTTTCCTCTGAACAATTACTTGAAGTTAATTAACAAATGTTTAATACTATTATGAGATTTTTAGAGGCAGAAATGGTAAGGAATCTAATAACTTTTATGCTATGTTTTGGTTTTTCAAAGGCAGTCATGGCCGTTGAAATTGCCGATTCCACAAGAAAATTTATACCCACTTTGATTAAGGGAAATTTACAATTGACAAATAATGGAATCTCTCCTGTACCTTATTTTACTTTGGGAGAACCGGCTTTGTTAACTAATTTGTATATTACCAAAGGTCGATTTTCCTTCACTCCAGCCTTTAATTTTGATTTAAAGGCAAAACCGTGGTCTTTTAATACGTGGATGCACTTCAGAGTGATCCAATCAAAGCGTTTTAATTTATACATTGGAAGCAATTTTTCCACGACGTTTAAACGAAGGGATCCAACTTTGTTTAAGGAAGATCTGCAAGCACAACGTTACCAAATGTCGGAAATTAATATCACTTATAAAATCGACCAGAATAAGACGTTGAACTTCTTTTATTGGAAGACGACAACCTTAGATAACTTAGGCGTTTCGAGTAGTCACTTTGTGTCGTTGACGATTCAATTTGAAAACTTATTAAAGAATGGAAATAGTGTTTTATCATTTAATCCCTCAGTTTTTGTGATTGATAACACGTTGCCATTTTCAGGATTATTCATGTCTCAAATCACCAAATTTTCAACAAAAAAAATCCCGTTGATTTTTTCTTTTCAAGCGGTTGAGACCTTACAATCCTCCGTTGGGGGTAAATTTAATTGGAATGTGGGCGTAAATGTGCCCTTTTAACAGGCAAAAAATTATTAAAATCTCATAAATGGGTCGAACTATGCGAATTACAAAAGCGAATTTTAGACGATTGATGTGGGTTATTTACTTGCAATTCATGGGCGTTGCGCTTATGGCTCAAAAGAGTGTGCCAGTGGTAATCTCCAAAACGGGTCGTATCTGGATGGATCGGAACTTGGGGGCTGCTCAGGTGGCGACTAGTCTCACGGATTCGTTGGCATTTGGATTTTTTTATCAGTGGGGGAGGGGAACGGACGGCCATCAAAAACGGACATCAACGACATTGGGAGAAGAGTCCGACAACGATCAACCGGGACATGAGTTCTTTATTCAAGGCTTTCATGATTGGAGAAACCCAATGAATGACAGTTTGTGGCAAGGCGTTTCAGGAATTAACAATCCATGTCCGATAGGCTTTCGTGTTCCCACGGCGCTCGAATGGAATGCGGAAATGACTACCTGGGAAGGAAATAAAAATGCGGAGAGCGGGTTTGCGTCCCCATTAAAACTTCCAAGTAGTGGGTATCGCTTATTTACAGATGGCACAGCACGATCAATAGGTTCTGGCTTTTACTGGACGAGTTCAATTGCGGGTGCTTTGGCAACTTTTTTTTATGTGAATGAAGCGAATTCAAGCCTAACTGTTAATGGACGAGCCCGTGGTTATGCCGTTCGATGTATCAAAGATTAACGTTTATTTTTACCGGTATTTATTACCTCACGAAAAATTAAATTTACCCCATTTTAGCTGCTTTTTACCTAGTTATCTTACCCCGAATGAAAAGTACAGACCCTCATCATTGCGTGTAGATACAAACGAAACATCCATTAATTGAAAACTCATTAACCAAAGGGCAACAACAAGCTTACACGCCAGAGAATGGTGATTAAAAGTTTGAAGGAGAGTGCCGTAAGCGTTTCAAGTCTAATTCGTTAACCGCAAGGGATCATTCGATGATGATTTGAGATGCCTCCGTAGATCAATATCCTAAGTCCGTTGTTCTCCGTATTTATACAGCTATATTCCGGTTGAAGATATTTTTGTTAAAGGAATTGGAGATTTATTTATCGAACGGGTTGCGGGTAATTTTGTAAATACGGATTTTTTGGGAAGTATGGGATTTGGTTGTAAGGTTTCCGGAGCGAAACTTATTCGAGTGATGGGTCACCAATCGTGTGTGGCTAATAAATCAGTGTTCGATCATGTGAAACTTCGTAACATCACTTCGATGCCCGGTTATATTAATCCAGCAATTGAGGCTTCCAAAGATTATAAAGGGAAAAAATCTTGCAAAAATTAAGAATATGTTGAGTATGTGGCAATCAATATTGTCAAAAATGTGATAGTTGACATCAAATTGAAAAGTCTGAGCCTAAAGGATATGGCAAATAAAGGTCAGATTAAAATTGTAGGGGCATATTATGATATCCATACAGGAGTGGTGATTTTTTTTTAATTAATTCGACATGAAAAGATTTACAGCTTATGAAAAAATGCGGTATAATTGGTCGAATTAAAATAAGATAAACCATTTTTTCATGTACAAGATACCTTTCCTGTTATTCCATTTGCTGTTACGCCACTAACATAAAATCCCTCAAAATATTAGTTTTGAGGGATTTCTATTTGTTTACCTCTGATCCTATCAACCCACAAAAAGCGATTTTCGGATAAGCTGTGAACAAAGTGAAATTCTTATAACTTTATGATTATCAGAATATTCATCTTCGCTTTGCAGGAAGATTTTCCTAAGACCTAAAGCGCATACGTTCATATGCCTCGGGGTTTTACAAATACACGCTCCGAAAAGCAAAGGCTTTTGACTCGTTTTGTGGAACCATTTAAATACATTGCGGTTGTCCACACAATAGCAATGTGGTCAAAGTTTAATAATATCTTTTGGAGAATAATTGCCCATTTCTCGTCCCAACTTTTTTCTTTTTTATCCTTATTCCAGCTTTCTTAAAAAAGTGTTATCAAGCCACTGACTTAGTTTATCCCTGTTTTTGGGGGAATTCCCATGCGGTATTAAGGTTATTTTTAGGATTTTATAAGCCTTAGGCTCAGTGATTTGAAACGACTAGAAATGTTGTTTGGCATACTAAAATTTAATAATAATGTTTGTAAAAGTGAAAGAAGGATAAACTGTATTGATAAAATTTATTGATGAACCGTTTCACCATTTGGGGCTATTTAAAAGCAAATCTTTTTGATTTCATTCATACTAAACGCTGAACAAGAAAACTTTTTCTAAAAATATCTTTCATAACGATATGATAATTAATAACAAAAAACAAATAGCTCATCGAAATGACCTTGTGGAGCCCCACTTGGTTTTTGATAGAGGAGAGGCGAGCCTGAGAGGGTTCTTCGAATAATTTCTGAAAGGCAGATAGTCTATAAAGCAAAAACAGCTCGAATTTTGGTTGAAAATCGGAGCTGTTTTAATTTTATCTATTCCACAGGGAAAACATAATCATCCACATACACATCAGTATAAATTTCTTTTGGATCTGGATAAGGAGATTCCTCTGAGAATTTTACGGACGCTTCCACCCTTGCTTTGATTTGAACATCAATGGCTAATAAATCTTCTTCGGTGGCCATTTCATTATCCAAAATAGCTTTCTTTACTTGCTCAATCGGGTCACGCATTTTGTAAGCCTCAACTTCTTCTTTGGTACGATATTTCTGCGGGTCAGACATTGAATGCCCTCTATATCTGTACGTTTTGAATTCTAAGAAAGTTGGTCCTTCGCCCGCTCTTGCACGAACAGCAGCACGAGAAACTGACTCGTGAACGGCTTCAACGGACATCGCATCCACTGATTCAGAAGGCATATCATACGATTCTCCAATGGTATAAAGATCTGTCACGTTAGAAGTACGGGCTACCGACGTTCCCATGGCATATCCATTGTTTTCTACCACGAAAATACAAGGTAACTTCCAAGTCATGGCCATGTTAAATGCCTCGTGTAATGCTCCCTGGCGAACAGCCCCATCGCCAAAATAACAAATGGCTAAGTTGCCCGTTTTGTTATATTTTTCGGCAAATGCTAAACCGGCACCCATAGGAATTTGCGCACCTACAATCCCATGGCCACCCACAAAACCAACTGATTTATCGAAAATATGCATCGAACCGCCTTTACCCTTTGAAATTCCCGTAGCTTTTCCAAATAATTCAGCCATGACCGTATTTGGGTCAGAACCCAATGCTAAAGGAATCCCGTGGTCACGGTACGCAGTGATGTATTTATCACCTTCTCTCAAAGCAGATTTTGCGCCAGATGAACAGGCTTCTTGTCCGATATATAAGTGACAAAAGCCTTTGATTTTTTGTTGTCCATACAATTGACCAGCCCGTTCTTCAAATTTGCGTTGAAGCACCATTGACTCGTACCAGTACATATAGGTTTCCTTCGAGTATTTTACTTTGTTTTCAGCTTTCTTTGCCATGTTGAACAATTTTGAATGAGTGAATGAGTGAATGAGTGAATATTTGTTCTCCGCTCAATTCTCCTTTATATTCGAAATATCAAAAATTTATGGTTTGTAATCCCACGAATCCACTGTTATTTTGTAATACGAAATTACGACAAAAGGAATAATGGACAAAACATTTTTAGGTATGAGTTATAAGGTATAAGGCATTAGAAACAGGAATAAACACAATTCATGTATTATTTGTAACCTCATACCTCATACCTCCTAACTAATACCTTACAAATATGCACTTGCAAAAAATCAGTTTAGCTTATTTTAAAAGTTATGAATACGAATCCTTTGAGTTTTCGGAACGAGTAAACTGTATTGTGGGTGAAAATGGCTCGGGTAAAACTAATTTATTGGATGCCATTTATTTTTTGGCTTTAACAAAAAGCTCAATTTCAAATCAAGATGCTTTGAGTATCAATCATGAAGCAGAATATATGATGATTGAAGGAGAGTTCAAAGCTCCCCAACCCCCGATGGGGGAGTTAAAATCGGACACGGAATCGGACGAGAAAGCTCCCCCATCGGGGCCGGGGGGGGCTGTACTGATTACCATCTCCCTCCAGCGTGGACAAAAAAAGGCTGTTTTGCGAGATAAAAAGTCCTATGAACGTATTTCAGAACATATTGGACGATTTCCGGTGGTGATGTTGTCGCCCAATGATACGGATATTATTCGAGATGGAAGCGAAGAAAGACGTAAGTTTTTTGATGGTGTAATGGCTCAATTGGATTCAGAATACTTGGAAAATCTCCTACAATATAATCGACTTTTATTGCAAAGAAATTCGCTTTTGAAACAATTTTCAGAACGAAATTATACCGATGATTTATTGTTAGATATTTATTCTGAGCCTTTGGTTGAAGTTTGTCTGAAATTATATCAAGCTCGTAATCAGTTTGTTGCAGAATTTTTGCCTATTTTCAAAAAACATTACAATACACTTTCTGATGCACGAGAGGCGGTGGAAATGATTTATGAATCGGAAGTGGGAGCAGAGAATTTTAAGCAGATTTTCAGAATTAATCGCCAACGAGATTTGGCTGCTCAACGCACCACCATAGGCAGTCATAAAGATGATTTTGTTTTCGAGATAAATGGTTTTACGCTTCGCAAATTTGGTTCGCAAGGACAACAAAAATCGTTTGTGATTGCCTTGAAATTAGCGCAGTTTGAAATGCTGACTCACGTGAAAGGCTTCCCACCATTGTTGTTGCTAGATGACATTTTTGATAAATTAGACGACCGCCGCATTCAACAACTCATCACGATGATGATTGATGGCACTTTTTCGCAGGTTTTTATTACGGATGCACGTCCCGAACGGACACGGCAGTTGCTTAATAATCTTGGAGTTGAGGTGAAGTATTTTGAGATTGGAAGTAAAAATATTGTTTAAAAAGTTAAAGGTTTATTAATCAAAAGTTTCAAACAGAACGGTTGCTTCATCGAATAAAAATCCCCTCGAAATATAGTTTATTAAGCATTAAAAAGGAATACTTTGGAATACGATTGGGGTGAAATACTTTAAATACTATACTTTTTACACAATCTCCTATCAATAATCTTACACCTTCTTAGCAGGATTCCCAAACACCGTCTCTTTCGCTTTCACGGCTTCAATCACCACTGACCCCGCTCCAATTCTTGCCCCTTTACCAATTTTTATACCGCCGATAATGGTTACACCTGAGCCAATAAAAACGTTATCTTCAATAGAAACTCCTGCCCCAATCGTGCTTCCTGCTCCAATCTGAACGTAATCACCAATTGCTGCATCGTAATCTACCAACACTTTACTGTGCAAAATATTATTGTTTCCAAGCTTTGCACGGGCGTTGATAATAGCACCTGCGGCCACTAAATTACCGTGACCAATCTCGGAAGTTGAGGCAATAGTTGCTTGTTCATGAATGGCATTTACTACTTGCACCTTACGAACATCGAGAATCATATCAACGATATTTTTACGCACTTTTTGGTCGTCGATGGCCACAAAGGCTTCGCACTTTTTACCGATTAATTTGGTAAAACCTTCGTCGTCGGTGCTTCCTAATACGACCACGTCGTCAATTTCTGTATTGTGTAAATCTTTATTATCATCTAAGAATGCGTAAACAACGACATTATTTCTTTTGAAAATATCGAGGGCAACAGCTCCTAAGCCGTTGGCACCAAAAATTATTACTGGATTTTGCATATTTTATTCTATCACTCCATTTTTAATTGTGTAAACAACTTTCCCTTCTTTAACTAATTGAAAATCAGCTTTTGAGCCTAAAGTAATTTCTTTTTCTGAAACAATTTTCATGCCCGATGCTTCTAATTCATCCGTTCCAAAAAAGACTGACATATCGCCAATTTCTTCAATAACAGCACTATTGGAAAAATAATCTTTTCCCGTAACCGGTCGTTCATTTCGATTAATAGCAATGTCGGCTTTGAAAATAGTTTGGCCTTTTTTTATCGTTACATTTCTGATAATTAAATCATAAATTGCTTTACTGTTTAAGGGTAATGCTTGGTATTCTCTGATGGGCTGTTTCTTGTATGATTTATTCGCAATCATTTGTAAACCCGTGAGAATGGACACAAAATTAAGTTTACGGATATATTGTTTTTCGGGGTCATTTTTATAGCCCCCCGATTCGATTAAAATCAAGGTTGTTCCCCATTTTTGAATGTTGTCACCAAAAGCACGGGGTTCAAAATCTGATATCCAACGTCCTACGGCATTTGGAATGTAGGTTTGCAAGGCTTGATTCATCCCCACAATTACTTGCATAGCTCGCTTGCGAATCGGGTTGATATCTTCGGCTTGATTGTAGGCTGTTGCTAAAAATGATATCGTTGCTAAATTGCCCGATTGACCCGCTGAATATCTTCTGTTTTTATCATGAAGATTGAAGCCAAAATCGGGTTTTAAATCAAGAATCAATTGTTTTAATAACTGTCCTTCGGGCGTTTGAATCGCCAAAGCATCACGGTTCATATCAATTCCCAAAGTTGTGTAGCGAGTCCATGCCTCTGCTCCGTCAGGATTTAACATGGGGACGAAATAAAAGGTGCATTTTTTGAGTAAATCCTTCCTAAGTATATCCAAACTTGGCTTATCTTCACGTTTTGTGGTATCTTTTTTATTTTCTAAAAAATTAAAAATATCCGCTAATGCCATCGTGGCGGTGGGTTCATCGCCGTGCATTTGCGACCATAGCATGACTTTGGTTTTGCCCGTTCCACATTTGATTAGATAAATGGCTCGTCCTTCGGTAGATTTTGTGGCTATGGATACTTCAAACATTGAATTTTTCTTTAATGCTTCAATTCTATTTATCAGTATTTGATATCCAAAACGACGTTTAGTGATCGTTTTTTCGAGGTAAATCTCGTGAGAATCGTGGAGAATTGTGCCTAAATCTTGAGCGTTAATATTGAATAATGAAATCATAGAAAGAAAAATTGTTAAGGTTAACTTCTTGGATGCTTGTACAACAGGCCTCAGCCTGTAATTAGCGTCCAATCGACAAGCTAAAGCTTTTACTACAAATATCTTCTTCATATTTTTGCCATGGTTATTCCCCCAAAAATTGCAAAAATACACAAGATTACGTTCAATAAAATATTGGTCAAAGCCTCCACAACTCTATTGTTTTGAATCAATTGTAAAGTATCATTCGAGAATGTGGAAAACGTACTGAACCCTCCACAAAAACCTATGGCAATGAGTGCTTTGTAGTTGGGATTGTTCAATGATTTTACCTCACTCATTCCCACAAAAATACCCAAAATAATACTTGCCAAAATATTCACGCCCAATGTTCCGAAAGGGAAGGGTTGGTTTATTTTTTGTTCAATAAATTTACCGATTGAAAAGCGAACAAGACTCCCAAGTCCTCCGCCGATGAAAATGAGTATTAATTGGTTCATGACACAAAGGTAACAAAATGATTGTTTTGTGGAATTATAAAGGTTTTTTGATAAAACAAATTCTTATTACTTTTAGTTAAAAAATTAAATAGTTGCATTATTTGATGTGAGACTTTAAAAAATCTGTAAAAATATTAAGTCATGTTCATAAAAATCTTTTTGGCGATTAGTACATTTTTTTTCATGGAGGGAGTGGCGTGGTTTACACACAAATACATCATGCACGGTGTGATGTGGACTTGGCATAAGTCGCACCATGTCCATCATAATGAACCTTTGGAAAAAAATGACCTTTTTGCGATTGTTTTTGCCGCCGTTTCTGTGACTACTTTCGCCTTAGGGACTTACTTTGAAGCCTTCTGGTTTCTGTTCTGGATTGGTTTGGGTGTTGCTTTTTACGGTGTATTTTATTTTATTTTTCATGATGTGATCGTACATCGGAGAATCAAAATAAAATTTATCGCAAAACATCCTTACATGAAGCGGATAATGAAGGCTCATTATGTGCATCATAAAGTGCACACACGTGAAGGGGCTGAGGCATTTGGTTTTTTGTATGCGCCCAAAAAGTATGAATAGGTAATAACAGACCGAAAAAGGAAACGAAACCCATAACCTTCTGTTTTTCGCCAATTTATTTTTCTTTTATTTAGGAAAAAATAAATTTTTTATGCCTAAGGGAAAGTGCAATATTCGGTTGAAAAGACTGTTGAATTGAAAAAACAAAAAAAGAACTTAAGTATTTATAGCTATATTCTTTCAATATTCAGCTCCTTTACCAGCGGCAGATTTTGGAATTTTAAAAATAATTGAGCCAATACAATAATGTCCTCACGACAGTATTGCGCTATTTTTGGCAATGAATTATCCATATAATATGTGTAGTTTACTTGGTTGCCAGCGAGTTCAATTTTACTGCTGGGTATGTTAAAAAGAGCCGCTAATAATTCAAGCGATGTATAGTGTTTTTTATCGCCAAATTTCCACATGTCAAGGGTATCAAAGTGTGGGATTTCCCAGGGTTTACGCCCTGAAATTTGGAGTGCTCTCGGAATTTCGATATTATTTACCAACATTCTCCGACATATATAGGGGTAATCAAATTCTTTTCCGTTGTGTGCACACAAAGCTAAGGCGCTTGGCTTGTATTTTTTTTCAATCAATACTTTAAATTCTCTTAACAAATCCTCTTCGCTTTCGTTGCTGATTGATTTTACCTTCAAACAAATTTCATCCTCCTCATTCCAATGGAAAAAACCAACCCCAATGGTTATAATCTTGCCATATTCAGCATAAATTCCGGCACGGTCGAAATACAATTCTTCCTCATTTAATTGGTTTGGATTACTCAAAAAACTGGCTTTATGAAGCCAAAGGGTCTTCATTCGGTCTGATAATTGATTGAAATCTCGCACGGCCGAAGCCGTCTCGATATCTACAAATAACAAATTTTTGGCGAGATTTTTAAAATCCATGGGTTTATTTTAGGTATAAGTTATGAATTATGAGATATTAAAATAAGAAACAAGATGTTCAAGTTTTGCCTATTACCTCATCCCTGATTTTCATTCATGCAAAATTCCTTGCAGATTTGAGTTTTCAATAAAGATTAAATTTTCTTCACGGATACTATCTGGGACGAATATAAATTTTTTATCAAATATCTGATCACCAATATAATAACTCACCCAATATTCATTATTCAAATGAAAAACTTCGGGTGTTATCATTTCAATTTTAATAATTTCTCCTGCTGCACAATGCTTGTAAAAATGACGTAATTCGGAGGTTTTAATGTGTTTACCATCTTTGTCAAACCCATAGCCACGGGATGTTACTAAAACCGTATCAATATTTGTCTTTGAACGATTGATTAAATAAACGTCCCATTCGGCTTCGTTGGCTTGGTTGATAATTCGGGCAATCGTGATTTTTATGCCTTTCACTACCGGAAATTCTATGTCTTTTTTCATAATAAAAAGCCCCGTTGCGTCGGTTGCACCAACCCCCGAAGGGAGCGTTTATAAATTCGATTAAAACTCCCCCTTTGAGAGCTGGGGGGCTGTGAATACATCCATCAAATGCCCTAACATTTTATCAGAAACCGACTGAAAATCAAGCAATTGCCCCAATTCTTTTTCCATGGAGGTAACCGCTTTATCATCAATTCCGCAAGGGACAATGTAATCAAAATAACTTAAATCAGTATTAACATTCAAAGCAAAACCATGCATTGTTACCCAGCGGCTTGCTTTTACGCCCATGGCACAGATTTTTCTTGGATTTTTGAGTTCCACATGGTCAACCCAAACGCCCGTTAGTCCTTGAATACGACCCGCTATGATACCAAAATCTTCACAAGTTCTAATAACGGCTTCTTCCAATAACCGCATATATCGGTGAATATCGGTAAAAAAATTCTCTAAATCAAGAATTGGATAACCCACCAATTGTCCTTTCCCGTGATACGTAATATCTCCACCTCGATTGATTTTATAGTATTTCGCTTCGTAGTTTTCCAGCCCTTTTTCATCCAATAAAAGATGCTCGGGTTTTCCGCTTTTTCCTAACGTATACACGTGAGGATGTTCACAGAAAAGAATATAATTTGGGGTATCTAGCTGATTATTTGACAACAAATTTCTATTTTTAAGTTTAATAGATACAATTTGGGCGTGGAGTTCTTCTTGATAATCCCAAGCCTTTTGGTATTCTATCAATCCTAAATTCTTGAATATTATGGTTTTATTTTGATGCACTTTTATTAAGAATTGGAAAATTCACGTTTTGTGTATTTACGGAACTGTGGATATTGGAAGGGTATTTCGCCAAACAAAGCATAGTTTCATTTATTGATACAAAATTAGTCATTTTGTTGGCGAGGGACAAGGCTATTGAAACGACACAACTACCTAAAACTACCTTTAAAATCTACCTCTTTTTTATGAAATGGGTCAATAATTTTATCAATGAGATCCGCCAAAATTGCACGGGTTATTGGTTGATTTCTGTTTGGATAATTTTTCATAATTGATTGTAAATACTCAGCGGGTAGGGGTTGTATTTTAGTAAGAATTTCAAAGGCATCATCTGTTACCAATTTTTCCGACATTACTTGTTCATTCGCTCGCATTTTTAGCCTTGGATAAATTATTTTTAGCGCATTGATCACTTCTCCGTTAGTCATCACCGAATCGGGATAAAACCACGTCTGGTTTGACCATCTATAATTTTTGCCTTCCCCTTTCAGTATTCCTGTTGCCCCAATTCGCTGAATGGCTTCAAAATTTGGATGTTCTGGTTTTACATCCAAAAATGGCAATAAATATGCCTTCGATTTCAAGAGATTGTCTTGTACTTTTCTGATAGAAACCTTTTTGGGCGAAACTTTATCCTGCACACACAGGGCAGCCAGCGTTCCCGCCGCTTGACCAATGCCCATAACCACGGGTTGCAAACGACTTGCGCCATTTACAAGATTTGAAACCGAGATAGATTTTTCAGCAACTATCAGATTATCAACATCTTCTGGAATTAAACTTCCCAAAGGAATGCTGAATGACGGCACAGGAACGTAGTACAAATCAGGCGCAGTAGTGTTTTTGCCGTGATGCTGGTCGATCGGATAATCGCCAACCGCAATGCCCGTTCTGTATAGTGGTTCGGTTTGTTCGTAAGGCTTCTCCAGATGATTCATATTGGGTCGAGCCAAGCCGTGAATTCTTCTACTTTCACGATGATAAGGTATTAACGGAAGTTTATCATCAGTCTGAAATTCATCCGATAAACCGAGGGTTTTCCAACCCAATTCTGTTTGTATAAAATAGACAAATCCTAGCGTATGTTCCTTTGCTTTTCTGATGACTTCTTGCCGTTGGTCTTCCTTCATTTCAATCATATTTGTGTAGAAATCGTTGCCGTTGATTGGCCAATTTATCATAAATTTACCGTTCTGAAGTTGTCCATACGTTTTCATTTTATCACAATCCCAAAGACGTGGCATTTTTTTATCGGGGCATAATTTTTCACAAGCGCAAATGAAATCCTCTTTTTTGTAATTCAATGGTTTAGGGATTGTTACCTCTTTATTGCATTCTTTTAAAATGGCGACATACGTCAAATCTTGGATAATATTATTGCCTTTTTCTGGTGCAATTGTTTCGTTGTAAGCATGTTTTGATTCCATGCCTACATCGTATTTTGCGCCGGCTTTTTCGGCCACATCACCTAATTCGGTTCCATCAATTAGGATGGTGGCATTGATAACAATTTTACCGCTAAATTGAGCCGTCCAACCGCCGACTTTTTTCTTGAGATTCAGCAGTTTTACCGAAGAAATAACGCTCAGATTTTTCTCTTTGGCGCACATTTCCCGTAATATTTTTTGGGCAACGGCTGGTTCGAACATCACTTGACTTACCCAACCTGAAGCTAGAGCCGCTTCGCTGGCGTAATATTTCACTAATTCATTCCGAAATTCTGCCCAAAGCCCCGAGCATAATTGATGATTTCCGTCGATAGCACTGACGCCTGCTGCGGTCATCATGCCACCAATCCAAGGTGTTTCTTCCACGATAATCGTCTTTACACCCATGCGGGAGGCCTGAATTCCTGCCATGGTTCCACTGGTTCCTCCGCCGATAATTAATACCTCAGTATTTAGCCTATTTTTATAAGCATACGCATTTTTTAATGATAAAATAAGAAAAAAGATAGATAAAAATATTTTCATGTCATTAAGATTGTTAAGATATTTATATAATGCGTCTTTTTTGTCAAATTGATATCATTTGGAAAATGGATACGCTTAATTTTTTAATGTCATTTGAGCCATCTCTTAATCCTAAAGGGCTTTCTTATTCCAAAACTTTTGCAATTTAAGCGCTAATTTCTAATCCCTCGTTTGTCTTTATTTAATTAAGTGTCAACTAATCAAAACAAAAATTCACCAAAGATTTCAGACAAAAAACTTCTTTTTTCAAACAGCGGTTTATATTACTTGTCATAACTTCGGCTGAATTGCCAAACTTAAAACATTCAGGGGCTTCTCATCCACGCTTTCGTTACGAAAAAAAAAAACGACCTTGTAAATCTAAAAAATAAAAGTTAATTCACGCAATTGTTATTGAACTTGAGGGCCGGCACAAAGACTTGATCCTCCACTTTAACGATGCATTTGGGGGAGCCTCTAGTTGTCTTGTATTAGTGAAAAAATCAAGGAAACTTTGAAACTCATGCGGATAAGAACTTGATTTTAAAGGCGTTTTCTGAAAGTATAATTACGTAAACACAAGTGAACCAAAGGAGCATTTGATAAACGGTTTATCCATTGAAAAACGATAGATAATTTGAGATCCACGATTTTTACCATAAAATCTGTTTTTTGGTAAAAACGATCATAAATCATCGAATGGATTTTATCAAAAAAAGCCAATCAAATTGTTTTGAAGGGCTTCCTATTTTAGGAATTTGTTGCTTTGATAGCGGCTCGGAAATTCTTTTTATCTGTCATGCGAGTTTCTACATCCGAAAATCTCGAACAGCGTTGGAGTCCACAAATTTGCCGAAGAATCAGTTTATCCAGATCCAAAAGAAATAAATACGGATGTGTATGTAGATGATTAAGTTTTTCCTGCGGAATAGGTTAGGTTATATAAACTGCTTTTCTGAAATTATAGTATAGTTTCTCTATCAGTCGCATATTTTCAGTTAAGATTTCGACAACTTAATAAAATCAATAAAAGTCAATTTTTCTTTGATACAATTTTATAATATCCTTGAGCCTTATTTTCAACAGTAACGGCAATAAGAAGACCCGCAATAACATTATTGACAAAATAATTAGGCAAAAGCTGGCTGATATGTTTTAGAAAATGACTTTCTAAAAATTTTTTAGCCATATTTTCAAATCGCTGTAAGGTTGGCAAAATTTGGTTAGTTTGACGTGGCTCATTTTAGGTTAACTCTTTTTTGCGATTTTTTGATAATTTATTAAGCTACATTTTTGTAATAATTTTCTGTGAACGTCAGTGGGCTTTGATACCCGAGAGCTGAATGCAACCGCTGTCGATTGTAATATCCTTCAATGTATTCAAACAAAATTTTGCGTAATTCTTCAATACTTTCCTAACTCGCCTTTGGCATTGCTAACTCAGCTTTTAATCTACTCCAAAGAGATTCTGCTGTGGCATTGTCATACGGGTCATCAGCACGGCTCATTATCTGTAGTAAGTCAAAAATTTTTACTGTTTTTTTGACATTCTCTGACAAATATTGTCCGCCACCTTCAGAATGAATCATCATTGTTTTAGGAACATTCTTTTTCAGAAGTGCCTTTTCTAATGGTTCTCGCACCTTCTTCTCTCGCCTATTATCTGCTAACTCCCATCCGACAATTTCACGGGTGTACAAGTCTTGCCATGCTGACAAATAAGCCCATTTACCACCCTCCAGTGGCATATAGGTAATATCTGAAACCCATACTTGGTTTGGAGCTGTTGGCGTGGGCTGTTCCAATAAAAGGTTCTCACAAACTCGTTTTCCGTGTTTACTGTCCGTTGTCCTCGGTAGGAAAGTTCTTGGCTGGATAGCTTTTAATCCTTCTTCTTTCATAATTCTTGAAACCGTTCGGCGACCTAATTTATACCCTTTACGTCGCAAGACCACCTGCATACGCCTTGCCCCATAGCGTTTCATATTTCTTAAAAATTCTAAACGAATCTCATGTCTTGGACGGCTATATTTCTTCTCTAAATTGTAAGAACGACCTTTCTCAAAATTGTAATACGACATCCTACTCACTTCGAAAACAAAACAAAGTAAGGCTATCTTATAGTCCGTTTTGAGTGACTTTATCAACTCATAGACATCTCTTAATTGGACCTGCTGAAGAGACCTAAGGCTTTTTTAAGATGTCTCGTTCATCTGTAAGCCTTACATTCTCTTTTTTTAACTGCTCGTTTTCTGAGATTAAGTTCAAGCTGAAGTTACTTTGTTCTTCACTTGTCTTGGTTTTAACTTTTGTTCTAGATTTCATTCGCTTCGGCGATCCGATTCCAATTGTAGAGAACATTCTCTCCAATTCCAAAAGTATTCGAAAGTTCTTTTACATTTTTGCCTGAATTCAGCATCCTGATAATTTCTTCTTTGAAATCTGACGTCAATGGTTGGCGTGGTTTCTGTTTTTGGATAGTTTCCATTTAATGCATTTTTATACAAAAATGTGTAACGATTTTAAGCACCATCTCAATTCAGTCTGGCACGCTTTTGCCTTTATTCCAAAACGTGTGAATGTTGTAAAGTTTTTCAAAAATATTGTAATTCTTACCGAGCCAAGTAAATTTACCTTTGTTAAATAATTATTACAAAAACAAAAAATAAAAGGATGAGGGTTTAAAAAGCCTTTTGATTTATATAAAGAAAGTAAAAGGTAAATTAGTGGTTAGGTATTTCGGAAACGTTCTCTGGTTGCAGAGGACGTTTTTTGTTTTGTAACGTCTTCGTCAATTAAGTTTGAATAGGCAAACGATAAATAAATTACTTAAAATCATGCCATGCTTTCCAAGCCGGTTAACATAACAAAATAATAACATATTGGTATTTTTTCCTGTAGTATTTTTACAAAAAATATCCACCCTTCATCTATTTCTTAATAAAGTCCAAAACAATCTGTTTAAAGTAAAAACTTGCTATTTTTACTATTTAGAAAAAGTCTAAATAGTTCTTTAACCCTAAAAAAGTATTGAAAATGAACAAAAATATAATTGGTTGGTAATTTTTCCGATAGTACTTTTGTAACCCGAAAAAGAGGTAATTTTGAGTTTTTAAACCATAAAAACATTTCAGGAAGGTTAGAAATCAAACAACGACTTTTCTTGAATAATTAAATTTTGTTAGCGTAATTTTATATTAATGTTCTGTAATAAAACGATTATGACGATTATGAAACGCTTGAAAAATGTTTCTTTAATAGCAATCTTAGGATTCTTTGCTTCGTTCGCCGCTGTGAACGGACAAGACCTTGCTGAAGGTGAACAAATTTACAAAAACAACTGCTCAACTTGTCACGCAGTCACGGATGAAGTGGTGGTTGGTCCTGGTTTAAAAGGTATTCTCCAAAGAAGATCAATAGACTGGATTGTGCCTTGGGTTCACAATCCACAAGCTGTCATTGCTTCTGGCGATAAATATGCGGTTGATTTGTACAATAAATACAACAAAGCCCAAATGACTGCCTATCCTGGATATTCAGCAGCCCAAATTACAAGCGTAATTGCATATATTGACGCTCAAGCCACTGCGCCAGTGGCTGGTGCAGTGCCTGCCAATGGTGCTGTGGCCGCTGCTCCAGCGGCAGGTGCTTCGAATGGTGGAATGATGGAATACATTATGATAGCCTTATTAGCCGTGATGGTTTTGGTTTTAGTTGCCTTATTGTCAATCGTGACTAGTTTAACAAAATTAGCTTCGATTGATGCGGCTTCCGAAGAAGCCCAAAAAATCCCTTTATTACAAAGAATCGCTGAAAACGGTAAGAAATTAACTACTAGCAGTGCCTTCAAAACGGGTGCAGCGTTGTTGATCACCTTATTAATTGGTAAAGCAACCATTGATGCGGCTTACGGAATCGGTATTCATAAGGGATACGCCCCCGAACAACCTATTCAATTTTCTCACAAACTACACGCTGGTCAATACGAAATTAATTGTACTTATTGCCACACGGGCGTTTATAAAGGAAAAGGTGCAAACATCCCTTCGGCAAACATTTGTATGAACTGCCATAACGCAATTAAACGTGAATCACCGGAAATTCAAAAAATTTATCGATCTCTTGAAAAAGACGAGCCAATTCAATGGGTTCGTGTACATAATATTCCAGATTTGGCCTACTTCAATCACGCTCAACATACTAACGTAGGTGGATTAGAATGTACAAACTGTCACGGAGAAATTGCTAAAATGGAAGTTGTCCAACAGCGTTCATCTTTAACGATGGGATGGTGTATTGATTGTCACAGAAAGACAAACGTAAACGCAAAAGGAAATGCGTATTATGATAAATTAGTGGCGTTGCATAATAGCGAAAACAAAGAACCATTGAAAGTACAAAACATTGGTGGTTTAGAATGTTCAAAGTGCCACTATTAGTTAGTATTTCTAGGTTCTGTTTAATGACAAAACATTCATCATTAAAAACAGAGCATAAGAACCAATAAATAAAAAGATATTAAAAAAAGCCGATTGCCAAAAGCCAAAAGCCCATAGTCAAAAAGCCAATTACATATTACAAATATGGAAAATAATACAAAGCGGTATTGGAGAGGAATTGAGGAATTAACAAACAGTTCCGAGTTTGTTAAAAACGCACATCGTGAGTTTGGTGATGCTCCAACAGCGGATGATAAAGGGGAGTTAATCATTGATGGAACAAACACTGTTCGTCGTGACTTCTTGAAAGTTTTAGGCTTTGGCGTATCTGCTGTGGCATTGGCCGCTTGCGAAGCACCCATCAAAAAAGCAATTCCTTACTTAAATAAGCCAGAAGATGTTGAGCCTACTATTGCCAACTGGTACGCATCTTCATTCGTTGATGGCGGTGAATACGCTTCAATATTAGTAAAAACTCGGGAAGGTCGCCCAATCAAAGTTGAAGGGAATAAGGCTTCATCGGTAAGTAAAGGTGCCTTATCGGCTCGTGTACAGGCGTCTGTATTGAGTCTTTATGATAACGAAAAATTAAAAGGAGCAACCATAAGTAGTAAAGCTGCTGATTGGGCTTTGGCTGATAAAGAAATCATTGCTGAATTAGGTAAAGTTGCCGCCCGTGGAGGGCAAATTAGAATTGTATCTAACACTATTCTTTCACCCACCACGAAGAAAGTTATCGGTGAATTTATGGCCAAATATCCAAGCACAAAATTAGTTACTTACGATGCCAATTCAGTATCAGGTTTAGTACAAGCCAATGGTGGAATATTACCAAGTTTTGATTTTAGTAAAGCTAAAACAATCGTTTCAATTGGAGCTGATTTCTTAGGTACTTGGATTTCTCCAACTGAATTCGCCGGACAATGGGCCAAAACCCGTAGAGTGAATTCAGGCAAAGGTGGAAACAGAGAAATGTCCCGTCATTATCAGTTTGAGACAATCATGTCCAACACAGGTGCAAACGCTGATTACCGTGCAACCTACAAACCTTCACAGGAGGGTCTAGTCGTAACCGCTCTTTACAACGCCATTGCTAGTAAAACTGGTGCGGCAATTATTTCAACTAAATCCCTAAAGATTGAACATTTAGATAAAGCTGCTGCTGATTTAGTCGCAACAAAAGGGTCATCATTAGTAGTTTCAGGATCAAATGACCCAGCCGTTCAAACCGTAGTAGTGGCCATCAATTCTCTATTGGGCGCTTACGGCTCTACAATTGATGCAGGAACTCCCTCGAATTGCCGTCAAGGTTCTGATGTTGAAATGTCTATGTTTATTAATGAAGCAAAGGCCGGACAAATTGCTGCGGTGATTTTCTACAATGCAAACCCAGTTTACAATCACCCACGTGGAATAGAATTAGGAGAAGCATTATCCAAAATTGGATTGACCATTTCAACCAATGATCGGGCTGACGAAACAGGATCACTTTGTAAATATAATACGCCAGATTCACACTACTTAGAATCATGGAATGATGCAGAGCCGAAAAGTGGTCACTTTTCTTTCACCCAACCAACCATCTCAACTATTTTCAAAACTCGTCAAACCCAATCAAGTCTTTTAAAATGGGCTGGTCTGGATTCAGACTACGCAACTTACCTTGAAAATGGGTGGGTAGCAACTTTGGGAAACAAAGTTGCATGGTCTAAAGCATTGCACGATGGCATTTACGAGCCAGGTTCTTCCGTCGTGTTCAATGTTCCACAAACTAGTTTAATTGATGCAGTGGTTTCAATATCGAAAAACTACAAAGCAAATACGGGCGATAAAATGGAACTGGCTATTTATGAAAAGGTAACGATGGGTACTGGCTCACAAGCTAATAACCCATACTTGCAAGAATGCCCAGAACCAGTTTCAAAATCATGTTGGGGCAATTATGCTACCGTTTCTTTAGCCACCGCTAAGAAATTAGGTTTAGATCAAGAAGTAGAATTAGATACGCTTGAAGTTGAGGTTTCAGTAAATGGTAAATCAGTAAAATTGCCATTCATTGTTCAACCTGGTCAAGCAAATGATACCGTGGCGATTGCTATTGGATACGGACGCACAAAGGCAGGTAAATCAGCGAATGGTGTTGGTGCAAATGTTTATCCGTTTGCTTCTACGATTGGCGGAAACATTGCCTTCTCAAATACCGGTGATGTTCAAGTGAGAGCCACTGGTGAAACGGCTAAAATTGCTCGTACACAAACACACAATACCGTAATGGCTCGTGAGTCAGTTGTGCAAGAAACAGTTTTGAGCGCTTACAAGAAAAATGTTGAAGCGGGTCGTTTCAAACCATCGGTGGTAACATCGGAAGGAAAAAAAGAGATCTCTGCTTTGAACGGAAATAAGCAAGAGATAAGTGAAAAAGAAGTTTCATTATGGAACGGACATAGATACAATAATCACGCTTGGGGGATGGTCATCGACTTGAATACTTGTACTGGTTGTGCAGCCTGTGTGGTTTCTTGTAATGCTGAAAACAACATTGCGGTTGTTGGTCGTCAAGAGGTAATTAATCGTCGTGAAATGCACTGGATGCGTATCGACCGTTATTATTCTTCTGATGCAGACGTTGAAGATGTGAAAGGACTAGAGAATGCATCTGAAAATCCAGAGGTGGTATTCCAACCGATGCTCTGCCAACACTGTAATAATGCTCCTTGCGAGACTGTTTGCCCAGTATTAGCAACAACTCACTCAACTGAAGGCTTGAATCAAATGACTTATAACCGTTGTATTGGTACACGTTATTGTGCCAACAACTGTCCGTATAAAGTACGTCGTTTCAACTGGTTTCGCTATTATCAGACCGATGAATTTGATTTCCACTTCAACAACGATTTAGGGCGCATGGTGATTAACCCTGACGTAACCGTTCGTTCACGTGGTGTGATGGAAAAATGTTCAATGTGTGTTCAACGGATCCAAGCTGGTAAATTGGAAGCGAAGAAAGAAAAGCGAAGACCAATCGATGGAGAGATTCAGGTAGCTTGTGCGCAATCTTGTCCAACCGATGCGATTACTTTTGGAGACATGAATGACGAAACAACTGCCATCTCGAAATTATTGTCTAACGAGAGAAAAGGACGTGCTTTTGGTGTTATCGAAGAAATTAACGTTAAGCCAAGTATTTCTTATTTGGTTAAAATCCGAAACAAGGATGAAAAAGTAACCAAAGAAGATACAGAACCTAAAGAACACGTATAGTAATTTGAAAATTTGATAGTTTTTTAATTTGAGATTGTTAAGCGTTTCAATTGTTAAATTATCGCATTTTTAAACCATTTTATTAAAAATTTTTCTTGAAGATTAGTATTTGCCCAAATTAATTAATTCTTCAAATTTTCAAATTAATTAAATTTTCAAATTAATAGAAATATGTCGCACGTAGTATCACCCATAAGAGAAACGCTTGTTTCAGGCGGTAAATCTTATCATGACGTTACAAATGATATTTGTAAGCAAGTAGAGGGAGAACCTACCAAAGAGTGGAAAATCGCTTTTGGAGTTTCTTGCTTAGTATTCGCTTATGGCGCTTTTTGCTTGGGCTACACGTGGTGGCAAGGCATTGGCGTTTGGGGTTTGAATAAGACTGTAGGCTGGGCATGGGACATTACCAACTTCGTATGGTGGGTTGGTATCGGTCACGCTGGTACGCTTATCTCTGCGGTACTTTTGTTGTTCCGTCAAAAATGGAGAACATCCATCAACCGTTCGGCTGAAGCAATGACTATCTTTGCTGTACTTTGCGCAGCCTCGTTTATCTTGGCTCACATGGGTCGTCCTTGGTTATTTCACTGGGCACTACCTCTTCCAAATACGTATGGTTCGTTGTGGGTAAACTTCAACTCTCCTCTAGTATGGGACGTTTTTGCTATCTCAACATACCTTTCTGTATCATTAGTATTCTGGTATATGGGTCTTGTTCCTGACTTAGCAACCATCCGTGACAGAGCGCAAACAAAAGCTTCAAAATTCTGGTACGGCGCATTTAGTTTAGGTTGGACGGGTTCAGCAAAGACATGGGCACGTTACGAATACGTTTCTTTGATTTTAGCAGGTATCTCAACGCCACTTGTACTTTCGGTACATACAATCGTATCAATGGACTTTGCAACGTCTGTTATCCCAGGATGGCACACGACAATCTTCCCTCCATATTTTGTGGCAGGAGCAATTTTCTCTGGGTTTGCCATGGTTCAAAGTCTTTTGTTGATTACACGTGTAGTATTCAAATTAGAAGATTATATTACCATAGAACACATTGAAATGATGAATATCATCATTACTGTAACGGGTTCAATTGTCGGAATTGCTTATTTAACTGAGTTTTTCATTGCTTGGTATTCAGGCGTTGAATACGAGTCGTATGCTTTCATAAACCGTGCCACCGGACCTTATTGGTGGGCATATTGGATGATGATGACATGTAACGTAATATCTCCACAATTATTCTGGTTTAAGAAAATTCGTACCAGTATCTTGGTATCATTTGTTTTGTCAATTGTCGTAAATGTAGGCATGTGGTTCGAGCGTTTTGTAATTATTGTGACATCGTTACATCGTGATTATCTACCATCGTCATGGGCGATGTTTTCACCAACGATGTTTGATATTGGTGACTATATTTTCTCATTCGGTCTATTCTTCACGTTGTTCTTTTTGTTTGCTAAATTTTTACCAGTAATCAATATGTTTGAGGTGAAAGCCGTGATGAAAGGAGTTTCAACGAACTATCCTTTTAAGAAGAAACCATCCGGAGAAAAAGAGAAAGAAACAGTACATTAATGGCTATTGGCTGTCGGCTGTTGGCTGTCAGCTTTTAGCATTGATTAATGATATAATTAAAACAAAAATCTTTGTAAAGTTTAGTTTTTAAAATTAGCTATACAGTTGCCGAAGGCCAAAAGCCGAAAGCCGAAAGCCAAAAAAACAATGGATTCAACAGAAAGATATTTAGTAGGAGTTTACGACGATGATGAAGAGGTAGTCGCAGCCGTTTCCGAAGTAAAAAACAGCGGTGTGAAGATTGAAGAAGTCTATACCCCATTTCCAATTCACGGATTAGACGTAGCAATTGGACACCCACGAACACGTATTCCAATTGCCGCCTTTATGTTTGGTTGTTTAGGGTTAATCTGTATTTTCTCTTTGATTAACTATACGATGGTTTTCGATTGGCCAATGATTATTGGTGGTAAAGATTACTTTGCATTGCCCGACTGGATTCCAGTATCTTTTGAAGGAACCGTTCTGTTCACTGCATTCGGAATGGTTGGAACTTTTTTAGTATCAAACAGCCTGTGGCCTGGCAAAAAACAGAGAACATTTGATTTAAGAAGTACAGATGATAAATTTATTATGACGGTAAATATGGCCAATAATAGAAAATCTGAATCTGAAATCGAAACAATTTTGAGAGCATCAGGTGCCATCGAAGTAAATGTTAAACAATTTTAGTTGATTAGGCAATGGTTATGAGTTCTTAGGCATTCGTATTTCTTAAATGACTTTACTGAAACCCAAAACCCCAAACCATAAACCTAACATAACATACGACTAATAATCAAAAATTATGTTTACGAATAAAACAAAAAGTCTCATCCTATCTGGAGTGGTTGCCTTGGCATCAACCTCTTGTGCGGACAAACATAATGATCAAGGTACAGAATTTGCGCCAAATATGTATCATTCCGTTGGATACGAACCGCTCTCACAATCAGAAGGGGATACCAATCATATTAATCCCTACGGAATGAATATGCGTGTACCAGTGAAAGGAACTGTTCCACGTAAATATTACGGACAAGCAGCAAAAACAGATTCAATTGATGGAGATTTGTTACAAATGGAATTAGTTTCTCGCAATATCAAGGCAGGAGATATGGCAGCCTCAGAAGCTTTATTAACGAATCCTTTTGAACCAACAGAGGAAAATCTTGAGGCTGGAAAATTACAGTACGAAAGATATTGTCAACACTGCCACGGAGAAGCTGGTAAAGGCGATGGGTTAGTTGCTAAATTGTATAAAGGTGTGCCCATCTATTCATCAGATGCTTTAAAGAACTTGAATGATGGACATATTTATCACACGATTACGCACGGAAAAGGACGGATGTGGGCTCATGGTTCACAAATTTCATCATCTGACCGTTGGAAGATTGTCCTTTACGTACATCAATTACAACAAGCACCTTAATTCTATTTGGAAATTTTGAGAATTTTTTAATATGAAAATAATTAATAATTCCGATTTTCCACCTAACAAACGCATACGAGTTGATAAATCAAAACTTATGATATCAACTAATTTTCAAATTATTTAATTTTCAAATTATCAAATTACACTCATGGCGGGACATTCACATTTTTCCCCATCTAATGTCGAGGAACATTTCGAGTTCACGGCGGAAGGTCGCAAAAGAGTCATTTATGCTTTTTTAGCAGGAACAGTAGCACTCATTGTCGGAATATATTTGTTATCTCGTGGAGAACACGATGCTGCTCACGCAGTGGCGGGACACGGTGCAGAACATGGAAGTCATGAATCAGGTGGAGCAGTTTCGCATAATGAAGCCTATGACTGGACAACTCGTATCTGGGCAAACCTTTGGTTAAATGGTGTTTATTTTACAGGAATTGCTGTCATCGGAATGTTTTTTGTTTCGCTTCAATATTTAGCAAAAGCAGGTTGGTCTTCAGTAATAAAACGTGTTGCAGAAGCATTTCCGCCATTCTTAATCATTTCTGGAACCGTGTTAATATTAGTTTTCTTATTTAAAGGTGATGCGCTTTTTCACTGGATGCACGAAGGCGTTAATGACAAAGGAAGCGAGCATTATGACAAAATTATAGCGGGTAAGTCTGGCTATTTGAACAAATCGTTTTTCTTAGGAAGAATGATATTCTTTTTTGCTGGCTGGTTGATTCTTTGGAACTGGATGCGTAAAAAATCAATTGCTGAGGACTTGAATGGAGGGACAGAAAATTTCTATTCTATGGTTAAAATTGGAACTATTTTTATCCTTTTAATGGGTATTTCTAGTTCAATGTCGGCTTGGGACTGGGTAATGTCAATTGATACTCACTGGTTCTCAACCATGTTCGGTTGGTATATGTTCTCTTCTTGGCACGTAACTGGGTTAGCAACAATTACATTAACGGTTTTATTGTTGAAAGACAAAGGATATATGCAGTACGTAAACTTTAATCATTTACACGATTTAGGCAAATTTATGTTTGCATTTTCTATCTTCTGGACATACGTATGGTTTGCACAATTCCTATTAATCTACTATGCTAACTTCCCTGAAGAAACAATTTATTTTTTAGAACGCTGGGAAGGTCATGACAAAATTTATAAGGCCACCGAGATTTTGAACATATTTTTCAACTTCTTTTTTCCTTTCTTAGTTATGATGACACGAGACGCAAAACGTACCCCAATTTTTTTGAAAATTTGTTGCGCTTTCATTATCGTAGGCCATTACTTAGATTTCTACCAAATGATCATGCCCGGAACAGTTGGAAAGCATGGTGGATACGGATTAGTAGAATTTGGAATGGTAGCCATGTTTGCCTCAGCATTTGTTTACATTGTTTCAGTACAATTGACAAAAGCATCCTTAGTAGCGAAAAATCATCCCTTCTTAGAAGAGGCGCTTCATCACGACATTTAGTAATTGAACATTTACTGAAAAGTTTTTCACAAATATGTTTAAAAATGCAGGTGGTTAAAAAACATTTCTATTCAACAATTTTTTATACAATAGTAAGTAATTTACTACTCTCAGGATTAAACAAGTAGTTTTACAAAATAGAATTTACAACCAAAAATTAGCTAATAAAATGACATATTTAATAGGTCTTTTGTCGGTAATATTCTTAGTATTGGCAATCATGATTGTCAGCAAGAGTATGACTCTATCGAAAGGAATCAAAGGATTAGAAGAAGACACTGATTCACCAGTCGATAGTGCCAACAACATCAATGCAATCGGATTCCTAGTGTTTTTAGTTCTAGGATCAATCGGTGCAACTTGGTCATTCTTACATTCAAAACCGGATTTATTACCGGTGGCAGCTTCAAACCATGGGTTACTTACCGACCGGATGTTTTGGATATCAATGGGTGTAATTACTTTTGCGTTCTTTGTTACCAATTCCCTACTCTTTATTTTTCCATTTTTGTATCGTTACAAAAAGGGCAGAGTTGCAGCATTCTACCCTGTGAATCACAAAATTGAACTTATTTGGACAGTCATACCAGCCGTTGTGATGGCAGTATTGGTTTTTTCAGGATGGAGAACCTGGAGGGATATCACCGCACAAGCTCCCGATAATGCCGTTGTGATCGAATTAACAGGTCACCAATTTGGATGGTATGTGCGTTACTCAGGAAATGATGATCAAAAATTAGGAAATCATAATTACAAATTAATCAATGAAACCAACGCTATAGGTATGGATTTTACCGATGAACATTGTTTTGATGATTTTACCGCCAACGAAATGCACCTACCAAAAGGTGTTCCTGTATTACTGAAAATTAACGCACAAGATGTGTTACATTCGGTTTATTTGCCTTACCACCGTGTAAAAATGGATGCTGTACCGGGTATGCCTACGAAGTTCTGGTTTGTTCCAAATAAGTCAACTGAAGAAATGCGTTATATTACAGGTAACCCAGAATTTAATTTTAAATTGAATTGCACGGAAGTGTGTGGTCGAGGACACTTCGGAATGGCAATTACCGTTTTTGTGGATGAACCAGAAGACTATGCTGCTTGGTGTAAACAACAAAAACCATTTTTGACCCAAAATCCAGAATATTTAGCAAAAGTACCCGACAAATTAAAATCAAAAGCACAGAAATATATTGAGATAGCCGCCCCAGCAGCTTCAGACAGTACGCAAGCAGTTGGTTCAATGCCAGCAGCAACAACTTCATTAAGATAAAATTTTAGCTATTCAACCAAGAATAAATTAACATAAATCATGGCAACTGAGACACTACACGCAATTGACACTCAAGCACATTCACACGAAGCGCATGAGCATCACGAGTTGGGCTTCGTTCAAAAGTATATCTTTTCAGAAGACCACAAGACCATTGCAAAACAATATTTGATTTCTGGTATAATCTGGGCGTTTTTCGGAGGTGCTATGTCAATCATTTTTCGTTTACAATTAGGATTCCCTAACATGGACTTAACTTGGTTAAAACCCATTTTAGGTCAATGGATTGTAGAAGGAAAATTAGAAAAAGAATTCTATTTGGCCCTCGTCACCATGCACGGCACGATAATGGTATTCTTTGTATTGACGGCAGGTCTTTCCGGAACATTCTCCAATTTCTTGATTCCCCTGCAAATTGGGGCAAGAGATATGGCATCAGGGTTCATCAATATGTTATCGTATTGGTTTTTCTTTGTGGCATCCGTGATAATGTTTGCTTCTCTGTTCATTGAAACGGGTCCAGCATCCGGTGGTTGGGTAATCTATCCACCATTGAGTGCTTTACCGCAAGCCATGCCTGGTTCAGGCCTAGGAATGACCTTGTGGCTTTCAAGTATGGCTTTGTTTATTGTATCACAGTTGATGGGAGGTATTAATTACATCTGCACAATCATCAACTTGCGTACACGTGGGATGTCATTCACAAAATTACCACTAACAATCTGGGCATTTTTCTTCACCGCAATATTAGGTTTATTATCATTCCCCGTATTGTTGTCAGCAGCATTGTTATTAATATTCGACCGTAGTTTTGGAACTTCATTCTATTTATCGGAAATTTATATTGGTGGAGAGGCTTTACCAAACATCGGCGGATCAGCAATACTTTACCAACATTTATTTTGGTTTTTAGGACATCCAGAGGTTTATATCGTATTGTTACCTGCTTTGGGCATAACTTCAGAAATCATTGCTACTAATTCTCGCAAGCCTATCTTCGGATATCGTGCCATGATTGGTTCATTGATGGGAATTACTTTACTTGCTTTTATTGTTTGGGCTCACCATATGTTTGTAACGGGTATGAATCCATTCTTAGGGTCAGTATTTATGTTCTTGACCTTAATCATTGCCGTTCCATCGGCTGTTAAATCCTTCAACTATATTACAACCTTGTGGAAGGGAAATATCATATTCACACCGGCTATGTTATTCTCCATTGGATTGGTTTCATTATTTATCTCTGGTGGATTGACGGGTATCATTCTTGGTAATTCTGCCCTTGATATTAACTTGCACGATACATACTTTGTAGTAGCCCATTTTCACTTAGTAATGGGTGCAGCATCATTCTTTGGATTAATGGCTGGGGTTTATCATTGGTTCCCAAAAATGTTTGGCAGAATGATGAACAAAAAGGCTGGTTACGTTCACTTCTGGGCAACGTTCGTAGGAGTTTATTGTGTGTTTTTCCCCATGCACTATATAGGATTAGCTGGTTTCCCAAGACGTTATTATTCGTTTACAGCACTTGGAAACGGTAGAATGGAAGCATTTGTCGATATGAATATGTTTATATCAATTGCCGCAATTCTCACATTCTCAGCACAAGCTATCTTTACGGTAAACTTTATTTATTCGATTTTTAAAGGTAAGAAAGCTCCCCAAAACCCGTGGAATTCTAATACGCTAGAATGGACAACCCCTGTGAACCCAGGACACGGAAACTGGGAAGGAGAAATCCCAGCCGTTTATCGTTGGCCATATGATTATAGCAAACCAGGGTCTGCAACTGACTTTATCCCTCAAAACGTTCCTTATTCATCAACACCTGAATCGAACTTCCCTGAAGAGAATGAAGAGATGGCAAAAGAAAAAGAAATTGAAGGATTGTTAGATATTCAAAATTCATCTTACAATCATTAAGAAATAAATACCTCTAGTATTGAGAATATATTAACTAAGAAAAATTCTGGTTAATATATTCTCAATTTTGTTTAAAAGGAAGATGAAGTTTGATTTTTTAAAGAAAAAATTAGCTTTGTACAGTTTTCCGATCAAAAAAACTCTTTAAAATTAAAACCGTTTTAATGTTCCTACTTATTTTGTAATAATTTCAAATACAGAAATGCTGTTCCGAAAATTAGGCATCGCCACAATCATAATCGTATATCTTCTAGTTTTAGCAGGGGGTATCGTAAGAAGTACTGGTTCGGGAATGGGTTGCCCAGATTGGCCTAAATGTTTTGGCATGTTAATTCCGCCAACAGAAGTGAGTCAATTACCCACGAATTATCAACAAATTTATGCAGGAAAACTACATGGGGAGGTTGAATTTAACGTTACTAAAACTTGGATTGAATACGCAAATCGATTGCTGGGAGCATTGACTGGAATTATCGTTTTTGCAACCTTTTTAGCCTCCTTCGCTTTTTGGAAGAAGGACAGAACCATTACCATTTTATCGTTTTTAGGGGTAATCTTAATTGGAGCAAATGGTGCATTAGGAAAATATGTAGTTGACTCTTTTCTAAAACCTGGTATTGTTACTTTACACATGATGTTGGCGATTTTAGTGATATTTGTCCTTCTGTACGCTATTGCAAGAGCATGGTCAAAAGTAATTACGGTAGAAGAAGTCTTAAAAAAGCAATTTTTGAATAAAATATTAATTCTTGTACTCGTACTTTCAACTTCGCAAGTGCTTTTGGGGACGCAGGTAAGAGAAGCCATTGATAAAGTAATTGCAAGCCCAGTTTTTGGTTATCATCGTGAGACTTGGATAGAACAAATGGGTTTGCCATTTTATATACATCGCACATATTCACTGTTAATTTTGGGTTTACACATTTATCTAATTTGGCAACTCAGAAAGAATATCCAACAACAAGGCATTATTTATAAGTTCATGCAAGTGTTGGTTTTGGTAATAATTATTGAAATTTTGTCAGGAACAGTAATGGCATATTTTGGCGTTCCTGCTTACATTCAGCCTATTCATTTGACTTTGGCAATCGTTTCATTAGGAATACAATTTGTAATTTTGTTATTGTTAAATTTTAAAAAAGTAACACGGTTATCACAATCGTAAACGGATGAGGATGGCAAACGAGAACATCTCAATAAATACTATTTCAAAGGTAAAAGCCTACTATGAATTGTTAAAGTTCAGACTTTCAGCATTGGTGGCATTCTCCGGCGCTTTTGGTTATTCATTAGCCGTTGATAGAATTGATTGGTGGAAATTATTTCTGATTAGCTTCGGCGGTTTTTGTATTACAGGAGCTGCCAATATTGTTAATCAAATTAAGGAAATCGAATTGGATAAATTGATGAAACGCACGCAAAATCGACCATTACCAACGGCTAGATTGAGCGTATATGAAGCGTCAATATTCTGCATAATTCTTTTTACAATTGCCACTTATATTCTTTTCATTGAATTCAACTATAAAGCAGGTTTATTAGGCGTGCTTTCATTTTTGTTGTACGGATTTGTTTATACTCCTTTGAAAAGAGTTGGACCAATCTCTGTATTTGTGGGTGCATTTCCAGGAGCATTTCCTCCAATGATTGGTTGGGTGGCGGCTACTGGTGCCTTTGGCTTGGAACCAGGTATTTTATTTGCGATCCAATTCTTTTGGCAGTTTCCTCATTTCTGGGCAATTGCTTGGGTGGCAGACGAAGATTACCAACGTGCGGGATTCAAAATGCTCCCGAACAATGGACAAAAAGATTTACGAACCGCAATCACCATGATGATTTATACCATTTTTCTTGTGCCTTGCGGATTTATCCCACATTTATTAGGAATGACCGGCTTTAATTCTGCTATCGTTGCCGTTGTGTGTGGCGTGTTATTTTTATCACAAACTTTTTATTTAATGTCAAAACCCACGGATAAGGCCGCCTTAATGATGATGTTTGGTTCGTTTATTTACCTACCCATTGTCCAGATTGCCTTTTTAATGGATAAACTTTAAAACCATGACACCAGAACATTTAGTGAATATAAACCTCGATGAGCCAGAAGAAACACGCTCAATGAATCCTAAAAAATTCATGCTTTGGCTAGCCATTGTATCGATCTTAATGATGTTTGCAGGATGGACATCCGGGTACTTAGTGAGAAAAGCTGAAGGTCGCTGGCACGAATTTGAAATGCCAATAATCTTCTGGTATTCAACCAGTATATTATTAATTAGTAGTATTTTCATGTTTTTCGCCGTGAGAGCAGCAAAAAATAACAATTTCAATACCCTAAAAATAGCAATATCTATTACTTTTGTGTTCGGATTAGGATTTCTAACAACGCAAGTAATTGGTTTTTCAGATTTAATCAAAAATCAATTGTATTTTGCAGGAAGCGATGTGGCTGCCTCTTGGTTATACGCCCTCATTGGCCTGCATGCTGCCCACGTAATTTCGGGACTCGTTGTATTATTAATTTCCTTAGTATCATCGTTTAGATTTACGAATGAAAAGAAAAATCTCACTAGAATCGAGTTGTGTGCCACTTACTGGCACTTTTTAGATATTCTCTGGTTATATTTGTTCTTATTTTTATATTTCAATAGATAGAGTAAAGCGTTGAAAGTTTAGAAGTTGAAAGTTCATAAATTTTAAAATACGTATAAACTTTAAACTCATTTACTTTAAAACTCATAAACTCTTAACTTAGTTTATTAATTAAATCCATAAAAAATGTCTGCAATACACGCTCCTGCCGTACCTGAAAATTTAACTTGGACGGGTGGTTCAGAACCGATGAAAGCAAGTTACGGAAAACTCATGATGTGGTTTTTCTTACTATCGGACACCTTTACTTTTTCAGCCTTATTGGTGACTTACGGAATGATACGTTTCAGTAACAATGCCTATTCGGGCGCTCACGAAGCCTTCTTTTTCTCAACAACACACTGGCCAATTCCTGATAAAGTATTTGCGGCATTGCCATTTTTACATGGTGTCGAAGCTCCTTTAATTTTCGTTGGAATTATGACCTTTATCTTGATTTTCAGTTCTGTAACAATGGTGTTAGCCGTAGAAGCTGGACATCGAGGTGACCGTGCTGATGTAGAAAAATGGATGTTATGGACAATTTTAGGAGGTTTTACTTTCTTAGGTTCTCAAGCTTGGGAATGGTCACACTTTATCCACGGTCCAGAATTAGCTTTAGCAGCGAAAGATATCGCTGGACACGCTATTGATGGAGCAAATTTAGTACGTAACCCGTATGGGCCTCCAGCTTTTGCAGATCTATTCTTTTTTATTACCGGATTCCACGGAACACACGTATTCTCTGGTGTAATTTTGAATATTTTGATATTTTTTAATGCCGCAACGGGTGTTTATGAACGACGTGGACATTATGAAATGGTTGAAAAAGTTGGTCTCTATTGGCACTTTGTAGATTTAGTTTGGGTATTTGTATTCACATTTTTCTATTTGGTGTAATTACGCCTTTAAATCAACCCTTCGGGAGATATATTAAAAAGATTTCGTTAATCAAAAAATATTAAAAAAATGGCCTCACATTCACAAGAAATCGAAGAAAAAGTAATTGCTCCTGCACAAACAGGCGCTATTTGGAAAACATTTTGGATCCTGCTAATTTTGACCGCAATAGAATTTGCAATTGCATTTACAATGCCGAATAACCATTGGAGAGTCGCAATTTTCTCAACCATGACCATTGTCAAAGCATTCTTTATTGTTGGAGAATTCATGCATTTAAAACATGAGGTTAAAGTACTAATTTGGGCTGTTTTATTTCCAGTAATTACCATTGCTTGGTTATTAGTAGCCTTGCTTCTTGAAGGAGGAGCTCATAGATAAGTTAGAAGAAGGCAATAATGGCGTTAAGCAATTTGGTAACTAATACATTAATTTTCAAAGCGTTAATAAATCAATTTGTTACAAAGCAACAAATAATATGTCTCCAAAAATGATAAAAGCTGGAATCCTAATCGCTGCATTAGTTGTTCCAGCTTTAATTTTTTTATACCTCAAAGGCTTTGGGGAAAATCATTATAATCTGCCGTATTTAATTCCTCGAATTGATTATACGACGGGGAATGTAATGATGAAAAAAAACCCAAACCCAAAACGGAATCAGCCAGAAATGGATACAGTTTTTCATACCATTCCTGATTGGGCTTTGACCGATGAAAATGATAAAGTATTTAAAGGCGAATCCTTAAAAGGAAAAATTTACGTAGCAGATTTCTTTTTTACTAGGTGCGGCTCAATTTGTCCAAAAATTTCAAGTCAATTGACTCGATTACAAGATGCTTTCAACACACAAAGGGAAGTGCAAATTGCCTCTTTCTCCGTTGATCCTGCCCATGATAGGCCAGAACAATTAAGAGAATACGCAAAAAAGTATGAGGCAAAAGCGGGTAAATGGCATTTTCTGACGGGTACCAAAACTGTTATCTATCCCTTGGCATTAAAAGGTTACTATATTCCAGTAGCCGATGCTTCGGAATATGATAAAGCAATAAAAACCCCGGACGAAACATTTATCCACTCAGAAAAGTTGATATTAGTAGATAAAGAAGGCCACATCAGAGGATTTTATGATGGAACGGATAAAAAAGATGTGGACAGGTTAATATTAGAAATACGAGTGTTGCTAAGAATTTACGAAACAAAAAATTAAGATAAGATGACTTCAATATTATTAGAAAAAAACACTAAAAACGAACGGTTAGTTAATATATTATCCATTACCATTCCAATTGCTGTTGCCATTTTGATCGGTATTCGGACTAAAATAGACTTAGGTGCTTGGACGAAAGTATTACCACACGTGATTGGGCTTTTAAACACAACCACCTCATTCACATTAATCGCTGGTTTCATTTTTATCAAGAATAAAAACATCAGCAAGCACAGAAGCATGATGAGCCTTTCTTTTATACAAGGAGCACTATTTTTGGTATTGTATATTTTGTATCACGTCTCTAATGCTTCAACCTCATATGGTGGTGAAGGGATTTTAAGACCCATTTATTATGTTCTTTTAGTTTCTCATATTTCATTGTCTATCGGAGTAGTTTGGTTTGTGCTAAGAGCAGTTTATTATGCTTTGAGCGGACAAATTGCTGAACACAAAAAAATTGTAAAATGGACATTTCCACTGTGGTTGTACGTTTCTGTTACGGGCGTTATTGTGTATTTAATGATTTCACCATATTATAATTAGGCTTTGGATGATTGGTGTAAAACATTAATAACACGCAACTTCAAGTGGATTTATATATTTTTTTAAGACCTTGAAATAGAACTACTAAAACCTGAAACACAAACCCTAAAACCTTTCAAAAAAATGAAAAAGGTACTTTTTGCATCAATCTTATTAATCTTTTTGAGTACATCGCTAAGCATGGCACAATGCGCCATGTGCAGAATGACGGTTGAGAGTACCGTATCAAACGGAAGAAGTCAGATTGCTTCAAACCTAAACACTGCCATTTTATATTTATTAATGGCTCCTTATGTGTTGTCCGCAGGTATTGGATATTTGTGGTGGAGAAGTTCAAAAAAGAACATTTCTCCGCTTACCTTATTAAAACAGCGGATTCGGAA
>Ga0114959_10000253_pt1 | contig 51171 bp, 48 predicted proteins | sample C_130625_EF_Meta_FD_87317 | JGI IMG/M metagenome (GOLD analysis project Ga0114959, IMG submission 87317) | Freshwater microbial communities from Lake Croche, Canada to study carbon cycling - C_130625_EF_MetaG | ecosystem: Environmental > Aquatic > Freshwater > Lake | place: Lake Croche, Canada...
GCGGGTCCTCGGCGGCGAGCAGCGAAGTCGCGCCATGGCCCACGATAATTCCGTAGCCAGGATTGTGGCCGAGCGTCGTCAGCGCGCCGGGGTTTACCACGCGCCATAGCTCAGGCGAATGGCCCGGCAGTACGGCGCCCTCTTTTGGCATCACCACCGGATCGAGCGTCCAGAGGCTACGGCGCACACCAACGAGCCGACGCGGCCAGGGGCAACGAGCGTACCAGTCGCGACTTCATCGGAAGCGCCCGAATCGGTCATGCTTGCAGCACGTACACCCTTAACCGCGTCCATGCCGGTCGCACCGACTTCGATGCGGATCTCGCCCTTCGGTGAGAATACGTAGTCCATAAGGTAGTCGTAGTTGCTGACGGTTGGGATAGCGGGGGCGACGAGTTCAATCTCAGGCCGGCCCTCGTAGCTGGCGGCGATCGGCTCAGCATGTCGCCAAGCAGGCGCACCGGTCGGTCATTCAAAGAGACAAAAGGCGTGCTGCTTGAGCGCCGGCTTGCCGGCCTCGTCAGGCAGCGTCGCATCAAGGAAGGCCGCACGACGCGGGCCATCGGTGCCTGGCTCCAGCGCCGAGATCAGTTCGCCAAAGCCGTACTCGCCGATATCCATGTAAGATCGGTAATACCACGCTTCCGAAGTATCCATGTAGGGCACGGACATCTCCGAAGCATAACCCTGGTAGAGCACAAGGCGTGGCGGCAAATTATCTTCAGCCCAGCGCACCAACGGGAGCACTGGGCCGAAGCGGCGGTCGAGCTTGAGATGGAAGCGCCAGTTGTCCCAAGCCACTTCATGGCCAACGATGCGGGCATTGCCGCCGCGCGGCGCGCTGATGATTACCGGCAGCGCGGGCGGGGCGGATGCCGGGCAGGTTAACTTCGCCCAACGCATCGGTCCCAGGGGACGCTGCTGCCATACCAAGGTCGATGACCCGTAGAACCTGCGCCGCGTTGAGATCGACGATCGCGAAGAGGCCTTCGATGGGACGACCATGGATCGTGGTGCGAGACCCCGCTGTTTCATAGCGAGGGACACGGAGCGGGCGCCGGCCGCGTTCCTCATCGGTCCCGAACTGACCAACACTGAGCGGTGCGCAAAACAGGCTGTCGAAGCGGGCCTGCCGTGCCGAAGCGCCCAGCTTAGAAGGGGGTTCGTTGCGGCGGAAGCGCCGAAAACCCTGAAGCCCTCGGCCAAACAAAGATTAGAGCAGGATGCGGGAGCGAATGCGGACGCATCCTGCTTCAAAGGCAAACAATCAGGCCTGCCGCTCCACGAGCAACTGCTTGATCTTGCCGATGGCCTGCGCCGGGTTCAGCCCTTTCGGGCAGGTCCGGGCGCAGTTCATGATGGTATGGCAGCGATAGAGCCGGAAGGGATCTTCCAGATCGTCCAGTCGCTCTCCCATCGCCTCGTCGCGACTATCCGCGATCCAGCGATAAGCCTGCAGCAACACCGCCGGGCCAAGATAGCGGTCCCCATTCCACCAATAGGATGGGCATGCGGTGGAGCAGCAAAAGCAAAGGATACACTCCCAGAGGCCGTCGAGCTTGGCCCGCTCCGCTTTGGATTGCAGGCGTTCCGCGTCGGGCGGCGGCGGTGTGTCCGATTTCAGCCAAGGCTCAACACTGCGAAGCTGGGCGTAGATTTGGCTGAGATCGGGAACCAGATCCTTCACCACCGGCATATGCGGCAGGGGATTGATCTTTACATCGCCAGTGACGTCGTCGATCGGCTTCAGGCAGGCGAGCGTATTAAGCCCGTCAATGTTCATCGCGCAGCTGCCGCAGATACCTTCACGGCAGGATCGGCGGAAGGTCAGCGTGGTGTCGACCTCGTTCTTGATCTTGATCAGCGCGTCGAGAACCATCGGCCCGCATTTATCAAGATCAATCTCGAAGGTATCGGCGCGGGGGTTCTCTCCGGTGTCGGGGTCCCAACGATAGATCTTGAACGCTTTCACGTTCTTCGCACCCGCCTCCGCCTTATGGGTCTTGCCAAGGGAGACGGTGCTATTCGCGGGCAGCTTGAATTCAGCCATATCTAACCTCTGTCGTAGCCGAGTGCGCCTCGGCCCGTGTGAGCGGTGAAGCGAGGGTTAGTAAACGCGCGCCTTCGGCGGGAAGACTTGCACCTCGTTGGTCAGGGTCCGCATCTTCACGTCACGGTAGTCGAGCTTCACGCCGCCCTTCGCGTTCACCCAGGCTAGGGTGTGCTTCATCCAGTTGGCGTCGTCGCGATCCGGGTAATCTTCCTGCGCATGCGCACCGCGGCTTTCCTTGCGCGCGTCCGCACCGTGGATGGTGGTCAGCGCATTGCCAATCAGGTTGTCGAGCTCCAATGCCTCCACAAGATCGGAGTTCCAGATCAGCGACCGATCAGCGATCTGGATATCGCCAAAACCGGCACGCACCTTGTCCATCTTCTCCACGCCCTCCTTTAGCAACTGCGAGGTACGGAAGACTGCGGCATGGGTCTGCATGGTACGCTGCATGTTGGTCCGCAGATTGGCGACTGGCGTGCCACCCTTCGCATTCCGTACCCGGTCGAGCCGATCGAGCGATGCCTGGCCCGCATCGGAAGGTAGGGGAGCCTGAGTTGCTCCTGGCTTGATGGTCTCGGCGGCACGGTGCGCCGCGGCTCGGCCAAAGACGACAAGGTCGAGCAGCGAGTTGGTACCAAGTCGATTCGCGCCATGCACCGAGACGCACGCCGCCTCGCCGACCGCCATCAGCCCGGGTACCACACGATCCTGGTCACCAGCGATCGGGTTAAGCACTTCCGTGTGGATGTTCGTCGGAATGCCACCCATGTTGTAGTGCACGGTCGGCAGCATCGGGATCGGTTCCTTGGTCACGTCGACGCCCGCGAAGATCTTCGCGGTCTCGGAAATGCCAGGCAGCCGCTCATGCAGCAGATCGGCACCGAGATGCTCCAGATGCAGGTGAATATGGTCCTTCAACGGACCAACGCCGCGACCCTCGCGAATTTCTATCGACATGGCACGGCTGACCACGTCGCGGGAGGCGAGATCCTTCGCGGTCGGTGCATACCGCTCCATGAAGCGCTCGCCTTCCGAGTTGGTGAGGTAGCCCCCCTCGCCCCGTGCCCCCTCGGTCACCAAGCAGCCGGAGCCGTAGATGCCGGTCGGGTGGAACTGCACGAACTCATTGTCCTGCAGCGGCAGGCCGGCGCGCAGCACCATGCCGCCGCCATCGCCCGTGCAGGTATGGGCCGAAGTGCAGGAGAAATAGGCCCGGCCGTAGCCCCCGGTCGCCAGCACCACGGTCTGCGCGCGGAAGCGATGGATCGAGCCATCTTCCAGGCACCAGGCCATGACGCCGCGGCAGGCGCCCTCATCATCCATGATCAGATCGAGGGCGATATATTCAACGAAGAACTCGCAATTGTGCTTCAGACTCTGCTGATAGAGCGTGTGCAGGATCGCGTGACCGGTTCGGTCGGCGGCGGCACAGGCGCGCATCGCCGGCGTCTTGCCATAATTCTGCATATGGCCGCCGAAGGGGCGCTGGTAGATCTTGCCGTCCTCGGTCCGGCTGAAGGGCACGCCGTAGTGCTCCAGCTCGATGATCGCGGGGATCGCCTCGCGGCACATATACTCGATCGCGTCCTGGTCGCCGAGCCAGTCGGAGCCCTTGACGGTGTCGTACATGTGCCAGCGCCAGTCATCCTCACCCATATTGCCGAGCGCGGCGCCGACCCCGCCCTGGGCCGCCACGGTATGGCTGCGGGTGGGGAAGACCTTCGTGATGCAGGCCGTAGATAGGCCCGACGCGCCCATACCGAAGGTAGCGCGCAGGCCAGCGCCGCCAGCGCCAACCACCACCACATCATAGGTGTGATCAACAATGCGGTAGGCGCCGCGGGAGGGGGAGGTGATCGCGTTCATCGTGCCGATCCGTCTTCGTTACTTGTTTATATGGCGATACGTAGGACCGCAAAAGCCGCAGCGATCGCCGCCAGCCAGCAGGCCCCCTTCGCCAAGAGGATGGCCACGAGGCGCGGCCACTCCTTATGGAGATAGTCTTCCAGAATAACTTGCAACCCCGCCGCCGTATGATGGAAGGCGAGCGCAATGCTGGCGAGCAACAGCAAGGCATTAACAGGACGGCCGATCCAAGCCACAGTCTCGGCATGGGAGGCGCCCGCCAGCGTCGCCACGGACAGCGTGAACCATAACATCAGCGGCAGCAGCGCGACCGACGTCACGCGTTGCATGAACCAGTGATGCGTGCCGCCGCGCGCCGAGCCTTTGCCGCGTACCCGCCCGAGCGCGCTGCGGAGCGGAACCCCCTGGAAAGCGTCTTGGGCCATACGGGTAGCCTCCTTCAAGCCCAGGCGGTCAGGGCGATGATCCAGGTCAGGATCGTTGCCACCGCGGTGCCGATGATGACGGCACGGCCAGTTTTGTAAGTCGTTGGGATATCAAACCCAAAGCCCGCGTCATAGGCCAGATGCCGGACACCGTTGAGTGTATGATACCAAGCCGCCGCGGTCAGCCCAAAAAGACCGAGGACGCCAAGCCAGGACGACAGGAACCAGGACACGGTGGCATAAGCGCGGGGCCCCGCAGCGGCGGCCAGAAGCCACCAGACCAGGATCAGCAAGCCGACCGTCCAGATCACCCCCGTGATGCGCGAAGCGATCGAGGTGGCGCTTGTCATCTGCGCCATGTCATAGACTTGGAGGTGGGGCGAGAGCGGTCGGCGGATCGGTGTGCCGTCAGTACGGCGGCCGATCATGGTCGCCTCACGGGCATCCGGCGAATGGGACATGGGTGGCTTTACTCCCGCTGCGGACCACATGAACCGGTGATGCCACACTGCGCCTCTTTATGTTGCTGTGCGGCAAAGCGTCAACTCGAGCGGTTGATGGACCAAATTTGCTGAGAAAATGCTCCTCTTTTTGTCTGCCGGCTTCTAGCTTTCTGTAAAGCTCTGGGTCCGCACCAGCCGCGCGTAGAGCCCATTAGCCGCCATGAGCGCTGCGTGGTCGCCCATTTCCACCACCCGGCCCGCCTCCATCACCACGATCCGATCGGCCTCACGCACCGTCGCGAGGCGATGGGCGATGACCAAAGTTGTGCGTCCCTGCCGGAGTCGGGCCAGCGCCGACTGGACCAGCGCCTCGTTTTCCGCATCCAGCGCACTGGTCGCCTCGTCCAACAAGAGCACCCGGGGATCACGGAGCAAGGCCCTCGCCAGCGCGACACGCTGCTTCTGGCCGCCCGAAATCCGGCTACCACCCGTCCCAAGCGGCGTATCGTAGCCCTGCGGCAACGCTACGATGAAATCATGCGCCGCCGCTGCCCGAGCAGCGTCCTCGACCTCCGCCCGGCTCGCGTGGGGCCGGCCGCACGCGATATTGGCAAGGGCGGTATCGTCAAAAATCATCGCATCCTGGCCAACATAGGCGATCGCGTTGCGTAGCGAGACGAGCGTTACCTGCCGCAGGTCGACGCCGTCGATCGTGACCGCCCCTGCGCTCACGTCATAAAGGCGCGGCACCAGCGCGAGTGCGGTCGATTTGCCGGCGCCTGAGGGACCGACTAGAGCGACGGTCTGGCCAGGTTCAGCGACAAAGCTGAGATCACGCAGCGCCGTATCAGGCGTACCAGCATAGCTGAAGCCGACATGCTCGAACGCTATCCGTCCAGCGCCCGCAGGCAGCGGGAAGGCACCCGGTAGGTCGGCGATATCCCGCGGTGCATCGATCACGCCATAAATGCTGGTAAGCCCGGCCAACCCTTCTTGCAGCGCCGCGTTCAGACTGCCGAGTTGTCGTACCGGCTGCGCGGCGATCAACAGCGCGGCAGCAAAGCCGGTGAACTGTCCGACCGTCCCCTGCCCTGCCGCGACCCGCCAGCCGACGAAGCCCAGCACCAGCGCGACCGTCAAGCCGCCCAGCACCTCCAGCACAGGGTCAAGGCGGGCCCGGGCCCGAGCAATGCGGAACAGCGCTGCCCTTTGCTCGGCAAAGCCTCGATTGGCTCGCGCCTCTTCGGCCTCCTCCATCCGGTAGGCACGCACCACCCGCGCCGCGGCAAAACTTTCGGTCAGCATGGCTGAGGTTTCACCGACGCGATCCTGCATGCCGCTTGAGGCACGTCGGATCCGTTTGCCGATCCAGAGGATGGGAACAGCGGCGAGCGGGTAGAGCAACGCCGCGAGCAGGGCCAGCGACCAGTCAAGCCACAGCATCGAGCCGACGAGACCGATGATGGTAAGGACATTCGCAAAGCCGGTGATCGCCCGGCTAAGCGCCTCCCGGATCTGATGCGCGTCGAGGTTGAAGCGGACCGCATGCCGGGCCGGCGCATCACGCGCGGCAACGGCAAGATCAGCGCGAGTGACGGCCGCAAACAACTTGCGTTGCAACCCCTCGATCACACGCAAAACGGTGCCCTGGACCGCGAGCGCCTGACCGTACATGGCCGCCGCACGCGCCGTAGTCACGGCAATGATCAAGGGTGGCAGGAGCCACACGACGCCAGGATCATTCCGGCTGAATCTATCAAAGGCCTGCTGGATGACGATCGGATACAAAGCTGTGATGCCAGACAGCGCGAGGGTGCAGATCAGCGCCACGACAATGCGGCCCCGATGCTGCGAGAGTTCGTCTCGCCAGAGCCGGCTCAGCAAGCTACGCGTGGTGGGGTCGGCAAACGGCTGGGCCATGACGCTTTTCTAGCCGGCATGGCCGATGGGAGACAGGGGCCGTGCGCCGAAGTCATTCGGTCTTCAGAGTGCGGGCGACGATGAGCCGCCGCCAGGCCGCGATTTCCTCGATCACCAGGCCACGGGTTGCCTTCAGCGCACTCGGGTCCACCTCGCCATCCGTGAGTTCTTCCAGCCGCTGCCGCGTCGCAGGTATGTCCAGCGCCTGGACAAGTGCCGCATGCAGCCCAGCCTGGACCGGCATCGGTGTCCCCGAAGGTGCGGCCAGACCGGCCCAGGTATAGCTGCGAAAGCCTGCAATTCCGGTCGCCTCGGCGACGGTCGGGATTGCGGGAAACCGCCGCGACCGTCGATCAGCGGTCACACCAAGACCCCGCAAACGCGGGTCATCAAGCAGCCCCATCGCCCCCGCCAGCGTCGCGCACATCATCGGCAATTCGCCCGAGAGCACCGCGGTAAGGCCGGCATTATCGCCGCGATACGGGATCTGGGTCAGCTCGATTCCCGCCGCCTGGCTGAACAACTCGCCGGTGAGATGGTGCGACGATCCTGGACCGAGCGTGCCGTATTGAACCGCGCCCGGCTCTGCCCGGGCCACATCGATCAACGCGCGCAGATCAGGATATTTCGCGTTGTCGCTACGCACCACGAAGACAAAGGCATAGCGCAAGGCGATGCTAATCCAGGCGAAACTGTCCACCGGGTCGAACCCGCTGGTCTTGCCGAATGCCGCGGCGACCCCGTGACTGCCGGTCAGGAGACCGATCGTCTGGCCGTCCGGCGCGGCGCGTGCCAGGGCCGCCGAGGCGATATTGCCGCCAGCGCCAGGGCGGGCCTCGACGATCACCGGCTTGCCCAATGCCTCAGCCAGCGATGGCGCCAGGACGCGCGCGATCGTATCCGCTGCTCCGCCAGCGGCGAAACCGTGCAACAAAGTAACCGGGCGGTCCGGCACCCAGCCCTGGGCGCGGGCCAGCGCCGGGACAGCGAGCAGGGCAAGGAGTGGGCGGCGGGTCGAATACATGGTTTTTTGGCTTAGCTCAGGCATCGCCGACACGGAACGCGTCAGCGATGCGCCGGACGCTGAAATCCGCCGCGACCAGGAGCACATCGAAACGAATTCCGGCGCTCCCGTGGCCGGGATGCTCGGCCAGCCAGCACTCCGCTGCGGCCAGCAGGCGCCCGCGTTGGCGGGCAGATAGGGCCCACGCGGCTTCAGCCAAGCTGGGCCGCGCCTTCACTTCGATAAAGGCGAGCAAGCCCGCCTGCTCGGCGATCAAATCGAGTTCGCCGGCGGGCGTACGGACGCGCCGGCCTAACACCTGCCATCCTTGGTCAATCAAGGCCTGCACCGCCGCATCCTCGGCGGCGCGGCCGGCGGCTTCGGCGCGAGCGCCGCGTTGCCGCCGGACCGCGTCCATCAGGCGAGGATCGACTGGCGAATCAAGCCGACCGCTTCTTCGATCATCGGCGCCGTCACATCCAAATGCGTGCAGGCGCGCACCCGCCCGCCGAGGCCGCTGACCGAGACGCCCCGCAGCGCCAGCCGACGTTGCAATGTCGGTACGTCAACGCCAGCGCCGCGGACATCGAAGAAGACCAGGTTGGTTTCAGGGTCCTCGACGACGACGCCCGGGATTTGGGCCAGGCCGCGGGCCAGGGCCTTGGCGTTGGCGTGGTCCTCGGCCAAGCGCTCGATATTATGCTCCAGCGCGTAGAGGCAGGCGGCAGCGCAGATCCCTGCTTGCCGCATCGATCCGCCCAGCCGCTGCTTCCAGCGCCAAGCCTGCCCGATGAAATCCGCCGAGCCGCAGAGCACGGCACCGAGCGGAGCCCCGAGTCCCTTGGTGAAATCAAGCCAGACACTGTCATAGCCCGCCACCATGTCGCGCGGCGCGACACCGGCAGCGACGCAGGCATTCATCAGGCGCGCGCCGTCCATATGCGTCGACCAGCCCTCGGCATGCGCGACGGCTGCGACTTCGTTCAACTGTTGCAACGGCCAGACCTTGCCACCGCCAATATTGGCCGTCTGCTCGACTTCAAGCAGACGTTGGGGCGGGTTGTAGCGGGTCTTCGGGCGGATGGCCGCGCGCACGTCATCGGCGGTGAACATCCCGCCGCCCCCCTTCAGCGGCATGATCTGCACCCCGGTGAAGGCCGCGTGCGCGCCGCCTTCCGAGAACAGGATGTGCGCCGTCTCGTGCGCCACCACTTCATCGCCTTTACCGCAATGGGTCAAAATAGCAACGACATTGCACATGGTCCCAGAAGGCAGAAAGATCGCGGCCTCCTTGCCCATGAGCGCCGCCATACGATCGCACAGCGCGTGCACGGTCGGGTCGTCGCCATGCTGCTCATCGCCGACCGCAGCAGCCATCATTGCGGCCTTCATCGCCGGAGTCGGTCGCGTCTGGGTGTCCGAATACAGGTTGATTCGCGCGGGCGGCGCGCCCGCCGGCGGGCGTTCAGGGGCGTGGACCATCGAGGGCTCCGAATTGAGAACTACAAGCGTGTGGGGAGTAGCCTTCGCTGTCCAGCCCCATGGCCCCAATCGCCAAATGCAGCGACATGTGGCATGCCAATGACGGAACATCCGGCGAGGAGAAACATGGCACACGAGCATCCGCCCCACGAGGAAGCCGAGGAGGCCGCACACAATGCTGCTAGCGGTGGCACCAAGCGTTTGGCGCTTTTGATCGCCGTCCTGGCACTCTTTCTCGCGATCACCGAGACGCTTGGCAAAAGCGCCCAGACCCATGCCCTTTCGAGCAATATTGAGGCGTCGAACCTGTGGGCGTTCTTCCAGGCCCGTACCGCCCGGCAGACGACCCTCCGGGCGGCTGCCGAACAGACAAATCTGCTTGTGCCCGGCCTCGACAGCAACGGGCGCACCGCAGCGGATAAGCAGATCGCCGCCTGGAACGCGACGATCGAGCGCTGGGAGAGCGAGCCATCGACCGGGGAAGGCCGAAAGGAACTGGCCGCGCGGGCACAGTATGCGGAAACGGAGCGAGATAAGGGGCTGGCCGCTTACCATGCGTTTGAATACGCGTCCGCAGCCTTTCAGGTTGCGATCGTCGTCGCCTCGGCCTCCATCATCACCGGGGTACCGATACTCGCGCTCGGCGCGGTGGTGCTTGGCTGCGTCGGCGTAATCCTGGGTGGGATCGGTTACTTTGATCTAGGCCTGCTGCACACCGCGCATGGTGCCAAACCGCATTGAGGCGCTCCGCAGAGCGTGCGGCACTCAGCCCGCGGCTGGGCTCGCCTTGGGCGGCGCACCTGGGACGGCCAAAGGGGGGCGCCCATAGAGCTGCATCGCCCGCCGTTCGAAGGACCGCACCATCAGTCGCACCGCCTCGTTAAAGACAGTGCCAATCACTGCCTGGAGGAGGCGGGAACGGAACTCGAAATCAACGAAGAAATCGACCTCCGTGCCTTGCGGATGCGGCGAAAGCTTCCAGTGGTTTGTCAGGTAGTGGAAAGGCCCATTGAGGTAGCGGACCGTCAGCGCCTCTGGCCGGGACAAAGTAACGTGGCTTCGAAAGGTTTCCCGGAACATTTTGAACCCGATGGTGAGGTCCGCGGTGAGCTCTGCCTCACTCCGACTAAGCACGCGCGCGCCGACGCACCAGGGGAGGAATTCAGGGTACCGGTGGACGTCCGCCACCATGTCGAACACCTGCTCCGGCTGGTAGCGGAGGACCCGCTTCTCGGCATGGGTCGGCATCAGGCGCGGGCCAGCCGGGCTGCCCTGAGCGCAGCGAAGTCGCGGTCGGCATGGTAACTGCTGCGGGTGAGCGGCGTCGCCGAAACCAGCAGAAACCCTCGCGCCCTGGCCATACTGGCGTAGTCCTCGAATTCCTCGGGAATAACAAAGCGGGCGACAGCGGCGTGCTTGACCGTCGGCTGCAGGTACTGACCAATGGTCAGAAAATCCACCTCCGCGCTGCGCAGATCGTCCATGACCTGAAGCACTTCGGGTTTAGTCTCTCCAAGGCCGACCATGATCCCAGATTTGGTGAACAGGCCGGGATCGAGCTGCTTAGCCCGATCCAGGAGCCGCAGTGAGTGGTAATAGCGCGCCCCAGGCCGGATGGTCGGGTAAAGCTTTGGCACCGTTTCCAGGTTGTGGTTGAAGACGTCGGGCCGCGCGGCCACTACCACCTCCAGCGCACCGTCCTTGCGCAAGAAATCCGGCGTGAGAACTTCGATCGTGGTCTCCGACGCCGCAGCGCGAATCGCGCGGATGGTCGCCGCGAAATGCTCAGCCCCACCATCCGCCAGATCGTCGCGGTCCACGCTGGTCACCACCACATGCCTGAGGCCAAGGCGGGCGACGGCGTCAGCAACTCGGTTGGGCTCACCGCTATCGAGCGGCTGCGGCAGACCGGTCTTCACATTGCAAAAGCTGCAGGCGCGCGTGCAGGTCTCACCCATGATCATCATGGTCGCATGGCGTTGTGACCAGCATTCGCCGATATTCGGGCAGGCCGCCTCCTCGCAGACGGTTACCAGCCGGTTGTCGCGCATCAGCTTCCGGGTCTCGTGATAGACCGGATGTGTCGGTGCCTTCACCCTGATCCAGGCGGGCTTGCGCTGGATTGGGTTGTCCGGACGATGCGCCTTCTCAGGGTGGCGGATGTCGATGCGGGTCGTGGCCATGCGGATTCCAGGCCCCGGCGGTAGCCGGGTTGCGACTTAGATATGGATAACCCGGCCGTAGGCGTCCAGCACCGCCTCGTGCATGGCCTCAGAAATGGTCGGATGCGGGAAGACGGTCTCCATCAGCTCAGCCTCGGTGGTCTCCATGGTCTTGGCGATGGTGTAGCCCTGGATCATCTCCGTGACCTCTGGACCGACCATATGAGCCCCAAGCAATTCACCAGTCTTGGCGTCGAAGATCGTTTTGATCAGGCCTTCCGGCTCGCCCATGGCGATCGCCTTCCCGTTCCCGATGAACGGGAAACGGCCCACTTTCAGCTCATGCCCGGCAGCCTTAGCCGCCGCCTCGGTGAGGCCGACGCTTGCGACCTGCGGCCGACAATAGGTGCAGCCTGGGATATTACGCAACTGCAGCGGATGCGGATGCAGTCCGGCGATCGCTTCGACACAAATGACGCCCTCATGGCTCGCCTTGTGCGCGAGCCACGGCGCGCCCGTCAGGTCGCCAATGGCATAAATGCCAGGCTCGCCCGTCCGGCATTGGGCATCGATCAGAACATGCGTTCGGTCAACAACGACGCCGGTCCCCTCAAGCCCGATCTCCTCGACATTGCCGACAATGCCAACCGCCGATATCAGCCGATCAGCGGTGATTTCCTGCACGCCAACATCCGTCTCGATGATGGCGGTCACCGTGTCGGGTCCCTTGCGCAGCCCCTGCACTTTGGCGCCGGTGATGACCTGCATGCCCTGCTTGACGAAAGCCTTCTGGACGAAGCCTGAAATCTCGGCGTCCTCGACAGGAAGAATGCGGTCCACCACCTCGACCAGCGTCACCTTGGCGCCAAGATTGAGGTAGAAGCTCGCGAACTCGCTGCCGATTGCGCCAGAGCCGACGACAATCAAGGATTTGGGCATAGCAGGCGGGACCATCGCTTCCTTATAGGTCCACACCAGTTTTCCGTCGGGCTCGAGCCCCGGCGCTACGCGTGCCCGCGCACCGGTCGCCAGAATGATATGAGGCGCCACAAGATCGGCAACCGCCTTGCCGTCTTTAGTGACGCTGAGCTTGCCCGGGCCGGCAAGCCGGCCGCGCCCGTCGTAGACCGTGACCTTATTCTTCTTCAGCAGATGCTTAACGCCGCCCGAAAGCTGGCCTGCGACCGTCCGGCTGCGTTTGACGATCTTCCCGATGTCAAACCGGATATTGTCCACCGCGAAGCCGTAGGCGTCGAGCGTATGAAGCAAGTGATTGATCTCGGCGCTGCGGAGCAGCGCCTTGGTCGGGATGCAGCCCCAATTCAAACAGATGCCACCCAGATGCTCCCGCTCGACCAGTGCGGTCTTCATCCCGAGTTGGGCCGCGCGGATCGCGGCGACATAGCCACCGGGCCCGCCACCAAGAACGATCAGATCGAAGCTATCGGCCATGGGGGAACTCCTGGCTGGCGAGCGCGGTCAGCGCCTCTCCTGAGAGGCGTTGTAAGGTCCAGCCCTCGCGGGGTCGGGCGCCAATGGATCGGTAAAAGGCGATCGAAGGGGCATTCCAGTCGAGCACCGACCATTCCATGCCAGAACAGCCCGCCGCCAGGGCGCGGCGCGCGAGATCGGCAAATATGTGCCGGCCGATCCCACGGTTCCGATACTCAGGCTCGACGTAGACGTCCTCGATGTAGAGTTTCGTGCGCCCATCGAACGTCGACACTGAATAGAACCAAAACGCAAACCCCACCGGAGCGCCATCCCATTCCACGAGCAGCGCCTCCGCACGCCGCGGGCTGCCGAACAACAGGGCCCGGATATCGCCCTCCGTCGCTTCCACCTCATGCAACAGCTTCTCGTACTGGGCGAGCGAACGGATGAAGACGAGAATGAGTCCCGCATCCTCGGGTACCGCGTCGCGTAGCGTGAGGCTCACAGCATCAGGCTCAGCGGATCCTGGATGATGCCCTTCAGCCCCTGCATGAACTCGGCGGCCAGCGCACCGTCGATGACGCGGTGATCGACCGAGAGCGTGCAGGTCATCACGGTGGCGATGGCCAAGGCGCCATCCCTCACCACCGGCCGCGGCTCCCCGGCGGCGACCGCCAGGATACCGGCCTGGGGCGGGTTGATGATGGCGCTGAACTCTCGCACGCCATACATCCCCATGTTCGAAATAGAGAATCCGCCGCCCTGGAATTCCTCGGGCTTCAGCTTGCCCGCCTTGGCCCGGGCCGCGAGGTCCTTCATTTCATTGCTGATCGCCGCCAGGCCCTTCAGGTCAGCCTTGCGGATGATCGGCGTGATGAGCCCGGTTGGCGTGGCAACCGCCACGGCGATATCGACATCGGCGTATTCCAGCATGGCGTCGTCCGTCCAACTGGCATTCACCTGCGGATAGCGCCGAAGCGCCGCCGCCACCGCCTTGATCACCAGGTCGTTGACTGAAAGTTTAAAGGCCGCCGGCCCCTCCTTCGGGGATTTGGCGTTGAGCTCCGCACGCAGCTTGAGCAGCCCATCGATCTCGAAATCCATCGTCACGTAGAAATGCGGGATGGTCTGCTTCGATTCCGACAAACGCCGGGCGATGACCTTGCGAATGCTGGTATGGGGCACGGCGGTATGCGCCGGTGCGCCAACAGCAGTCGGGGCGGGGGCGGTAACACGCGGGGGCGGGGCGGCTGCGGCCTTGTCCGGGGCCTTGCCGCGGGCCAAGGCGACTTCCACATCGGCTTTCACGATGCGTCCGCCCGGCCCGCTGCCGCTGACACCCCCCAAGTCGAGGCCCGCCTGCAACGCCATGCGGCGCGCCAGCGGCGATGCAAAGACCCGTGCCGCAGCGTCATGGCCGGCCGGCTGAGCCGCGGCAAGCAGCGCCATCGGGGCGATCGGCACCGCAGCCGGTGCGGCCGGGGCGGGCATTGCCGCGACCGGCTTAGCCGGCGCCGCACCGCCTGGCACGGCTTCGCCAGGAGCGACCAGGACGGCGATCGCCTCGTTCACCTTCACTGCCTCGGTACCGTCGGCAACCAGGATCTTACCCAGCACGCCCTCATCGACAGCTTCCACTTCCATGGTCGCCTTATCGGTCTCGATCTCCGCGATCACGTCACCGGCACGGATGGAATCGCCTTCTTTTTTCAGCCACCGCGCGAGGGTGCCTTCGGTCATGGTCGGCGAAAGCGCAGGCATCAGGATGTTCGTCGCCATCGGCCGTCCCCTACTTATAGGTCACCTTGCGCACCGCCTCGATGATCTCGGGTACGGTGGGCAGAGCCAGTTTTTCCAGGTTCGCTGCGTAAGGCATCGGTACGTCCTTGCCGGCGATCCTCACCGGCGGCGCGTCCAGCCAGTCGAACGCCGCCTCCATCACCTGCATGGCCACCTCGGTGCCGATATTAGCGTAGGGCCACCCCTCCTCGACCGTGACAAGCCGGTTGGTCTTCTTGACCGAGGCGGCAATCGTCGCGGTATCAAGCGGCCGCAGTGAGCGCAGGTTCACGACTTCGGCGGAGATGCCAAGCTGGGACAGTTCCTCAGCCGCTTGCATGGCCCAACTGACGGCGATGGAATAGGCGGCGATGGTCACGTCACTACCTTCGCGCTCCACCTTGGCTTTCCCAATCGGCAGGATGAAGTCGTCAGCCGTCGGGCAGTCGAAGGTATGGCCGTAGAGAATCTCGTTCTCGAGCACGATCACCGGGTTGGGATCGCGGATGGCAGCGCGCAAAAGGCCTTTGGCATCGGCCGAAGACCAAGGCGCCACCACCTTAAGCCCGGGGACATGGGCATACCAACTGGCGAAGCATTGCGAATGCTGCGCCGCGACCCGCGACGCCGCCCCATTGGCACCGCGAAAAACGATCGGGCATCCCAGCTGCCCGCCCGACATGTAGAGTGTCTTTGCAGCACTGTTGATGATGTGATCAATAGCCTGCATCGAAAAGTTGAAACTCATAAATTCCACAATAGGCTTCAGGCCGGTGAACGCCGCGCCGACCGCCATACCGGTGAAACCGTACTCCGTGATTGGGGTGTCAATCACGCGCTTTGATCCGAATTCTTCAAGCATGCCCTGACTGATCTTATAGGCGCCTTGGTACTGCGCGACTTCCTCGCCCAGCAGGAAGACGTCCGGGTCGTTTCGCATTTCTACCGACATCGCATCGCGCAGCGCCTCGCGCACTGTCATCGGCCGGGTCGGCCCCCAGTCCTGCTCTGGACTACTGATCGGGAGGAAGGCGTGGGCAGGGGCAACCGCCTGTGGCGTGGCCGGCGCGCCGGAAGGCGCCGCAGCGGGGCTGATGGTGGGCGTGGTCAGCGGCTTGCCGGCACCGCCATCGAGCTGGGCGATCGCCGTGTTCACCGTGACACCCTCGGTGCCTTCTGGCACGAGAATGCGGGTCAGCTGCCCTTCATCGACGGCTTCGACCTCCATGGTCGCCTTGTCGGTCTCGATCTCGGCGATCACCTCGCCGGCCTTGACCCGCTCCCCTTCGGTCTTCAGCCAACGGGAGAGCTTGCCTTCGGTCATGGTCGGCGACAGCGCCGGCATCAGGATATCGACGCCCATCTCAGCGCGCCTCCTCGATCAGCACATCGGTCCAGAGCTCGCTCGGCGACGGCTCCGGCGAGGATTGGGCGAAATCGGCGGCATCCTGGACGATGCCCTTTACCTCGTCATCCAAGCCCTTCAGCGCGGCTTCGGTTATGCCGAGGTCAAGCAGCTGCTTACGGGCATTTTCGATCGGATCGGATTGCTCGCGCATGCGCTGCACCTCCTCGCGGGTGCGGTATTTCGCGGGGTCAGACATGGAATGGCCGCGATAACGATAGGTCTTCATCTCCAGCAGGTAAGGGCCCTTACCCTCACGGCAGTAGGCGACGGCGCGGTCTCCTGCCTCCTTCACCGCCAGCACGTCCATGCCATTCACCTGCTCGCCCGGGATGCTCCAGGGGGCCCCGTTCTTGGAGAGGTCATGGGAGGCACTGGCCCGTTCCAAACTGGTGCCCATCCCATATTTGTTATTCTCGATGATGAAGATACAGGGCAGCTTCATCAACGCCGCAAGGTTGAAGCTTTCGTAGACCTGGCCCTGGTTCGATGCGCCATCGCCGAAATAGGTCAGCGCGACATTGGGCTTGTCGCGATACCAATTGGCGAAGGCGAGGCCGTTGCCGAGTGCGACCTGGGCGCCGACGATGCCATGCCCACCGAAGAAGCCCTGTTCTGGGCTGAACATGTGCATCGAGCCGCCCTTGCCCTTGGAATACCCGCCGATGCGTCCTGTGAGTTCGGCCATGACGCCGCGGGCGGCCATGCCGGTCGCCAGCATGTGGCCGTGATCACGATAGGCGGTGATAACCTTATCGCCCGCGCCAAGGCACATCTGCATGCCCACCACGACCGCTTCCTGCCCGATATAGAGGTGGCAGAACCCGCCGATCAGCCCCATGCCGTAAAGCTGCCCGGCCTTTTCCTCAAAGCGGCGGATCAGCAGCATATCCCGATAGGCCCGCAGCAGCGTGTCGCGATCGACCGCGGGGGCCTTCCCAGGCTTTGCGCGGCGTTTGACGCCTGTCGTCTCCACGGCGAGGGCCATGCGCCTGCCTCCCTTTTCCGCTCTGAACTGTGCAAGACTTACGCAGCCCGACGCCGTCGGCAAGGACCCGCAGCGATCAAAAAGCTCGATTTTGCAATGCAATACAACTATTAACCGAAATTCGATTAAGGCATTTTCCTCACCGCAATGGGGGCGTCCTGGATTCATTGCCGGCAGCCCCCGCGGACACGCAAGATTCTAAAAGCGGCAAGCGGTCCCCGAGTCACATCACCGCTGCTTGACCGAGCCCCCCCGCTTTCGCCTAGAGAAAGCCATGGCGAACCCCCTCACCTGGCTCCTGGCGCCGGTGCACCTGCTGGCGCTCCTCGGACCGGCCAAGTCCTTCCGCGACAATCCCGTGCTGGGCTCGCCCGGGCTCAACCGCGCCGGACTGCACATCCTACGCAAGCGATTAGCGCTGCGCTCCGGCGCCAGGCGGCGGGCTTCTCTCTCGCATCTCCTCCCCAGGCCCGAACGGGAAGCCTTCGAGCGCGATGGTTTCCTGGTGCTGCCGGACTTCCTGCCGCCAGCCGAATTCGCGGCACTGAAGGCGGAAATCCTGAACCTCTCGACCGCCGCGCGCGAGTTCGTCGATGGCTACACGATGACCCGCTTGATCCCGCTGGATGAGACCAATCTGCGGCATCTGCCGGCGAGCCGGCGGGTGCTGCTCGGCTCGCGCTACCAGGCCTTGCACGCCTTCATCGGCTCCCACCGTCAGCGCCCGCATCTCTTTGTGCAGAGCATCTTCAGCGGCGTCCGCGCCGCGCCCGTGGATGTGCAGAGCCATTTTCACGTTGATACCTTCCACCCCACCGTGAAATCCTGGCTTTTCCTGAACGAGGTTGCACCGGGCGAGGCTGGCTTTACCTATGTCCCCGGATCGCATTGTCCCACCCGGCGGCATCTGGCCTGGGAGCGGCGGGTCTCGATCACCGCGGCCCGGCACAACGATCGACTGACCGGAGAGGGCTCGCTCAGGATCGAGCCAGAAATGCTGGACAGGCTGGGCTACCCCGCCCCCCGCAAGCTCTCGGTCGCGGCCAATACCTTGGTGATCGCCGATACCTCAGGCTTCCATCGGCGCGGCATCTCGGAAGGGGCGGCTTCCCGCATCGCCATCTGGGCCTATGCCCGGGGCAACCCCTTCCTGCCCTGGGCGATCCCGACGCTGCAAATTCCGGGCGGGGTGCGGGCCTTCTGGGCGGCGCAGGATGCGCTCGCGCGGCTGACTGGCCGAGGCAATGGCTGGCGCTGGGCCGGCGTCCGCAGCCCGGCCACGGCGCCGGCCATCGACTAAAGGTGGCTCCGTTCTAAAACTCTTCCAGCAGCCGGCCGAAGCCGGCCACCTTGTCAGTGATGCCGTTGGCGCGCAGCGCGTGCCAATACGTCGCGGTGTTGATCGCCACCACCGGCTTGCCCAGCCAGAGTTCCGCCGCCGCGGCCAGCCGGACCATGGAAAGGTTAGTCCCCACCTGGACCAGCGCATCCACGTCATCGCCATCCAGACGGCGCAGCGCCTCGCGGCACTGGGCGGTCGTCACCTCGGCGATCCCCGTCCAACTGCGGCATTGCAGCGCGATGTCGCGGACAGTGGTGAAACCCTGCTCCTCGAAATAGCCCCGCACCGCATCATTCATCACGGGCCAGTAGGGCGACAGAATGGCGATACGGCGGACGCCGCCATAGGCCCGCAAGGCTGCCGCGGTCGCATGGCTGCCGATGCTGATCGACAGCCCCGAGACCGCCTCGACCGATTGGATAAAGGCATCCGCCCCCTTGATGCCGCCGAAGAAGGTGATGGCCGACATGCCCATCACCAGATAATCCGGCCGGGACGTGCAGACACTGCGCACAGCATCCAGCACGTTGTCGCCGATCACCTGGATGCCGGCGCGGAATGTCGCATTGGACAGCGCACCCGCATCCGGCGTGAAGATCCGGCTGTAGTGGTTGGTCACGCCGAACGGGCGCATGGCGTCGAAATCCGGCTGCACGATGGTATTGGTCGAAGGACCCATGACGCCGAATTTGCGCCGCCAGCCCTGGGCATCCGCCATCCTCACCTCCTTGATCGTTGCCCCCGCAGGGGGCATGACAGGCAGGCTGACCCGGGCGGGCCTGTAGCTCAATGGTCAGAGCGGACGGCTCATAACCGTTTGGTTGCAGGTTCGAGTCCTGCCAGGCCCATCGGGGTGGCCGTGCCAACCGCCCCGCTGCGGGCCGGCCTTCTCTGGCCGCAACAGCCACGCGTGCAACCGCGGCACGCCCCTGCTAAGACGCCGGCATCTCCGTAGTGCCGACAGGACAGCCCAATGGCCTCGTACCAGTACGCCTATGTCATGAAAGACCTCACCAAGGCCTATCCGGGTGGGCGCGAGGTCTTCAAGGGCATCACCCTCTCCTTCCTGCCAGATGTGAAAATCGGCGTGCTTGGCCCGAACGGCGCCGGCAAATCGACGCTCATGCGCATCATGGCGGGCCAGGATAAGGAATTCGGCGGGGAGGCCTGGGCAGCGGAAGGCGTGCGCGTCGGCTACCTGCCGCAGGAGCCGCATCTCATCCCCGATCTGACCGTCGGCGAGAATGTCATGCTGGCCTTCACCGAAATGAAGGGATACCTTGATCGCTTCAACGAAATCTCCATGAAATTCGCCGAGGAAATCTCCGAGGACGAGATGAATACCCTCCTCGCGGAGCAGGCCGATCTTCAGGAGAAGATCGACATCGGCAATGGCTGGGAAATCGATCGTACTGTCGAGATTGCCCTCGATGCCCTGCGCTGCCCGCCGGCCGACAGCCAGGTGACCACACTCTCGGGCGGCGAGCGCCGGCGTGTGGCGCTTTGCAAGCTTTTGCTCGAAAAGCCCGAGATGCTGCTGCTCGACGAGCCGACCAACCATCTGGATGCCGAAAGTGTCTCCTGGCTGGAAAAGACGTTGCGCGAATACCAGGGCTGCGTCCTGATCGTCACCCACGACCGCTACTTCCTCGACAACGTGACCAACTGGATCCTCGAAGTCGATCGTGGGCGCGGGATTCCCTACCAGGGCAGCTACTCCTCCTATCTGGAAATCAAGCGCAAGCGCCTGCAGCAAGAGGAGAAGGAGGAAAGTACGCGGCAGCGGCAGCTCGCTGAGGAGCAGGAGTGGATCGGCCGCTCCCCCGCCGCCCGCCAGGCCAAGAGCAAGGCCCGCATCTCGGCCTATGAGGACCTGCTGGCGAAAAGCCAGGATCGCGCCACCGACCCGACCGAAATCCAGATTCCGCCGGCCCCCCGCCTTGGCAATATTGTCATCGTCGCCGAACAGCTGCGCAAAGGCTACGGCAATCGGCTGCTGATCGATGACCTCTCCTTCAAGCTGCCGCCCGGCGGCATCGTCGGCGTCATCGGGCCGAACGGCGCCGGCAAGACGACACTTTTCAAAATGATCACCGCCGTTGATAAGCCAGACGGTGGCACGCTGACCGTGGGCGAGAGCGTGCAACTCGGTTATGTCGATCAGAGCCGCGACAGCCTCGACGACACGAAGACCGTCTGGCAGGAAATCTCCGACGGTATGGACCAGATCACTATGGGCAAACGGCAGGTGCCGAGCCGCGCCTATTGTGCCGCCTTTAACTTCAAGGGCGGCGACCAGCAGAAGCCGGTCGGCGTTCTCTCGGGCGGTGAGCGCAACCGCGTCCATCTCGCAAAGATGCTGAAGCGCCCGCACAATGTGCTGCTGCTGGATGAGCCGACCAACGACCTCGACGTCGATACCCTCCGCGCGCTTGAGGAAGCGCTGCAAGATTTCGCGGGCTGCGCCGTGATCATCAGCCATGACCGCTGGTTTCTCGATCGGCTTGCGACGCATATTCTCGCCTTCGAAGGCGACAGCCATGTCGAATGGTTCGAAGGCAACTTCCAGGCCTATGAGGCGGACAAGCGACGTCGCCTTGGGGCGGCGGCAGATCAGCCTCACCGGATCAAGTACCGGCCGCTAACGCGGTGACCGGACGGCTCGGACAAGCGGTGCCGCTGCCGGGCCGCCTGGTCCGCACCGCTCGGCTGACGCTGGCGCCACCCGGCCGGGAAAATTTGCCTGACCTGGCACGCCTCAAAGGCGATCCGCGCGTATTTGAATTTATGCTGCACGGTGTGCGAACCCCCGAACGCGCCCGCGACGAGTTGGAGGACGACATCGCCTTCTGGGAGGTACGCGGCTACGGCACCTGGTGCGTGTTTTTGACCGAGACTGGCGATTTTCTCGGCATCGCTGGTCTAATGGAACGCCCAGATGGCCGCGGCGTGGCTCTGCGCTTCGCGCTCTGGCCAGAATGTCGCGGCAAGGGCTACGCCCGGGAGGCCGGCTTGGCGGCGCTGGACTTTGGCCATCGCGCAGGCCTCAACCGGATCATCGCCGTCGCCTGGGTGGAAAATTTGGCCTCCCGCCAAGTGCTTCTGGATATCGGCATGGTTGAATGCGACGCGTTCAGCCGCCCCGATCGTCGCATGCTGGTCTACGAAAGCCGCCGTGGCTAAATCCTAAAAGCATATCCGGAGCGGGGCTTGGCCTAGTGGTCCGATCCCGACGCTTGGTACCCAAGCGCCGGGTGAATCTCCCCACCAAATCAATGGTTCGTGGTGCATGCCAGACAGTACCATCCGTCTGGCACGTACCACTAGAGGCCGACTGCGTCGATCTCACGACCACGTCCGGCGCGCCGCATGATTTCCGCAAGGTGAGGCCGGATACCAAGTTGGTGCCGGTAAAGTGCAGGCGAGGCCAAAGCCAACCGGTCGGCACGCCCCAGAATGACATCACCCAATTCAAGCATACGCAAATTCGGCCAAGCCTTTTCGCGCTGCGCGAGGATATGCCGCATCAGTGCGTCGGCGGACTGCTCCGGATGCGCCTGGGCGAGGATCAACGCCATCGCCGCGGTCGAACGGGAGATGCCGGCATGGCAATGCACCAATAATCGGGCCTGTTCGGCCTCTGATAAGGATCGGCCAAAGGCAAGAATTCGGGCAACATCTTCTTTCTGGGGCGCCGTCTGCGCGGGCGTGTCCTCGATCACATCATGGAAGCGCAGTTCCAGGCGCGTATGTGGGTCATAATCGGCGAACGCCTCGGGCAAAAGATGCTCTGGGTCGAGGATCGAGACCACGTGGGATACGCCGCGCTTACCGTGCGAGGGTAACTCCTCAATGCCACAGATAGCGAGGTCGAAAGCGGTGACGATCTGCATGCCACAGCAGACCACGCGTCACCCCCAACCGTCCAGCGTTGCGAATCTGGCCAGCTCGCCGCTAAGTTCACGTTTCGTCCCAGAAAGGCGCTCTGCTTGGCAAAAGAACGCACCCGTTTTGTCTGTCAGCAATGCGGCGGCGTCGCGCCGAAATGGCAAGGCCGTTGCGAAGCCTGCGGCGCCTGGAACACGCTCCACGAGGAAGCACCCGATCCGGGGCGCGGTCCGGGCATCGCCGCCAAGACCAGCGGGGGGCGGCGTGTCGCCTTCGTCGGCCTGCGCGGGGAAAACGCGCCGCCGCCACGGATTCCCACCGGGCTTGCCGAACTCGACCGCGTTCTCGGCGGCGGGCTCGTGCCTGCCTCGGCGGTCCTGGTTGGTGGCGATCCTGGCATCGGCAAATCGACGATCCTGCTGCAAGCTGCCGCCCGGATCGCCCAGTCCGGGCGACGTGTCCTCTATATAAGCGGTGAGGAAGCTGTAGCGCAGGTCCGCCTGCGCGCCGCCAGGCTCGATCTCGCCGATGCTCCGCTTGCCTTGGCCGCTGCCACGGCATTGCGTGACATCGCGGCAAGCCTGGAAGCGGAGCAGGATGCAGCCCTTGTTGTCATCGATTCCATCCAAACCCTTTGGCTTGATGCGCTGGACAGCGCCCCTGGTACTGTGGCGCAGGTGCGCAGTTGCGCAGCGGAACTCATCCGTCTTGCCAAGAGCCGTGGCTTCGCCCTCGTACTGATCGGTCACGTGACAAAGGAAGGTACACTGGCCGGCCCACGTGTACTCGAGCACATGGTCGATGCGACGCTCTATTTCGAAGGCGATCGAGGCCATCAGTTCCGTATCTTACGCGCCACCAAGAACCGCTTCGGCGCCACGGACGAAATCGGCGTATTCGAAATGACCGAAGGCGGACTGGTTGAGGTGCCGAACCCCTCCGCCCTTTTTCTCGCGGAGCGAAGGGGCAATGTCTCCGGCTCCGCGGTTTTCGCCGGCATTGAGGGAACGCGCCCAGTGCTGGTGGAGGTGCAGGCGCTGCTTGCCCCCTCGGCCGGTGGCAGTCCCAGACGACAGGTGGTGGGCTGGGATTCCGGCCGGCTCGCCATGCTGATGGCGGTGCTGGAGGCGCGCTGCGGCATGACGCTCGGCATGAACGACGTCTATCTCAACATCGCCGGGGGCCTGAGGATCGCCGAGCCCGCCGCGGATCTCGCGGTGGCCGCGGCGCTGGCCTCGGCGGCGACCGACCGACCGACCGACCCGGGCATGGTTTATTTCGGCGAAATCGGTCTCTCTGGCGAAATCCGTCAGGTGGCACAGGCCGAGGCACGCCTCCGGGAAGCGCAAAAGCTGGGCTTCTCAGCGGCCACGCTCCCGCGCCGGGCTGCGCGAGGCGGCCGTCCCCCGGCGGCACTGGAAGGATTTGGCCTATCTGAAATAGGCCATGTCGCTGACCTGGTCGCCGCCTTCGCTGCAAAGCCGCGGCGACAGGCGGGTTGAGTCAAGAAGCTCATCGTTACATGCTGCGCGCCCCGCCTGAGGAAAACGCCATGCTCATCGCCCGCCGCGCCGCACTGGCCGTGCCCGCGCTCCTGCTGGCCGGGTATGCTCGCGCCCAGACCTTCCCGGACAAGCCGCTCCGGTTGGTCGTACCCTTCGCGCCAGGTGGCAATTCCGATATCACCGCCCGCTCCGCGGCTCCGGCCATTGCGGCCGCCCTTAGCCAGCCTATCGTGGTTGAAAATCGGGCTGGCGCGGGCGGCAGTGTCGCCGCCCAGCAGGTCGCCCGGCTAAAGCCCGATGGCTATACGCTGTTCCTCTGCTCGAACGGGCCCTTCGGCATCAACCCGGCCATACAGAAAAACCTCGGCTACGATCCGCAACGGGACTTCGCACTCGTCGGCTTGCTGGTGCGCACCCCGATGACTATTACGGTGACCCGCAGCCTGCCGGTCCAAACAGTGAGCGAACTCGTGGCATACTCGAAGGCGAATCCTGGCAAGGTCAGCTTTGGGTCCTCGGGCATTGCCAGCACGGCGCATCTTGCTTTGGAAATGTTCAACGCCGCGACCGGCGCGGGAATCACCCATGTGCCCTATGGCAGCGGCGGGGCGCTGACCCCGGACCTGCTCTCCGGAACGCTGGCCGGGGCGGTGACCGAGATTTCGACCTCGTTGCCCCTGCACAAGGAAGGCGCGGCCCGCATCCTTGGCGTCGCGGCGGCGAGGCGCCTGGCAGTTGTACCGGAGATCCCGACCGCGACGGAGGCCGGCGTGCCGGGCTTCGAATCAGCGGCTTTTGTTGGCATCGCCGTGCCGGCGGGAATCGCTCCCGAACCGATGGCCGCGCTCGCCAAGGCCGTGGCCGCAGCAGTCGCCGATCCGGCGGTCCGCGGCCGTTTGGAGGCCATGGGCAGCGTCATGGCCTCACCTGAGGAGGCATCCCCCATTGGCTTCACCAGCTTTCTGGCCCGGGAGATCGCCTGGACCCGAGAGGCCGTTGCGCGGGCTGGACTGGGCCCAGGCTAAGGCAGCCAATCTAGCAGCGCCGATCATAGCGCGTGGACTCCGCGGGAGTGGGCAGGATATAGGAAAGCATCATGACCTGGGTTGATTGGTGTGTCATTGGCGTCGTCGCCCTCTCGGCGCTGCTCGCCTTCACTCGAGGCCTCGTGCAGGAGGCCCTCGGCGTCGGCGCCTGGATTGGCGCGGTCTTTCTGGCGCTTGGTTTGCGGAGCCAGGCACTACCCCTGGTTGCAGACAAAGTAGACCCGCCCTGGCTGGCCGAGGCGATCGCTGCGGGAGGGATCTTCCTGATCGTCCTCCTCGTGCTGAAACTGGTGATCGGTTCGGTGGCGCGGTTGGTGCAAGATTCGGTGCTCGGCGGTCCCGATAGAGCGTTGGGGCTGTTGTTCGGCGCAGCGCGTGGCGCCTTTCTGGTCGTTGTCGCCTATATCCTGGGCGCCATGGCAGTGCCGGCTTTTGACCGATGGCCTGAAGCCGTGCGCTCATCACGCTCCTTGCCATTCGCAGTGGCCGGCTCCAATTGGTTGTTGGAGCGCTTACCAGAGGAATATCGCCCGCGCCTGTCGGCGCCCGCGACCTCGCCGGGGCCAAGCTTGGAAGACTTGATCCGCCCACCGGCCCGCAACCGGACATGAGGATCTGAATGCCAGATAGCCAAGCCCCGCAGATCGTCACGACGCAACCGCATGATGACGACAAGTTCCACGAGGAATGCGGTGTCTTTGGTATCTGGAAAGCCACGGATGCCGCAGCGCTCACCGCACTCGGTCTACACGCGCTGCAACATCGCGGGCAGGAGGCCGCCGGGATCGTCACGCTGGATGATGCAGGCATCTTCCATGCCCATAAGGGCCAGGGGCTGGTGGGGGACATATTTTCCGACGCCAAGGTAATGGCAAGTCTGCGAGGGACCGCGGCGATGGGGCACAATCGCTACGCGACAACCGGCGAAACAGCACTTCGCAATGTACAACCGCTCTACGCTGATTTCGCCTTCGGCGGCTTTGCGGTCGCGCATAACGGCAACTTGACCAATGCGACCCAACTGCACCGCAATCTCGTGCAACGCGGGTGCCTATTTCAGTCAACTACGGACAGCGAAGTGTTTGTCCATCTGATTGCGATTAGTCTCTATTCGACCGTGGTCGATAGGTTGATCGATGCGTTGCGCCAGGTGCAGGGGGCATACAGCCTAGTCGCCCTCCACAACGGCGCCCTGCTCGGCGCACGGGATCCGCTCGGCGTCCGCCCCCTGGTGCTCGGACGTCTTGGGGGCGAGGGCGGTGGCCAGCCAGCTTGGGTCCTGACCTCTGAAACCTGTGCCCTTGATATCGTCGGCGCTGATTTCGTGCGCGATATTGATCCTGGCGAGATCATCGTCATCGACGATCAAGGCGTGCACAGCATCAAGCCATTCGGCAAGACCCAAGATCGCTTCTGTATTTTCGAGTATATCTATTTCGCCCGCCCCGACAGTGTGGTCGAGGGGACGCCGGTCTATGCGACACGCAAGCGTATTGGTTTGGAATTGGCACGAGAAAGCGGCGTTGACGCCGATGTCGTCGTGCCCGTTCCGGACAGCGGTGTCCCTGCTGCGATGGGCTATGCGACCGAAAGCGGAATCCCCTTTGAGCTCGGCATCATCCGCAACCACTATGTCGGCCGGACCTTTATCGAACCGACCGACCAGATCCGCCACCTGGGCGTGAAGCTGAAGCACAGCGCCAATCGCGCGATCATCGCCGGCAAGCGGGTGATCCTCGTGGATGATTCCATCGTCCGTGGCACCACCAGCCGGAAGATCGTCGAAATGGTGCGCGCCGCCGGCGCACGGGAAGTGCATATGCGCATCTCGTCCCCGCCCACGACTCATAGCTGCTACTATGGGATTGATACGCCCGAACGCTCCAAGCTCATGGCGGCCTGTCACGATATCAGCGAAATGGCTCGTATCATCGGGGTCGACAGCCTGGCGTTCATTTCCCTGGACGGCCTCTACCGGGCGCTTGGCAAACCGGGGAGGGACCCTGCGCGGCCCAGCTATTGCGACGCCTGCTTCACGGGCGATTATGCAATCCCGCTGACCGATACGCATGATAGTAGCGACCGGCAACTCTCGCTGCTTCAGGCCGGGTGATGCAGGAGGCGCCTCTGGCCGGCGCGGTGGCCCTGGTGACCGGCGCCTCGCGTGGCATCGGCGCGGCCGTCGCGATAGAGCTCGCTCGGCTCGGCGCCCATTGCGTGCTGACCGCACGAACCCAGGGTGGGCTGGAAGCGACCGATGATGCCATCCGCACACTCGGCGGGGCAGCGACGCTGCTACCGCTCGACCTGCTCCGCGACGGCGAGAAGCTTGATATGCTCGGCCCTTCGATCGCGCAACGCTTTGGTCGGCTCGACATCGTGGTGCATGCCGCCGGCGTGCTCGCCAAGCTGACGCCGGTCGCACACATCATGCCGCAGGATTGGCAGGAGGCCGTAGCGGTGAACCTTGCCGCCACCTGGCGGCTGATCCGCACCGTCGACCCCCCGCTTCGCGCCGCGCCCGCCGGACGCGCTGTCTTCCTGACGGATCCGGTCGTTGAGACGCCGCGCGCCTATTGGGGGCTCTATGGCTTCGGTAAGGCTGGCCAGGCACATCTCGCGCGCAGCTGGGCGGCTGAGGTTACGAACACACCGCTGCGCGTGAACCTCGCTGAGCCTGCAAGGCCGGTCGCCACCAAGCTACGCGCCATGGCGATGCCGGGCGAGGAGCAGGCTCAGTTGCTATCTCCTGCCGCGGTAGCGTCAGGCATCGCCGCGCTCTGCCTGCCAACGGAAACCCGGCAAGGTGCCACCGTGCAGATCGCGGAAGGCGAGGCATGATGGGCGCGGGGCGTGCGGAGGTGATCGCCGCTTATCGCCTCATTCTCGGCCGGGAACCGGAGAGCGAGGCGGCCATCCAAGCCTTTCTTGGCGTGCCGCGGCCGCACTTGCTGACGCAGTTCCTTGCCTCCACCGAAGGCCAGATGGCCTGCCCAAGGGTCCACTTCGCGGCCTTGCCTGTACATCTCCAAGAATATCAGGTGTTTCGTGGCTATAGCGAGGCAGATCTGTCGATCTTTCAGGCCTTTCCGCTTGTCACTCGGGCGCCAGAGCCCGGCTTCATCGTCGATTTCCTTGGCAACCGGACTCGAACTGCGGTCTCTACTGCCTTTGCAGCGCTCGACGGACAGGTGATGGGCTACCCGGTACCGGGAGATTATTTCGCAGATGCGTGCGAATGGCTTGGTTTGCTGAAGGCCGTCCTTGGAGCCACAAACCGTCTCAGAATAGCCGAACTTGGCGCCGGCTGGGGGCCCTGGATCGTCGCCGCTCACGCGGCCGCGCAACAGCGTGGCATCACTGACATCCGGCTCTACGCGCTGGAGGGCAACGCCGCGCATATGCGTTTCATGCGGCAACACTGCCAGGATAACGCGATCGATCCCGACGCCCATGTCTTGTTGACTGCGGCAATCGGCCCGGAGAGCGGCACCACCCGCTGGCCACTGGTCGATGCCGCTGAAGCCGCCGCACATTACGGCCTGCGACCGATAGCAGCCGACGGACAGGATTATCACGGCCGGCTATTCAACGCCTTCGTGGACGTGCCGATGGTTGGCATTACCGATCTGCTGGCCCGCGAAGAAACCTGGGATGTGCTCCACATCGATGTGCAGGGGCTGGAAAGCACGCTCTGCGAGGTAGCCGCCGAGGCGCTGAGTCAGCAGGTGGCCTGGCTGATCATAGGGACGCATTCGCGCCGGATCGACGGCGACTTGATGGCCCTCTTTCACGCTCAGGGCTGGGTACTTGAACATGACCGGCCGACGAGCATCCGCTGGAACCCCGACGCCGTTACGCTGGAATCCATGGCCACCACCGATGGTACGCAGGTGTGGCGGAACCCAAGGCTGGCGGCGCCGGTCCTGGGCTGAACCATGAACTATCGGCATGCGTTTCACGCGGGCAATTTCGCCGACTGCATGAAGCACGCGCTCCTCATCTCCTTGTTGCGCGCCCTGGCTGCCAAGCCAAAGGGCTTCGCGGTTCTCGACACCCATGCGGGGGCCGGGGCCTATGATCTCTCCTCGGCGGAAGCAGCCCGGACAGGGGAGTGGCGACGGGGGATCGGTCGGCTGCATGGGATCACCGAAGCCCCACTGGCCGACTACGTCGCGCTGGCTGGGCCGACAGGACAGTACCCAGGGTCGCCATCCCTGGTGCGCGCTCTGCTCCGGCCGCAGGACCGCCTGATGTGCTGCGAGCTGCACCCGGCCGACGCGGCGAGCCTACGTACCCTCTTCCGTCAGGATCCGCAGGTCGCCGTCCATGCCCGTGATGGCTGGGAAGCGGTCAAGGCGCTGACCCCCTTCCCCGAAAAACGGGGTCTGGTGCTGATCGATCCACCCTTTGAAGAACCCGGCGAATTTGAACGACTGGCAGCGAGCATAGGCTTGCTTGCACATCGCTTTCGCGCCGCAGTGCAAGCCTGCTGGTATCCGATCAAGCATCGGGCCCCGGTGCGTGCCTTCCACGATGCATTGCGGAGCAGCGGAGTGCGCGACCTGGTCGCAGCCGAACTCTGGCTACGCGAGCCAACTGATCCGCAGCGGCTGAACGGTTGCGGCCTTTTGGTCGCCAATCCGCCCTGGCGCTTCGAGGCCACAGCCAGTGATATCCTCGCCGCGCTGCTGGCGCAGCTGGGCGATGGCGAGCCTGGTCAGGGCTGGACCGTACTCCGCTTGGTGGAGGAGTAAGCATGGCCGAGATCGCTGTCCTCGGGGCCGGCGCCTGGGGCACCGCACTCGCCATCCAAGCCGCTCGCGCCAATGCGGCCAGCGTCGCGTTGTGGGCGCGCGACCCGGCGGAGGCGGCGATGATTGCGATGACGCGGGAGAATACCCGGCGTTTACCCGGTGCGATCCTGCCAGCCAGCGTCGCCATGACCTCCTCGCTTGATGACGCCTTGTCGGGCGCAGGATTGGTTATCCTTGCGATACCTGTCCAGCATCTCCGGGGGCTCCTGGCGCGCCTGCCCGCAGCGTTGCCGCCAGTGTTGATCGCCGCCAAGGGTGTTGAGCAGACCACCTTGCTCATGCCGTTGGAGCTGGTTGCATCGCTTCGTCCCCAGCACCAAGCCATTATTCTGTCGGGTCCGAATTTCGCGCATGAGATTGCCGCGGGTCTCCCCGCTGCAGCGGTGGTCGCCAGCCCGGATACGTCATTGCACCAGAGCGTTATTGCCCGCCTGGGCACGCCCGCGTTCCGGCTTTACGGCAATCTCGATGCGATAGGCGTGCAGGTTGGCGGGGCCGCCAAGAACGTGATCGCGATCGCGGCTGGCATCGTCATCGGCGCCGGCCTCGGTGAGAATGCGAGGGCAGCCCTTATTACCCGAGGCCTTGCCGAAATCGGCCGCTTGGCGGCCGGGCTCGGAGGCCGGAGCGAGACGGTCGCAGGGCTATCGGGTCTTGGCGACCTGCTGTTGACGGCGACGAGTCTCGCCAGCCGCAACACCTCGCTCGGTGTTGCCCTGGGCAGAGGGCAATCGCTGACCGAAATCCTGGCTGCCCGGGAGGCTGTGACAGAGGGGGTGACCACCGCCCCAGCCCTGTTGGCTCGTGCCGCTGCGGAGGGGATAGAATTGCCAATCTCCGAAGCAGTAGCCGCCATTCTCGCCGGGCGGCTGCGGGTACGCGAAGCCATGGAAACCTTGCTGGCGCGGCCGATGCGGCAGGAATAGGCTCGTGAAATCCCTTCTGATTGTCTGGTATTCCCGCACCGGTGCGGCGTGGCAGATGGCCGATGCCGCTGCGGCGCACGAAGTGAACGGTGTCGCCATTCGCTTGCGCCAGGCCGAAGCAGCAGCACCCGATGATATTCTCAATGCCCATGGCCTGCTCTTCATCACGCCGGAAACGCTCGGCAGCATGGCGGGCGCGATGAAGAGTTTTTTCGAGCGGTGCTACTACCCTGCGCTGGGTCATTTGAATGGCCGCCCTTACGGGTTGATGGTCGCGGCTGGCAGCGATGGTGCCGGCGCCGTGCGCGACATTCAGCGGATCGCGGCAGGTTGGCGGCTCCGCGAAGCGATGCCACCCCTGATTATTAGCACAAACGCCCAAACGCCCGAGGCGATCGACGCCCCGAAGAACCTGGGTGCCGAGGATCGTGCACGCTGCGCGGAGATGGGCGCGACTTTCGCGGAAGGACTGGCGCTCGGAGTTTTTTGAACCCCTGCACCGGCCGCGGCCAGCGCGCGCCCAAAGGCCGACCGGAACAAAACTAGGTAAATCCCCCCTGTTGCGGCCCCGCGGCGGATGTTACCGCTGCAAGCGAAGACTCCGAAGGGACCCACCATGCAGTTGGAGAACGCCGTCGCAATCGTCACCGGAGCCGCCTCCGGGCTTGGCCTCGCAACTGCACGGCGCCTTCTCGCTGGCGGCGCGAAGGTGCTGCTCGTTGACCTGGAAAGCTCGGATGGCGCCAAACTCGCCGCAGAACTAGGCCCTCATGCCGATTTCAGCGCAGCCGACGTGACCGATGGTCCGCAAATGGAAGCCGCCGTCAGCAAGGCGCATCGCCTTGGCGCTGTCCGCATACTTGTGCATTGCGCGGGGATCGGCGGGTCCCGCCGAATTGTGGATAAGGAAGGGGCGCCCATGCCGCTCGATCATTTCGCACGGATCGTAAATGTGAACCTGATCGGCACCTTCAATGCGCTGCGCTGCGCCGCCACGGCGATCAGCGAAGCAGCACCAATCAATGGCGAGAGGGGCATCTGCATCCTGACTGCGAGCATCGCAGGCTATGAGGGACAGATCGGCCAATCCCCTTATGCTGCGTCGAAAGCCGGCGTGATCGGCCTGACCATCTGTGCGGCCCGTGACCTTGCTAGCCGGCTCATCAGAGTTTGCACCATCGCTCCTGGCATCATGGATACACCGATGCTTGGGCGCCTTCCGGAGCAGGTGCGTGCGGGATTGGCCGCCAGCGTGCCGAATCCAGCGCGGCTCGGCCTGCCAGAGGAATATGCGCTGCTAGCGAATCAAATTATCGACAACCCCTACCTAAACGGCGAGACGATTCGCTGCGACGGCGCCCTGAGGATGGGCCTCCGTTAGAGCGCGATGCGTTGAGGCGGACTCGCCGAAGGCGCTGAATCGCGCGATCCAACAAATGCTAGAGCGGGCTGCGTGAACGCATGTGAGCGCAGCATGCTCTAGAGTAGTATTTGATCGGGTAGACAGGGCTGAGTCAGTTTATCGCTATAGTATTTCAGTTCCGCGAAGTGGATCACCTGCCGGTTGATAGGCACTGTTTTGCGGCTGCTGTGGCATCCCGCAGATCGGGCGCAGCGACCATCCGTGCTGAGCGAGATCGTCTGCTCCTGCCGCATACCCGTAACACCCGCGCCGGTGAACTGGCTGCCCAGGTTGGTGTCGACGATCTCCGGCTTGCCATAGCGGGCCAATACCTCCCGCGTGGCATCGATGCCGAACTCGATCTTCAGCGTGATGGATGACCGCCAGGCCAGACCTTATCGGCTGAACCGGTCTATCGCCGCAGCCAGATAGACGAAGCCGCGCGCCATCGGGATATACTGGACGTCCATTGCCCAGACCTGGTTCGGCCGACCGGTCCGGACCTTGCGCGGCAGATACGGGTAAATCTTGTGGCCCGGAGAGGGCTTGGACGTGCTCCGCAAGCGACACGGCGCCTCTGTATCGATTTGCCACATAATAATATGTCACCATCGCCAGAGGGCAGGTCGTCAGCCCGCCCAACCGAAGCCTATCACGCAACATCTGGCTGCCCGCGAAGGGCTGCACGAGATGCGGCGCGTCTATCCGATGCATGATCGCCAGTCGGGCCGGCGGCGCCGGCCGGGGCAGTCCACAGATCAGCTGCGCGAGCTTCCGGCGGAAGGACAAGCGGCCTGCAGGCCGCATAGCCGAGCGGAAGCCTGCATGGTGAGCCACGCCGTCCAGGGTGGGGCTCGCCCTACAGCGGGCGAAGGCGGGTCAGGTTTCAACCGGCGCACCGCGCCAGACTGGACCAGATTTCAACCGGCGTTGACATTCACGCATGTGGATACTGTGCGTTGCTCTTCCATCCGCGTCGAGGAACAGTGGATCGTGGCCGTCAGCCTATGTGGAGACGCTTGGTGCCGCGCTTGGACATGCTGACCGTATTGAGACTATTCGGCAATATTGCGCTGGGCTCCTGCTGCCTCGCGACCGCCAGACCATCCAGCCGATAGCGGCCGGGGTCGAGCCTGGCCGGGTTCAAGCGACGCACCAATCGCTGCATCACCTCATCGCCAAAGCCAACTCGCCCGATGCGACGATGTTCGCCTTGGTCCACGCCCGGGTGCTGCCGGCGATGCAGCAGCAGGCCCGATCCAAGCCTGGATCACCGACGATACCGACTTCCCGGAAAAGGGCCCGCACTCGGTCGGCGTCGCGCGGCAATACTGCGGTCAACGCGGCGAGCCGGACATTTGTCAGATCGCGGTCAGCGTCTCGGTCGCCAACGAGCATGCGAGCCTGCCGGTGGCCTAGCGTCTCTATCTGCCGCAGTCCTGCGCCGAGGAGACGGCCCGATGCAGCAGGGCCGGGGTGCCGGGGGCGCTGCCCTTCGCCACCAAGCCGCAAATAGCGCTTGAGCAGATCCGCGCCGCGCAGGCCAACGGCATCCCACCCGGCGTCGTGCGGCCGACGCCGGCTACGGCCGGATTCTGGCTTCCGCGATGGCATCACCGCTGTCGGGCCCACTTACGTCGTCGGCATCCAATCCGCCGCCAACCTCTGGCCGCCAAGCCAGACGCCCCTACCGGTCAAACCTTGCGGCGGGCGCGGCCGACCCTCGAGCCGCGTCAGGCGCAGCTGATACCGCAAGCCTGTCTCCGTGAGAGAGCTTGCTGCAGCACTGCCTGACACCGCCTAGTGCAGCCTCCGTTGACCTGGCGCGAGGGCACAACTACGCGGCGCGCCGAGGAATGGTGCCTAATCGATTGGCCGGTCGGTGTTGGCGTACCCAGCAAGTTCGGATTCTCCACGCTGCCAGCCGCCCCCAATCGCACCAAGCTGGTCCGCCACACCCTGCTGAGCGGGCGCATCGAGCGCCACTATCAGGAGCTAAAACAGGGAACGGCCTTGGCCACTACGAGGGCCGTGGCTGGCGAAGCTTCGACCACCATGCCACCCCCTCCATCGCTGACCTCGAATCCCTGGTCATCGAACGGGCGACGATTGTACCCTCCGCCGAACGCTCCACGCCATGCTGCGCGGCGTCTGCCGTTCCGGCAACCCGGCGAGCGCGGGGAGCCCCCGACCCGGCCTGAGCGGCACGTGATCAACACCATCGCGACCATGCGGTCCCTCATTGAATCTGCGCTGACTCAACGATTACCCCGTTGCCCGTGCTGACAGCGATTGACGTCACATCATCGGCTTATGACACGGGAGTTATAGCGGCCTATCCGGACCTCCCGAGCTTACTCTCGGCCATCCACCCGCACCGTTAGCCCCTGAGCTCACCCGAGCGCCCGGCCCCATGCTCCAACGCCTGCCACATTTCGACGTCGCGCTCAGCGGTCCAGATGCGCGGGTGATCGAGGCCCTTGGCCTCGTCATAGGCGCGACTGACGTTGAATGGCATGCAATGGTCGAAGATCACCCAAGCTCCGTATTTCGGCCGCATGGACGCTATTGCCTCGTCATAAACCTGCTTCAGGGTCGCGCCCTTGGCGACGCCCGCCCTGGCGATCGCGAAAAGGTCCGAGGTAAAGGCGGCCGTTCCTGCCAGCCCTTCGGCGATATCGGTCTTGCTCATCAGGCTGCGGCCGCGTCCCGGCACTAGTTTCTCCGCACCCAGGGCTTGCACCGCGGCCAAGGTCGCCGGCCAATCGGCAAAATGCGCATCGCCGCAATAGGGTGTCGCCCCGAATTCAACGATATCGCCGGCGAAGCAAACCTTTTCCTGCGGTAGCCAGACCACAGTGTCACCTGCCGTATGGCTGCGCCCGACATGAATGATCTGCACCTCACGCCGACCCATCCATAGCGTCATTCGCTGGTGGAAGGTGATATGCGGCCAGGTCAGGCCAGGGATGGTCTCTTTGCCCCGAAAGAGCCTGGGGAAACGGCCGATTTCGCTGTCCATGTCCTGCTGGCCGCGTTCGACGATCAAGGCACGCGTGACATCGGAGCAGATGATCTGTGCACCCTTGTAGCCGGAAGCGCCCAGCACACGGACCGCGTGGTAATGGCTGAGGACCACATGGGTCACCGGCTTGTCGGTCACGCTGCGGACCTTGTTAATGACATCGGCGGCCATGTTCGGCGTCGCTTGCGCATCCACCACCAGCACCCCGTCATCACCGATAACGATGCCAGAATTTGGGTCCCCCTCGGCCGTCCAGCCGTAGAGGCCCTGACCGAGCTCGTCGAAAGAGACGTTCTTCTCGGCGAGATCGTTGGCGCTTGCGAAACCTGACATGGTCTGCCCTCCCCCAGCGCGGCCTTGCCGCTTTTGGCTCACGCTAGCCCACCCGCCCGGCGTCGGCATCCCCTTCGGCACCGGCCAAGGCTTCGGCTTGACGGCGGCCTTGTGATTGTCAGGATGGCGCGAGGATGAGGGGAACGTACCGATGGCGGGCCGGTTACAGGGCAAACGCTGCTTCGTCACGGCAGCCGGCCAAGGCATCGGCCGCGCCACCGCGATTGCCTATGCCGAGGCCGGCGCCAAGGTCATTGCGACCGACAAGGATGCTGACAAGCTCAAGGGCCTGATCGCGCTTGGTATCGAGACGCAGGCACTCGACATGCTGGATGATGCTGCGGTGGCGAAGGCGGTCGCCACCGCGGGGCCGCTCGACGTGCTGTTCAACTGCGCAGGTTTCGTGCATCAGAACACGGTCGAGACCTGCACCGATGCCGAATGGGATTTCGCCTTCGCCCTCAATGTGAGGAGCATGTGGCAGAGCATTCGCGCGGCGCTGCCCGGCATGTTGGCGAAAGGCGGCGGAGCTATCGTCAATATGGCATCGGCGTGTTCCTCGGTGAAAGGTGCGCCGGATCGCTTCCTCTATGGCACGACCAAAGCCGCGGTCGTCGGGCTAACCAAATCGGTGGCGACCGACTACGTGCGCCAGGGCATCCGGTGCAATTGCCTCTGCCCTGGTACTGTGGATACGCCCAGTCTTGGTGAACGGATTGCAGCCAATGCCGCCGCTTCCGGGGGAATGGATCAGGCGCGCGCCGCCTTTGTCGCGCGCCAAGCCATGGGCAGGCTGGCGACGGCCGAGGAAATGGCCGCACTCGTTGTTTATCTGTCGGCGGACGAAAGCACCTTCGTCACAGGGCAGGCGATCGTGATCGATGGCGGCTGGACGCTATAGATCAAGCTTTGGAGACACGCCGTCATATTAACCCGTCAGATCGATCTATGGGCGATGACACGGCCACCGAACCCGCTGCCGCTGCCAATCGGCCGAGATAGAAAAGCCAGGAGAGACATCCCATGAAACTGCTTCGCTATGGTTCCGCTGGCGCTGAGAAGCCCGGCTTGCTCGATGCCGGCGGTACGATCCGCGATCTCTCCGGCGTGATCCCCGATCTCGCCGGCGCTGCGCTTTCGCCGGCCGGCTTAGCAAAAATCGCAGCGCTCGACCCCACGACGCTGCCGGCAGTTGCCGGCAAGCCGCGCCTCGGACCGCCGGTCTCCGGCATGACGAACCTCGTCTGCATTGGCCTGAACTACGTGGATCACGCGAAGGAAACGGGTAACCCGATCCCGAAAGAGCCGATCGTGTTCCTGAAATCGCTCGGCGCCCTTTGCGGACCGAATGACGACATCATGATCCCGAAGAACAGCGTCAAGACCGACTGGGAAGTCGAGCTCTGCATCATTATCGGCACCCGGGCGAAGTGCGTGAGCGAGGCCCAGGCGCTCGATCACGTTGCCGGCTATGCCGTTGGGAACGATGTTTCCGAACGCGAATGGCAGATGGAAAAAGGCATGACCTGGGACAAGGGCAAGGGCTTCGACACCTTCGGCCCCGTTGGTCCCTGGCTGGTCACCAAGGACGACGTGCCCGACCCGCAGAACCTGACCATGTTCTGCGATGTCGATGGCAAGCGGTATCAGGACGGGAATACGAAGACGATGATCTTCGGCGTGAAGACCCTTGTCTCCTACGTCTCCCATTGCATCACCTTGCATCCTGGCGATGTGATCTTTACCGGCACGCCGCCCGGCGTCGGCGTCGGTATCAAGCCGATGCCCGTCTTCCTGAAGGCCGGGCAAACCATGCGCCTGGGCATCCAGGGCCTTGGCGAGCAGGTGCAAAAAATGATCGCCTATGCCGGCTGATCGCCCCGGTCAGGCGCTCACCCTGGTCATCTTCGATTTCCCGGCCCGCCCCCCTGGCGGGCCGGAGCAGGCGGCGGCCATGCGCGCCCTGGCCGAGAACATCGCCGCCGAGCCTGGGCTACACTGGAAGCTCTGGACTGAAAGTGCCGACGAAGGCCGTGCCGGCGGTGTCTATCTGTTCGAGACCCGCGCGGCGGCCGAAGCCTATCATCGCATGCATGCTGAACGGCTGAACCGGCTCGGCATCACCGGTATCACGGCGACCTACCGCACCCTTAACCTTGATCTATCATCGATCACCCGGGGGCCGCTCTCGGTTTAGAGCGCGATGCGATGAGGCGGAATCGCCGAAGGCGCTGAATCGCGCGATCCAATAAATGCTAGAGCGGGCTGCGTGAACGCATGTGAACGCAGCATGCTCTAGCCCTCCTGGGAAACCGCGAGTGCTGCGGGTGGAGCCCTGGGCCACGGCAGGCACCGCCCCAGGATAGCGATGTGGAAACGCTATGGCGTGGCGAGCGGGCGCAGCTGCGCCCTTCACCCGCGGTCTACATCGTCGCGCCAAGCACCCAGGGCGCGAATTCGGAAGCGCCGAAATCGAAGCTCTCGCTTTTCGTCTGTGCGCCGCTCGCGGTCGCCAGCATCTTTGCAAAAATCCGCTCGCCTACCTCCTGCACACTCTCCTCGCCGGTCAGGATGGTGCCGCAGTTGATGTCCATATCGTCTTCCATCCGCTGATACATCGGCGTATTCGTCGCCAGTTTCAGCGAAGGGGTCGGCTTGCAGCCGAAGACGCTGCCGCGGCCCGTGGTGAAGCACAGCAGATTGGCGCCCCCCGCCACCTGCCCAGTAGCCCCCACCGGGTCATAGCCAGGGGTATCCATGAACACGAAGCCCTTGGCCGTCACCGGCTCGGCGTAGCGCACCACATCCACCAAATTGGTGGTGCCCGCCTTGGCCATGGCACCTAGCGATTTTTCCAGGATCGTGGTCAGCCCGCCGGCCTTGTTGCCGGGTGAGGGATTGGCGTTCATCTCCGCCCCCTCCCGCGCGCAATACGCTTCCCACCAATGCATCACATCGACCAACTTCTGCCCGACCGCCTGGCTTACCGCCCGCCGGGTCAGCAGGTGCTCGGCACCATAGGTCTCTGGCGATTCGCTCAGGATCACCGTGCCGCCATGCTGCACCACGAGATCGGAGGCCGCGCCCAATGCCGGATTGGCGGTAATACCCGAATAGCCGTCCGAGCCGCCGCATTGCAGCGCAATACACAACTCGCTCGCCGGCACGGTCACCCGCCGTATCTGGTTCGCCTCCGCCAGCACCTCCCGCACGAAGTCGATGCCGGCCTGCACAGTCTTCCGCGTGCCACCCATCTCCTGGATATCCATGCTGCGGAGCCGACCCGATAGTCGCTGCTCCTCCAGCAGCCCGCCGATCTGGTTCACCTCGCAGCCCAGCCCGACACCAATCACATGCGCGAAATTGGCGTGCCGGGCAAAGCCGCCAAGGGTGCGGCGGAGCAGCCGCAGCGGCTCACCATCGGTCATGCCGCAGCCGGTCTTGTGGGTCAGCGCCACAACGCCGTCCACGTTCGGCCAGGCGGCAAGCGGGTCCTCACCCGTCAACGGATTCCGACGAAAGGCCTGGGCGATCAGTTCGGCCACGTGCGCGGAGCAATTCACCGAGGTGACGATGCCAATATAATTGCGCGTCGCGACCCGACCATCCGCGCGACGAATACCCTGAAAGCTGGCAGGCCCCGACACCGGCAGGGTCGGCCGCGCATCCACGCCCCATGCATAGTCGCGGGCGAAATCCCCCATCGCCATATTGTGGGTATGGACCCATTGCCCGGGGGCGATCGCTTCGGTGGCGAAGCCGATGATCTGGCCATAGCGCCGAACCGGTGCGCCCCCTGCATGCGGCGCCACCGCTACCTTATGGCCTGGCGGGATACGCGTGGCGGCATGGACGCCGGGCGCCACCGGCGTACCGGGCGGCAGCGCCTGGCGGGCGATCAACACGCCATCCTCGGCGTGCAGGCGGATGACGGGCGGCTGGGTGACGGCGTCCATGGCATTCCTCCCTAATTATGGACTTCTGGGAAGACTAGCGCGGCCATCGCCAGCCGGACATCACCCGGCGATCGTCGTGCGAAACATCAGCCGGGTGTATTTTGTGTGATCGAACAGCGTGGCGGTATGCAGCACCGCGCGGTTATCCCAGGCAACGAGATCGCCCGGCTGCCAGGCGTGCCGGTAGAGGAAACGTTCCTCGGTCGCATGCGCCATCAGCGTCTCGATCAATGCGGCACTCGCCGCCAGACTCATGCCCTCGATATGACTGATCACCGCCGGGCATAGAAACAGCGAGCGGGCGCCGGTTACCGGGTGAACCCGGACCAAGGGCTGTGGCTGCGGCGGGAAGCGACGCCGGGTTTCCTCAGAGAGCGGCGGGCGACCTGGTGTATGCCGGCTGTTCCAGGCGTGCAGCGTGGCGATATCGTGGATCGCGGTCAGGCCTTCGATGCGCGCCTGCATCGCCGCGGGCAGCGCCATCCAGGCTGCCGTCGCGTCAAGGAACCAGGTTTCTCCTCCGATAGGCGGCACGATCGCGCCATAGAACAGAGAGGCTGCGCTGGGTACCGCACGGAAGCTGCTATCCGCGTGCCATTGTTCGACCCCGCGGGCGAAATTGGCGCGGATGCCATCGGCTTCGTAGTTGCCGACACAGAAGACCTCCGGGTGCACCGGGTGGGTGGCGGTCGACGCGGAGTGCAACTCCAGCGGGCCGAGCCGGCCGCTGAACGCAACGAGGGCCCCAGGATCGTTCGGCACGCTGCGCAGCAAAAGGATCCGGTGCCGATGCAGCGCCGCGCGAAAGCCATCCATCGCAACCTCGGGCACATCGCCTGCGATGCGCCAGCCAGGCAACTCGGCACCGAAGCTGGCCCCCGGGATTGGTCGAGTGGCGGTGGTTTCGGCAAGCATGGGCAAGGGCTCCGGTTGGTGTCGCCGCTGCGCGTTCATCCCATGGCTTGACCATGCCAGCGGCAGGGGCCGGGAGCAAACCTTGCGCCATGGCCGAGGAGACGCCACTCTCGGCCCATCACCTGGGGGAGCCCGTTTGGTCGGGCTGAGAGGCGGGATCCCGCGACTCCTGGAACCTGATCCGGTTAGTACCGGCGAAGGGAGCGGTGTGGGCTCGCCCAGCGGCATGGTACCGCGTGGCGCCACCGCCTCCTCGTCGTTGAGGAGGAAACGATGCTGGACCGTCGCCAGTTACTGGGTAGCACCGTCGCCTTGCTGGCCGCCCCTGCCCTGGCGCAGCCAGCGCGGGCGCGCACCCTTCGCTTCATGCCACAGGCCGCGCTCGCTTCGCTTGACCCCATCTTCAACCCTACAACGATCGTCACGACGCATGGCTTCTGTGTTTTCGATACGCTGTACGGCTGCGACCGTTCGCTGCGACCGCAGCCGCAAATGGCCGAGGGGCATAGCGTCTCAGCCGATGGTCTGACCTGGACGATTCGGCTGCGGGACGGGTTGCGCTTCCACGATGGCCAGCCGGTCCGCGCGCTGGATTGTATCGCCTCGCTCAAGCGCTGGGGCGCTCGCGACGGCTTTGGCGGGCTGCTGCTGAAGGCGGTAGCGGAATGGCAGGCCCCCGATGACCGCACCATGTCCATCCGCTTGCACCGCCCCTTCCCGGCCCTGCTGGACGCGCTGGCCAAACCGGCGGCGAGCCCGGCCTTCATCATGCCCGAGCGCATCGCCGCGCTGCCGGCCGACAAGCCTATCGGTATCGAGCAGATGATCGGCAGCGGCCCTTGGCGCTTCCTGGGCGCCGAGTTCGTGCAGGGCGCCAAGTCCGTCTATGCGAAGAACGAGGCCTATGTGCCGCGCGCCGAGCCGGCCGAGGCGGCGGCCGGCGGCAAGCATGTGCATTTCGACCGGCTGGAACTGATCTGGATTCCGGATGGTGGCACTGCCGCGGCGGCGCTGCAGACCGGGGAGATCGACTGGATCGAATATCCATTGCCGGACCTCGTGCCCGTCCTGCAGCGCGACCGCGGCATCACGACCCAGGTCTACGACCCGAACGGCTTCCTCGGCTTCCTGCGCTTCAACGCGCTGCATCCACCGTTCAACAACGTGGAGGTGCGTCGCGCCATCCGCGAGGTGATGGTACAATCGGATTACATGGCCGCGGTGGCACTGCCCGGCGACTGGCAGGAATGCCATGCGGTCTTCCCCTGCGGCCTGCCGGGCGTGACCGAGTTTCCGGCGAAAACCCCCGATGCGGCAGCCATGCAGCGCGCGCGGGATGCACTGAAGGCGGCAGGCTACGCGGGCGAGCCGGTGGTGGTGGTCAACCCGTCAGACTTCCCCGCCGTCACCCAACAGGGGCGTGTCACCGCGGACCTGCTGCGCCGCCTCGGGGTCACGGTCGAATTGTTCGAGAGCGACTGGGCGACGGTCATTGCCCGCCGCGCCAACAAGGCGCCGCCCGCCCAAGGCGGCTGGAACCTCCACAACACCAATTTCCCGGCGGCCGCGATCGCCAATCCGGCAGTCTCGCCGATCATCCGCGGCAATGGTGATCGCGCTTGGTTCGGCTGGCCGACAGATGCGGCCAGCGAGGCCGAGGTCGAAGCCTGGATCAGCGCCGCAGATGCGGCCGGCCAAGCCCGCGCCATGGGCGGACTGCAAGAGGCAGCCTGGAAGAGCATACCATTTGCGCCGACCGGGCTATTTCGGCTGCGGACTGCCTTCCGCAGCGACCTCTCCGGTGTCCTGCAGGGGCCAAACCCCTTCCTGTGGAACCTCCGCCGCAGCGGTTGATCAGCAGGGGTCGGGGAAGATCGCCAATTCCTCGATCTTCCCATTCACCGTGAACTCGCCGAAATCCATGTTCATCTCGTCCGCGACCCCGTTCTGGTAGTAGCGCAGCCCAACTTCGTAATCCGGGGCGCTGGCACCGCCGGAATCGCCGGTATCGGTCTTGCGCTCGAAAAACGCGATGCGCATGCGAGCGCTACCCAGATTGGCGAGGCCAGGCAGACGCGCGCTGGCCTGGGGTGGCGTCCAGGCACCCAGCACCGTCGTCGTATCCTGTGCGCCATCTGCGCTGGTGCCGTCGAATAGCGGCAGCGTCAGCAGCTTCGTACCGGCCCGGGCAGCGGCAAGGCTGCGAATGGTGTGCACCATGGGCAGGATCGTGCCCTTGGGCAGCTTCTCCTCCTTGCTCTCCGGTTCGGTATAGCGGGCGAGCCCGCCGTCGGGCGTCAGGCGCGCTTCCCCGGCAACCCGCTGCGAGACTGCCCCACCAGTCGCCTGCGTCAGACTGAAGCGGATCGAACTGCCGTCCTTGGTCTCATAGGTCGAGTAGTCCGAGGTGGTATCCACCTCCGTCCCGTCCTTATCGGTCAGCTGCAGTTGGAAACGCTGCCGTGTTGCCCAGCCATCACAGGCATCGACGACTTCATAGAGCATAACGCCCTCGGCGCGCGCGAGATTGGCGCCTTCGCGGGCCTTATCAAGGACCAGCCGATAGGCGGCCCGGTGGCCCACCATCGCCTCCGCACCGGGCGTATCGGCGGCCTTCGCGGCAGGCAGCAGCGCGGCAGCCATGACACAGGCACAAGCGAGACTTCGGAACATGGCGGTCATCCTATTGGGTAACACCACAGCTAGTGTCCCGCGGCCGAGGTCCTGCAGAGTTCGGTTTCGGGCCGCAAGCTCATGTGTCCAGTGACTGGCTTATCCGCTCCGTGCTTGGGGTTACCGAAGCACAGAGCGAGCAAGCGACTAGGCTGTTTTCGGCCCAGATTTCGCCGGCGCTAGGTCGAGCTTGATATGCAACTCGCGCAGACGGGTCGCCTCCACGGGAGCGGGCGCCCCCATCATCAGGTCCTCGGCCTGCTGGTTCATCGGGAACAGGATCACTTCGCGGATATTCGGCTCATCAGCCAGCAACATGACGATTCGGTCGATTCCCGGCGCCGAGCCGCCATGCGGGGGCGCGCCATAGCGGAAGGCGTTCAGCATGCCACCGAAGCGCGCCTCCACCGTCTCGGCCGAATAGCCGGCGATCTCGAAGGCGCGGATCATGATGTCCGGCCGATGGTTGCGGATGGCGCCGGAGGACAGCTCGATGCCATTGCAGACGATGTCGTACTGATAGGCCTTGATGTCGAGTGGGTTCATGGTGTTCAGCGCCTCCAGCTCGCCTTGCGGCATGCTGAAGGGGTTGTGGCTGAAATCGATCTGCCCGGTTTCCTCGTTCAGCTCGTACATCGGGAAGTCGGTGACCCAGCAGAAGCGGTACGCGTCCGGCTCGATCAGGCCCAGCTCCTGGCCTAGGCGGGTGCGCACGTGACCGGCGAATTTTGCCGCCGGTTCGGCCTTGTCGCTGGCGAAGAACACCGCGTCGCCGTCGCCGAGGCCGAGCGCATCACGGATCGCCAGCGCCCGCTCGCGCTCAAGGTTGCGGGCAATGGGGCCCTGCGGCTCGCCGCCTGCGAAGGTGATGTAGCCAAGCCCCCCCGCTCCGCTTTCTTTTGCCCAGTCGTTCAGCTTGTCGAAGAAACTCCGTGGGTTCCCGCCCGCCCCAGGTGCGGGGATAGCGCGCACCACCGCCCCTTTTTCGATGTTCCGAGCGAATAGGCCGAAACTGCCGCCGCGGAACTGCTCGGTCACATCCTTGATGCGCAGCGGGTTGCGCAAATCTGGCTTGTCCGAGCCAAATTCGAGCATCGCCTGGTCGAAGGGAATGCGCGGGAAGGGCGCGGGTGTCACTGCCCGGCGTTTGCCGCTGAAATCGGCGAATTCCTCAAACACACCAGCGAGCACCGGCTCGATCGCCGCAAAGACGTCTTCCTGCGTCACGAAGCTCATCTCGAAGTCGAGCTGGTAAAACTCTCCCGGTGAGCGGTCGGCACGCGAGGCTTCGTCACGAAAGCATGGCGCGATCTGGAAATAGCGGTCGAAGCCGGCGACCATGGCCAATTGCTTGAACTGCTGCGGCGCCTGCGGGAGGGCGTAGAAGGTGCCGGGATGCAGGCGCGACGGTACCAGATAATCGCGTGCGCCTTCCGGGCTGCTCGCCGTCAGGATCGGCGTCTGAAACTCGGTGAAGCCTTGATCGATCATACGTCGCCGGATGCTGGCGATCACGGCCGAGCGAAGGATCAGGTTGCGGTGTTGCCGTTCCCGCCGCAGGTCAAGGAAGCGATATCGCAGGCGGAGATCCTCGGGGAACTCGGCTTCGCCCGCAACCTGGATCGGCAGGACCTGAGCCTCGGATTGTACGTTCAGCGCGCGTACCCGTAACTCAACCTCACCGGTCGGCAGCTTGTCGTTGAGAGTGCCTGGCGCCCGCAGCACCACCTCTCCGGTCACGGTGACGACGCTTTCGGGGCGCACCGCCTCGGCGGCGGCAAAGACTGCGGAGCCGCTGGCGATGACGCATTGCGTCAGCCCGTAATGGTCGCGCAGGTCCATGAATAGCAGTCCGCCGTGATCGCGCTTGCGGTGGACCCAGCCGGAAAGGCGGACGGTGGATCCGGCATCGGTGGCGCGGAGTTGGCCGCAGGTATGGGTGCGGTAGGCGTGCATTGGGCGGGCCCTGGCTTAGGGGAAGTCGAGGGTAAAGGGGTGCCCGGGACGCGGATGTCAACCCTGCGCCCAGCCCCAGCCGCGTCGCATCAAGCGCTGGACACATCCAGGACAGCCATGCTCGCGGCGTCCAGCGTCACCTCGGCCGCCTTCACCAGTTCGGCAAGCTGGGCTGGGGTCGTGGCACTGGCGATCGGCGCGGTGATCCCCGGCTTCGCCTTCATCCAAGCCAGCGCCGCCTGCCCCATGGTCATACCGGCCGCAGCCGCCACCTTCGCCAAGGCATCGAGAATCACCATGCCTTTGGGCGTCATATACCCGCCGACATTGCGGGCGCCCCGCGGGCTTTTCGCCAGATCGGCTTCGGTGCGGTATTTGCCCGTGAGAAATCCAGCCGCGAACGAGAAGTCGGGGGTGACCGCCAGCCCTGCCTCCCGGCAGAGCGGGATCAGATCCGCTTCGATGCCGCGTTCAACAAGATTGCAGTGCGGCCGCAGGGCATCATAGCGGGGCAGCCCATGACGGGCGTTTGTGTTAAGCGCCGTGCGCCGCCGCACAGCACTGGAGTTGGGGGCGCCAATCGCCCGCACCTTGCCCGGCTTGATCAGCCGGACAAAGGCCTCCAGCGTCTCCTCCAGCGGCGTCGTTTCGTCGTTGCGATGCCCGCGTTTCTTCAACCAAGCCCCGGTCACTGTTTCCCCTTCGCCCCCGGTATGGCCGGGAACCCAGGCGGCATAAACGTCTGCGCTATCAATGGTGGTCAATCCCGCCCCAACCATGTCGTCGAGCAGGCGGAAAGAGGTTTGCGGGTCAACCGTCCAACCGATGACGTTGCCACCAAGGAGGATAGGCGGAATGCCAAGGCCAGAGCGGCCGAGGGGTCAGGTTTCCATCAATTTTCGTCCTTTGCCAGCGTCGGGTCTGGCGTCGGATGGCTTTCGCCCCCCGCACCCGGCCGCTAGAACATCGATATGAACCTTCGTCAGTCTGACTCTGAGCATTTCCCGGCGATGGTCACCACCACTGCTGAATTGGCCGCGCTGTGCGATCGCCTCGCTGACGAAACCTTCGTGACGGTCGACACCGAGTTCATGCGAGAGCGGACCTATTGGCCTGAACTCTGTGTCATCCAGCTGGGTGGTAGCGCCGAAACGGCGGTGGTCGATGCGCTCGCACCGGGGATGGATCTCGCTCCGCTCGGTACCTTGCTGGCCAATCCGGCGGTGGTGAAGGTCTTCCACGCCGCACGTCAGGATGTCGAAATTTTTCTACTGAAATTCGACGCCGTCCCGACTCCGCTCTTCGACACTCAGGTCGCCGCCATGGTCGCGGGCTTCGGCGACCAGGTCAGCTATGACCAGCTCTGCCGATCTTTGGCCAACGCCTCGATCGACAAGGCACATCGCTTCAGTGACTGGTCGGCGCGCCCGCTGTCGCCCAGCCAGATCGCCTATGCAGCAGCGGATGTCACGCATCTCCGACGCATCTACACAGGCCTGACGGCGAAACTGGCCCGCGAGGGGCGGCTCGACTGGGTGGCAGAGGAAATGGCGGCGTTGACCGACCCGGCAACCTATCGGACCGAGCCGGAAGACGCCTGGGAAAAGCTGCGGTCACGATCGACCAACCGCCGCTTCCTCGGCATGTTGCGCGCCGTCGCCGGTTGGCGGGAAAGCGAAGCGCAGCGGATCAATATTCCGCGCCAGCGGCTGGTCAAAGATGAGACCTTGCTGGAAATCGCCGCAACCGCGCCTGAGACGATCGCTGATCTGACGCGTGCCCGCGGGATTTCGGAAGGCTTTGCCAAAGGCCGAAGCGGTTCCGGTCTGCTGGCCGCGATCAAGGCCGCCAAGGGAGAAGCTGAAGCCACACTACCAGAGCCGCCACGCGACCGGCATGGGCCGCCGGCCTCGCCTGCCTTGGTGGCCCTGCTGAAGGTCCTGCTGGCGGCGCGCAGCGAAGAGCATGACGTCGCCCCGCGTTTGCTCGCCAATAGCGAGGAGCTCGAACGCTTGGCCGCCGAGCCGGTGCCCGATATCCCGGCGTTGCGTGGCTGGCGCCGGGATGTATTCGGCGAGGCCGCCATGGCGCTGAAGGAGGGCAGGTTGGCCCTCGGCGTGGATGGCCGCAAAGTAAAACTGATCAGCGGCTAGAGCGCGATGCGTGGGTGAATGCGCACGCATTCTCCTCTAAGATCAGGTCTCCTTGGGAGTATCCCAGTTGAGCCGGCTGGCACCCTCGGTCCCTGTAACCGAATAGAGCATCGGCGCATTCCGGGTGGCCTGGAACTGTTCCAGGGTCTCGCCCCGCATTGCGGCGTAGATTTGCGGGTTCGAAGCACCGACCACGGCGCCGAGCTTTTCCAACATGAAAAAGATGCAGCCGTAGCGGATCAGCCCGTCCCAGTCGCGTCGGCGGACCAGATCGCGCTCCTCTTCGCTCAAGTCCGCTTCGGTGAATAGCGTCTCTGGTTCGGCCAAAAAGCGCTGGCGCCATTCGGGCCGGATCAAGGCATGCAGAAATTTATTGAGGCGATAGGCCCGCAAGCTTCGGGCGAAGGTGAAGGGATACGAGCCCGGCAATGCCTCGATCCCCGCCAGTTCGCGGTCGACCTTCGTCCGATGCGCCGCGGCCTTGTCGATGGGTAGGGCACGCGCCTCGCTCTCATAAATCACGACGCTGATCCCAGCCATCGAGGGCAGATAATAGGATTCGTGGCGTTTTCGGATCTGAGCCGAAAGCGCACCGCGCATCACCAGCCACATGATTACCTCCGAGCCCTCGACGCCGCCGAGTTCGGCGTATTCGGCGATCGTCAGCCGCGTCAGCGCCTCCGGATCATGCTCGAGCAGGTCGAGGAATTGCCGATCCCAGCCGGTATTGTTGAAACCAGCCCGGGCGCCGTGAACCTGATGAGACAGGCCGCCCGTGGCGATGATCGTCACCTTCAGGTCCTCTGGATAGCTCTCCACCGCCCGCCGAAGCGCCTGCCCCAGCCGCCAGCAGCGGCGCGCGGTCGGGATCGGGAATTGCAGCACGCCGACCGCGAGCGGGACGATCGGGATCGGCCACTCATCGGCGTGATCGCAGAGCATGGAAAGCGGCGACAGGCAGCCGTGGTCGAGGGGCCGGTCCTGAAAAAAGGCCATGTCGAATTCATCCGCCATCAGCGAGGCACCGATGTGATGCGACAGCGCCGCGTGGGCGGGTACCGGCGGCAGATCACGCGGACCGCCGCCTTCATCGGCTACCGCGTACTCCCGACCGATGCCGAGCGCGAAAGCCGAATAATGGTCGAAAAAGAAAGAGGTGACATGATCGTTGAAGATCATCAGCAGCACGTCGGGGCGGTTTGCCTCCAGCCACGCCCGGGCCGGGGCGAAGCCTTCGAACACCGGCGCCCAGACGGGGTCGCCTCGCTTATCACCATCCACCGCAAAGCCGATGGTCGGAGTATGTGAGCAGGCGATGCCGCCGATGATCCGTGCCATGGGCTCTCCCTCCGGCTGTGAGCAAATAAAATCTAGAGCATGCTGCGTTCACATGCGTTCACGCACCCTGCTCTAATTTTTGTTTGGTCGCGGGATTCAGCGCCTTCGGCGACGCCGCCTCAACGCAGCCTGCTCTAGCTATTATGTCTTGCTCTAGCCTTCCTCAACGACGCCTTTCAGTCCCAACGCCGCGGCCAAATCCTCGCTCCGTCGTTGCAAGCTTTCCCCGGCGAAAAGGCCGCTCCCGCCGACGAGGCGCAGCCGTAGCTGGCCCTCCCCAGCCGTGAGGCTGGCGCCGGCAAGCAGCCCAGGGGTGCCGCCGCATAGGGTATAGGCCAGCCCCAGCGCGGCCCCCAAGGCCTCCGCCCGGCGGATCGTCGCCGCATCGAGCAGGACCCGCGTCGGCGCAATGAATGGCGCGTTCGTTTCCGCCTCGTAGCGTGTGGCGACGACCAGGGCGAGGAAGGCGCGGGCGTGATGGTCAAGGCCGACGCCATGCTGGCGCAGAACCCTGAGGAAGCTCTGCTCGGCACGATATTCCGGATGGTCGTGCGCACCGATGTCGGAAAGCCAGCAAGCCGCTTCGCGCAGCTTGCGGGCGGCTGGGCCGGCATCGGCAAAGAGCGGCTCCAGCCATGCGATAAGTGCGGGCGGCAGTTCGGGATCGCGGCCCCAGCCCTCACCCAACTCGCGAGCCGCACTCAACAGCGGGTCGGCGGCACGGATCGAAGCCGGCAGCAGCCCCGCATACCACCCCTCCCGCAATCCATTCGCCGAAAACACCACGCGGCTCGCGCCGGTTGCGCGCAGCAGCCGGCGCAGGACCAGCGCGGCAAAGGGCAGATCAGCCAGGCGCTTGCGCGGGGCGCCCGGCATACGTTCCAGAACACGCGGCGATGCGGCGGTGACCACGCCGGCCAAATCCCGCGCCTCCTCCCGGCCCAGCGCGTAATGATGAACGATGGCCAGCGGATAACTGGTCTGCGCGATATGAATCCGCGCGAGCGCTCGCCAGGCGCCACCCACCAAATAGAGGTCGCGCCTCGCCCCCGTCGTGATCCAAGGGACCCGGGAAAGTTCCTGTTCGGCTATGGCGCGGGCCCGCGGCATCTCACCTCCCGACCGTTCGGCAAGACGGATCGCGCCCAGGGGCAATGAAGCCGCCTCATGGGCATAACCATCGGCGAGCCGCACCAGCTCCAGGCTGCCGCCGCCAAGATCGCCAAGGATGCCGTCAGCACCAGGGAAGCCGAGCAACACGCCAGCGGCGGAATACATCGCCTCGCGCTCACCGCTCAGGACCGAGATCGGCACGCCGGGCATTCGCTGGCGCAGAGCGGCGATGAATTCCTGGCCATTCGCAGCATCACGCACGGCCGCGGTCGCCAAAACCTCCAACGGGTCGGCTCGCATCGCCTGGGCCAAGGCATAATAGCGGGAAAGGACAGTCAGCGCTGTCTCGATCGCCTGCTCGTTCAGTCGCCCGCTATGCTGCAAGCCCCGACCCAAGCCGAGGACTGCTTTCTCGTTAAAGATTGCCTGTGGATTGTGGCCACGCCCTTCGAAGACGACCAGCCGGACGGAGTTGGAGCCAAGATCAACGATGCCGCAGCGCGCCGCCGAGGCCCGCCAGCCTGGCAAGCGCGGGGGCATATGGTAGCTGTCCACGCGCCGTCCTCAGTCTTCGCTCACGCGATCCTGGCGGCCGCGCTTGGGCCCTTGCGCCGGTCGGTGCAACGCACTGCCACGTCCAGAAAGCGAGGGGTTGGTCATGAAGTACTCATGGGCCGAGAAGGCGTCATTGCCAGGCGCGTCGCGCACCCAACGGCCGTCTGGCTGCAGGTCCCAACTCTGCGCGGTATCCCTGATGTTGACCACCATGATCTGGTCGAGGATCTGCGCGTGCACCGTCGGGTTTTCGATCGGCACCAAGGTCTCAACCCGCCAATCCATGTTTCGTGCCATCCAATCCGCCGAGGAGATGTACACCCGCGCACGTCTGGAGGGGAGCTTGTGGCCGTTGCCGAAAGCGATGATCCGGGAATGCTCCAGGAACCGTCCGACGATCGACTGGATATGGATATTCTCCGACAGGCCGGCGATGCCGGGGCGCAGGCAGCAGATGCCCCGCACCACCCCTTCGACCCGCACGCCCGCCTGCGAGGCCCGATAGAGCGCATCGATCAACTGCGTATCAACCAGGCTATTCATCTTCAGCCAGATCGTCGCGGGCTTGCCCTGCTGCGCGAAAGCGATCTCCCGATCGATCAGACCGAGGATGGTCGGACGGGTCGTCAGCGGCGAGAAGGCAAGCTTCTCCATCGCCTCCGGCCGCGCATACCCTGTCATATAATTGAATAGCTTTTGGGCGTCTCGCGTCAGCGCCACATCGGCGGTGAAGAAGCTCAGGTCCGTATAAATCCGCGCGGTGATCGGATGATAATTGCCGGTGCCGAAATGCGCGTAGCTGCGTAGCGTCGGTCCCTCCCGCCGAACAACGAGCGAGACCTTGGCGTGGGTCTTCAATTCGATAAAGCCGAAGACGACCTGCACACCGGCGGCCTCCAGTTCCCGCGACAGGGCAATGTTGCGTTCCTCATCGAAGCGGGCCTTGAGTTCGACCATCGCGGTCACGCTCTTGCCGCTCTCAGCCGCTTCGATCAGGGCCCTGGCAATCGGACTGTCGCGGCTGGTGCGATAGAGCGTTTGCTTGATGGCAACCACGTTCGGATCCCGTGCCGCCTGGCGAAGGAACTGCACCACCGCATCGAAACTCTCATACGGGTGATGAACGACAATGTCCTTGGCGCGAATTGCCGCGAAGCAGTCACCGCCGAAATCGAGAATGCGTTCGGGAAAGCGCGGCGTATAGGGCGTGAACAGCAGGTCCGGTCGATCCTCGATGATCAGGTCCTTGACGTCGGCAATGCCGAGTA
>Ga0114959_10000254_pt1 | contig 50920 bp, 53 predicted proteins | sample C_130625_EF_Meta_FD_87317 | JGI IMG/M metagenome (GOLD analysis project Ga0114959, IMG submission 87317) | Freshwater microbial communities from Lake Croche, Canada to study carbon cycling - C_130625_EF_MetaG | ecosystem: Environmental > Aquatic > Freshwater > Lake | place: Lake Croche, Canada...
CACAAAGTAATAAACATATTTTGTTGGATTTGGATAAAGAATTACTATATAAATTTGCTCTTACCGTTTATAGTAAGAGCAAATGTAATGAAGATATATGAACTCAAGACGGTTCAATAATAACATTTAATTTCTAAGACAAATTTGTTCTGACTAAATATCTAAACGCGATATTAACCTTTATGATATTGCGTTGTAAAATATCTCCAAATAGGTTGACATCTATGCACAATATATTATCGCGCATATAACATGCCACAATTTCCGCCAATAAAAGACAATATATTATATCTTTCTTCAAATAAAGTCATGTCATAATTATATTCATATAACATCCAAGAAGGTTTCGTGGAAACTGTAATCGGATTTCCATCCGTACCGCAAATAATATTGAAATAGGCGTTCATTGGATTGATCACTGGAACATAGGTAGATATTTCGAGCTCGATATTTTTGAATCGACTCATATTGATCGCTCCGGAAGGTTGATATTCAAATGGACTTGTATTCAAACAAAAATTGTAACAATAAAGTCCATCTTTAGCCGACCCCGCGGTTCGAACATATTTTTCGACATAATCAAAGACACCTCGTTCCAGAACATTTTCGCGATAGTCGCCGTCCAATAAAATTCCCATAGTTTCCAATATATCTTTTTTATTATCGGATGAAAATGGACCCGTAATAAAATAGCCAGTCGATAATCCCGATGGATTCACAAATGGTCCATTATGTAAATAATTGGGATCATTTTCGCTAATGCCTGTGTTTACATCATCCGGAATTTTGACCGGCGCATCCAATAGACCCTGAGGAGTCATCATATAAGGCCAATTGGTATAATTGTCCCATTCATTTCGCAAATTGACATCATTTCTTTGTAAATACCACATCCAATTCGATATCATACCAGTCGACGTTAATTTCACTTTGGAATTACCAGTCACATTCAAAAAGGAATACTGAAACACGTCTTTCACTAAATAGATTTGATCTTGGGCGGCAAATAATTTAGATTCGTCTTTCGACAAAAAGCAATAGGTCGAGAGAAGATGGATGTCGGCATTCCAAATCAGATTGGTATTCTGGTAAGAATTTGGCGTGATTCTTATTGCAGGCGGAGTTTGTAAAAAACGGTACATCTTAAAACGTTCTAAATTATAATCGGGCGCAATATAAGGAAAATAATTTGCGGTGTCGAAAACATCACGCACTTGGAATAATTCTTGGGTCGCGCGCAAAGTAACTGAAATGGTGAGTTCATTGTATTGCAAAGAAATGAGGGGAAACGCGCATCGACTATCAAGAGTAAACCATGTATTGATGGGTATGTAAAGTGTGCGACCACGTATAGAGGGTTCTTCACCCACAGTCGTTCCACTATAATAGGTCGAAGGATAACTATTCGTTTGATTACTTGTATTTGCGGGGTCGTATAATTCAGGTATATTGCCGGACATGCGATTAAAAAGATCCTTTTTTTCACCAGTGAAATCGCGTTCAATCATTGCTGCCAAATATTCCCCAGTATATCGTTGAATCGTCTGCGACCCACAATTGATTTCAATATGTTTTATCATATGCGCACCAATATTGCGTATCCATCTGAATTCATACGGCGCCCACGTATAGTTATTTTCCGCACAGGGATGATAAATCGGACTCCATATGTCAGGCAAAGTAACTACCAAATAGGTATCCATGAGGAGATCGGCATATCGTTTCATTTTGAATGTAAAGGTCGATTCTTCGGTCGATCTTAGATCACGCGATCCCTCGTAATCGATTCTAAATTTTTGAAGCCCGAAATTGGTATATTTAGAATAGGTTACACTAAAAAAGGTCTTGGTCGGATTTCCAGTCAACAAGACATTTGCGGCTCCTTCACTTACGATATTTAATAATCCGCCGGCCATTTAATATTATATGATATATAAATAATATTTTATCTTATTTTATACTGACTATATATTATATGAATTTGTTTCGAAAATTACTGATTCTTTTTATAATCATATTAACTAGTTATATTTTATATTTATTATTCAAGAAACGTGCTGCACTGTTATCTACAATGGACGCCCCGGCCCATGCAATGAGATCTGTCGCCGGCGCAGGATCAGAGGGATTTGGTCTGTTAACTACACCTGCATCAGAATTGAGCAACAAGGAAATAAGTGGTCCGGCGACGGTAAGTACGGCATCTCAAACGAATTATCCGTTATTACAATATATTATAAAGGGTTCTTATAATACGGCATCGAGTGGGTCATTCGTAAGTTTAGACGCGATAAATTACGTTCTTAGTCGCGGGTGTCGTTTTATTGACTTTGAAGTATTTATGATTGGCGGTGTCGTTTATGTGGCAACGTCCAATGATCCAAATTACGTGATTGGGTCATCGAACAAAATCCTTTTGACCGAAGTTTTAGGTAATATTGTTACACATGCATTTATTGCACCCACGCCAAATCCAGGGGATCCATTATTCTTACAATTGCGTATCAAATCGAATAACAATGATATTTACGGGTTGATATCGTCTATTATATCGAGCAAAATTACTAATAAACTATATAACGGTAATGTTACACCCCATACGATGATGAGCGATATAATGGGTAAAATAATATTAATTGTCGACAAAACGGTTGCACCCAATTACAGTTTATATCCCGATTGTACTAAGATAGCCAAGGGTGCAACGTGTCACTCTCTTGCTACACAGGTGAATATGGTAGCCGGTGGTGATTCGCTATTAACTTATTGCTATAGTGATATCATGGATATGTCTAACACGCCTCCCCACGTAAATGACGATAATACAACGGTCAAATTTTTCGGCGGGTTTAATATACCTACAGTTGCGACACCGGATATTGATAATTCGAATTTGGCGAATCCTATGCCGGCGCCATTCTATTTGAATCATGCGGTCAATATTTTGCTATATCGATATTATCTGAACGATTCTGGATTAATTGCGTACGAAAAGATGTTTAGTGCGGCGGGATACGCGATTGTACCAATGGGTACAATGATGAAAAAAACTAGTAAACCACCTGGGTCTTGAAGTACTGCTAATCTTTAATCGCCAAACTCTATGTAAATCGGTACAATTTGGAGATTGGTGGCTAATCTCTATTTTAGCTATATTTATATCGCAATAAAATATAAATGAGAGGACAGAGTAACAAGTATAATAACGAATTATGTGATAACGAAATGACGTTCCAAGATTGCGAACTTGCTATTTTGAGGCACCGTGTAGATGAAAGCGAGGAAATATCTAGTAATAAAAAGGTAAATACACCGGAGATAAATCGCATGATTTCGATCGTAGAAAAATTCCTCATTCGAAAAAAATGCATTTGCTACGGTGGAACTGCCATTAACAATATATTGCCGAAAAATGCGCAATTTTATAATCGCGACGTGGAAATACCCGATTACGATTTTTATTCACCGACTGCATTAGAAGACGCAAAAGAATTGGCCGATATTTATTATAAAGAGGGTTATGAAGACGTCGAAGCGAAATCGGGTACTCATTACGGTACATTCAAGGTATTCGTCAATTTCATTCCCATGGCCGACATTACCTTACTGCCGCTAGAATTATTTCAAAATATTTCGAAAGATGCGATTACTTTTGCGGGCATTAAATATGCGCCGGTTAATTTCTTAAGAATGAATATGTTCTTAGAATTATCACGACCCGCCGGAGACGTTTCTCGATGGGAAAAGGTATTTAAACGTCTTACATTACTAAATACGCATTATCCGTTTAAAACCGAGAATGCCCCGTGTAATAGTATTACATTTCAAAGAAAAATGGATGATGTGGATTATGATTCAGAAAAAATATATACGGTGACGCGCGATACGTTTATTGATTTAGACGTCGTTTTTTTCGGCGGTTATGCCAATAGTTTATATTCGAAGTATATGCCTAAATCTCGCCGTCGAATTGTGGAAAAAATACCAGATTTCGATGTATTATCCAAAGAATATGAAAAAACGGCGACCATTTTGTCGGAAAGACTCACCGTTGCGGGATTTGCCAATATAGAACTGGTGAAACACGGCGCGATTGGCGAAATCGTTCCGGAAAATATTGAGATGCGTATTGGCCAAGAAACAATTGCGTTTATTTACAAACCGTTTGGTTGTGTAAGTTATAATAAAATTCAGGTAAATAACCATACTTTAAATGTCGCAACAATTGACACTATGTTGACGTATTATTTGGCGTTTTATTATGTCGATAAACCGTATTATGATCGCGACCGTATTTTATGTATGTCCAAGTTTTTGTTTGATGTGCAACAAGAGAATCGATTAGCCCAGGGTGGTCTATTGCGGCGATTTTCAATGGATTGTTATGGTACCCAAGAAACGCTCGACGACATTCGTGCAAAGAAATCGGAGAAATTCAAAAAATTGAGAAAAAAACGCGATACCCTTGAATATGAAATGTGGTTTTTGAAATACAATCCCGCAAATAATTCAACCTCTATTAAATCGACAAATAATATTACTAAACCGTATATGTCGTCGATTCAACCTAATATTAAGGATATTGTGGGTTCTAAAATAAAGGTATATTCCAAGACCGTATTAAACCGGGATCATAAAAAAAAGACGATTAAAACAATATCGTCGCCTTCTCCGTTGTCAATACCCGCCGTATACAATTATCTTGGTAAAACCGTGAAAAAAAGAAAATATAAAAAAACGGGTAAAAATAACCGACAGACTAGACGCGATCGCGGATATTTATATTAATGATAGTAGTTTTGTAAAATCGGTAGTCAAATGGTCCAATCCGGATATAAAACGGCGGATGCCGCGTACAGATACGGGTAATCTGCGCCGTCTAATTTTTTGTAATCGCATATAAGGCAACTAATAAAGAAAACCATATCATGATAATATGAAATATGCCGATTGGTCCTGATTCGACGGGTAGATTACATGTCCCGCATATTTTCTTGGAATATGGCGCAACAGGGAGAAAACACATGTCTGACATTTGCCAGTTTTTGTGCCAACATTTTTCGTCTGCATATTGAATCGATATATTATTAGAGGTATTTGGCATCGACTTCTTGGTCGATCTTCTGGTTCGAATCACTATTCTTCCTGCTATGCGTCGACCAACGACCGATGAATATCCAATTATAATAATCGCAAATAGTAATTTATATCCAAACATGTCCAAAATTTGAAATATATTTATCTATCTAATATCTATTCAATTTTACGGTTTGATGAGTTTGTATAGAACAAATATGATATTCTCCTCGGGAAACGAAGAGTTTTACATTATATGTGCATTTGGTAGGAACGCGTGCAAAATTGAATATATATTGTCTTGATAATATAAGACACATACATAATGAATCGTACCAATCGTATTGAAAAATTAAGGCAACAATACGAGATTAAGCGGTCGGCCGAAATTGATTGTCGAACGCGTGAACGTATTGCAATAGAAAATTACAGAATTTCGCGAGACGAAGAAAGGTTAATTAGACAGCGTTATATTGATGCAAAAAAACGTCGTAGCGAAACAAAATCTACCCTATTGTCAATAAGAAATAGATTAATTGTATTACATACAGAGGTATCAGTCGCCACAACTAAATACCGGTCGTTTTTACAAACACATGAAATGAAAATGCAAATGAAGGCGGATACCCCCAAAGTTCGAAAAAACACAAAAGGAATTGACCTGGTCTATATGCGACAATGCCTTCCTATTGATGTGTTAAACTATATATCTTCTTATTTACCATATTCGGTGTATATACAACTATTAGAGACCGACCATAAACCATTGACACTTCTTAATTCATTTACCTCAGAACATCTTCGTAGAATCTTTACGCGATTTTCGAATAGTGTACAAATTACCATTCTATTGTTGGCTAAGATGAATGAGGCGGATTGTATATTATATAGATTATTAAAAACGAAACCGGAGATTATCACCAAGATAAAATGGGCAATTCATTTCATGAAACAATTTGACCCAAAATACGCATATTTGTTTTTGAAAAACATGGCGATACTGAAAAAAATTTGCGGAAATCGGCGAAATATACGAGTAATTGGATCTTATAATATTTGATCCATCCTCTGCGCCCTCTTTTATATTTATCGCAAATAAATATAAAATGATTTGATTATATTATATAATTTACACGTATGAACGGTACCTATATTAACAATGATCACGTGGATTCGATCTGGCGATTATCAAACCAATATGACCAAGAACTCTATAATTACGATTACGACAATTATTATAATAATATAAACAATATTATTAATGGCATAATCAATAATGTCATGAATAATAATATGAATGATATGACAAATCGCGTCAATGTGGCGGATGAAGAGATTGCAAATGCATATGAATATTTGCACGAACCCATGGATATAGATGAAGAACCGGAAGATGCCATTCGTGATGAGGTGATGGGCGGCGAGATTCCAGAATTGGATAGACCGACATGCGATCCAATCGACAATGAACGTTTATTACACGAATTGGCACATGATTGCAGTATTTGTTATCGTCCGATGGAATTGGTAAACTTAACGATTACGCGATGTGGACATTTTTTTCATGCCTCGTGTTTGAATACATCCATGGAATATACACCGAATTGTCCTTATTGTCGTACTCAATTGAGGGCCATCGATATAGATTAATCATAGTCTAACGTTTTACAGTCAATGCATTATGCGTGCCGTCGGCAATTGGTTTAAATTCCGTATCTACAAATGACGCAGGATCACTATGACCGATTGGTGCCATTTTATCGACCACTTCTTCTTCTAAAGTAGGCGGTTTAGGCGGATTCATTTCCTTTAAATCGGCCTCTCGTTTAATCTCCGTGGGCGTATATTGAATGTAGGCGGCACGACCAATGGGGTCGGCACTTCGACGCAATAATTCATATGCGACGAAAATGCCTAGAATACCTAAAGCGGGGTTCGTATACAAAAATAAATATACTACAATTCCAAATAATATAATCATACTAATTGGACCATCGGCATATTGACGAATCAGATCTGGCAATTGAACGGGTATAACAATGTATAATATAAAGGCAATAAATAAAACTATTTCGAATGGTGAAATCGATTTAACGAAATTCCCGAGTTTCATGATATATTATATAAGATATAAAAACATATTTTCGAATAAGGTGGACCGACAATGTATCTAAACCTTTAAGTGTTCGTTTAGAATCGACCAAGAACGATTTATCCTGTCGCGCATAGATGTGTAAAATTGAATAAAGAAATAGTCATATTATAGAATAGTAACAATCACGATGGCATCCAAAAGACCCTTTTTTATAAAACGGGGCGGGGCAAAAAAAACGAAACCATTGAATCACATAGAGGCCGATTTTATGACCCCCGAATATCGCGAAGGTGTACGTTTATCTGCCTATTTAGGCAAAAAGGGATATACGATTCCGAAGGAGGCCTTGATGCAAGTCGATCTGGATTTCCTATACAAGGATTTGTATTGCAAACCTGAATTATTTGGTCCGGCAACATCGGCAGGAGACGCCAATGCATTTCCAGTGTATCGCGAAAATGCAAAAAAGTTGTATATCCCGCGTTTTTATGGTATTGAAAGATATGGTACACCGACGAAAACGGAGATAGACTGCGGTCAAGATATTTCAGTTCCATTTGAAAAATCGTTGCGCGATTACCAAGATACCATTGTTGACATTTACATGTCTCATGTATTGGACTGTCCTAATTCGACAAAAGGGGGAGGCGGCATATTAGAAGTGCCATGTGGTCGAGGAAAAACGGTGATGGGACTGAAAATCATATCGTTGCTAAGAAAAAAGACCCTAATTATTGTCCACAAGGAATTTCTCATGAACCAATGGATCGAACGTATCCAGGAATTCTTGCCCACGGCTAAAATAGGGAGAATTCAGGGAGGCGTTTTCGATGCAGAAGGTAAAGATATTGTTATTGGTATGTTACAGAGTTTATATGATCGCGAGTTTGAGTACGGCGCATTCGATTCATTTGGTCTTACTTTAATCGACGAGGTACATCGTATCGGAAGTGAACAATTCTCCAAGACATTGACTAGAATAGTCACACCTTATATGTTGGGTCTATCCGCCACAGTCGATCGCAAAGATAAATTGACCAAGATTTTGTATATGTTTATTGGACCAAAGATATATACCGAAACGCGCAAGGACGAAGATGTGGTGTCAGTAAGGGCGATTGAATTTTCGACACGGGATGCCGAATTCTTGGAACCCGTCCTCGATTTTCGGGGTAATACCATGTATAGTTCCATGATTACTAAATTATGCGCATTCGGACCACGGTCCGATTTTATCGTGCGGGTCATTGCAGATTTGATCGAGGAATCACCTGAAAGTCAGATTATGGTATTAGCCCACAATCGGTCCTTACTGACTTATTTATATCAGGCGATATGCCATCGTGGGTTTGCAACAACCGGTTATTATGTGGGTGGAATGAAACAAAAGGATTTGAATGACACCGAATCCAAACAGATTGTATTGGCGACGTATGCTATGGCGGCAGAGGCACTCGATATAAAAACGTTATCTACTCTAGTAATGGTAACGCCCAAAACCGATATTACACAATCGGTCGGTAGAATATTGAGAACCAGGCACGACAACCCAATTATAGTAGATATAGTGGATCAACATGATATTTTTCAAAATCAATGGCGTCAACGCAGGACGTTTTATAAAAAATGCAATTACCGAATACGAAGTATAAAAAGTACTTATTATACGAGAATGTCTATCGATTGGACCAATGACAAAACATGGTTGCATATATTTGACCCCAAAGGGGTGGGTATACTTGACCCCAAAGGGGTGGGTGTACTTGACCCCAAAGGGGTGGGTATACTTGACCCCAATGGGTGTATTCGGCCAATGACAAATTGTGGTAACCCATTCAAAACGGGGCTAGGAAAGTGCATGATTCAATTAACAGAGGATGAAATGAATACCGAATACTGATATAGGTATTTATTTTAGTATAAATTTATTTGTATTTCTTAAAGTTTTTCTTTTGTTGTAATAGTTGGTCCCTTTTCAGTGGGCTCCTTGTTCCATATAAATAAAATATAATGCAAAGATTTTATTTATATCAAACACAATTTAACCATATAAATAATGGCCCTTATATATAGTATAATCGATGCAAATTTTGACCGAAATAAATTCAGTTGCTGAATTCAAACAATATCTGGAAAACAACACAGGTATTATTATTATCAAATTCGGTGCCGAATGGTGTGGTCCCTGTAAAAAGATTGAAGGATTAGTCAAAACGTGGTTTGATCATATTATAAAAAACACAACGAATATACAACCATTTTTAATCGATGTGGACGAATGTTTAGACCTATATGCCTTTTTAAAAAGTAAAAAAATGGTAAATGGGATTCCCGTCATTTTGGCATATAAATCTGGAAATACTAATTATATACCCGATTCCGTTGTTATCGGTTCAAACCCGGCAGATATAAATACATTTTTTAAGGCATTGGTCCCAGTATAGTAATCATTAGTTATCGTCTGCGCGTTCTTCTCATTTTAAAACCCTTTCTATTATGTTTCGTCCTGTTTCCGCCTTCTTTGGTTTCCCCAGTTGATTCCGATTTAGGCGAAGATCCATTTTCTTCATTTATAGTAACATATGCTAAAACGATTGATGTGATGGCGATTAAACCAATTGTCGCAATAGGGACGCCCCATGCGCTAACCGATAGCAAATTATCCGAATTTAATACGGGTATTTGAGGAAGAGTTATTGTAGGTGGTTTTGGATAAGACGCCGGAGGCATAAGATTAGATAATGCAGTCGCCATTTATATTATATGAACACAATAAATATATTTGAATGGGCAAAAATTAACCAGATAGACCCTAAATATATTCAAGGTATAATATGTTATGTGATATCATATTATATATATTCAATATTTGAATATATTTTGTTCATTTTTCCAGTGAATGTGATTTGTATATAAAAAAACACATTGGTCATGTTTAAACTGGGCAAATGCTTCCATGTCATATCCGTAGAACCGTGCACGAATACGACTATTTGGTTTATTTAATACCGCGTTTAGATCACCGTCGGATTCGTAATACAAAATCTTTGTCCGGTCATAAATATGAGTCAACGAATGATTAATTGCATTAGTTAATGCTACCGGTCCAGTCAAACAGAGAATGTCATTGGTAGTCTTATATATTATATTATAAACGCAATTTAGAATTGTATTTAACAGTACGGGATGCCTTTTTTCATAAATTAAAATCCAATTATTGAAAATACCCGGGTTTTTTTCACGTGTAATAATACACGATTCGTCACCGACAATCAAATCGTCTAATGAACCAGTAATATTCGAATCTATATCCAAATAAATACCGCCATTTATATACAATACACAATACCGCCAAAAATCCGCCTTTGCCGCCCCCATAAGAAGATTGTTATAACATTCGTATATTTCATCCGAATAATTTTCTTTGATAAATGAATCCATTTCTGCATCATCGAACAATTTCATTTCATACGACGGATTGAGGCGTTGTATATTGTCACGCACTTTTTGAACATTGGGATGTAAATTCTTTGTCTTCCAGGTTTGATAGATTACTTTCGGAATAGGCATGTGTTTATATTATATTAATCTTTTTATTTTATATCCTTAAATATATTATTCGGCCAATTGTAATTTGTATTACGCGTTGGACAAGTAGTCTCTAATCTCCAGAATGATTTTATCCAATTTATCTGGGGTTAAACATTTGACAGGTTAGTCATTGGCTGAAAGGTATAATGTGAATAAAACAATATATAAATCTACTTACCAATAATATATCAAATGGGTGAACCCTGGTATTGTTATATATTGCGCAATAAATTGCCAGAATATAAAAATTGTACGTATAATGGTTCGACAAATAATCCATTTAGGCGACTAAGACAACATAATGAAGAAATTTCGGGAGGTGCCAAGGCGACCCACGGCAAAGGTGGGGCATGGGAAATATATGTTTTATTAACTGGATTTACGGATCACATCAATGCATTGTCATGTGAATGGCGTATCAAATGTCCAACTGGAAGACCCGGAAAACGCGCACCCAAACATAATGGAGTAATAAATCGCGTAAAATCTTTAAATGAAATCTTGGTATTAGATCAATGGACTAAACAGTGCACTGTAAAAAATGCGGATTGTTTTTTTCGACTTTTGATATGTGAAGATATGATGCCATATCTAGACATCGATAAAATACCCGCCAATATAGAGATAATACCCGTTCCGAAAATCATTCCAGAATATTTGGAGAATCTAGAATAGTACCGATCACAATTATTTGTATTGCATCTTTAAGTATCCGATTTATTATATGTTTAGACATTTACAACAATGCGTATTTTATATTTTGCCGTTAAATGAACCGTCTAAAGGTGTTCAACTAGATGTCTCATTGTCAACATTACTGATAAATCAATTGATAATCACGAAAAGTGTAGTAGTTCGTTCTAATTCAAATGTTCATTTGCGTATATAATGATACACGATGTCTAATATAAATTATACCTATTTAGATATAGTTTATATATTGGATATTAAATAAAATGGAGTAAATATATATATGTCGGCACATAATTCGCATAAGGCAAGTGCGTCGGAATTATCCCCATTGGATGTGTCTGATCCTACGAATTATATATTGGAATCGAAATTACCGGCAACCAGTTCAGATAAGGTAAAGTGTTATTTTTTCATTGGTAGATTGAATCCGCCGCATAGCGGTCATATTGCCGCACTTTCACAAATGGTTGAAATCGCAAACGCCGAGGGCTATATGCCAGTAATATTGTTGGGCGACGGTCCGGCAAAAGAACAAATGGAAAACCCGATATCCTTTGAATTAAAACGCGATATCCTACTATCAAAATTGCGAGGTGAATACGTTGTATTACAGAGAACAAATCAATTACATCAAGTCATGAGTTTTGTTAAAACCAGTATTGCTCGTCATTCCGGAGGTGCACTGCATTCCGTAAACATAATGCAGGTCGCCGGAAATAAAGAAGAAGATACTAAGAAATTGGATTATATGAAACCGATTTTGGCGGACGCAACAAAGGAATTGGTTGGTCCAGATATTGAGATTACTACTGGGACTATGGCAATCGATGCAGTCGAAGTAGGTGGCATGAAAATGTCAGCCACCATTGTCCGTTTAGACGCATGTGAAGAGTTCGTCGCAGGTGGTGACGGATCCCATTTTTTGGCAAAATATTCGGAATTTTATGGGGCTTTTACACCTCACGTTTATGCGGCAATTAGCGCAAAGGCCGCGGAATTGAGTCCTGCAAAATTGGCTAGATACATTGAAAAAGAACACAACAAATTATCGGGGCATGTTTCTGGACATAAACGTAAAAGGATAGCATCAAAAACGTCAAAATCAAAGGGAGGGAATCGCAATAAAACACGGAAATATAGGCGATATCTATCTTAATCACTAATCGTCAAACTCTGTATATCTAATGTACACTTCGAATATTTACACCGCGTTAGTCGTATCATATGACTCTGTATTTCGGATTTTGGTTAAGACAATTTTGTATTGGAGATCGAAGGTTAAATGATAAAAACATATACTAAATTCTAGACCAATATTCATTTAAAAACATACGGACGATATCGGGGCGTTCTTTTAACCATTGATTTCCCAATATTCCAAAATACATTTGTAAAACCGAACCTACTTCTATTGCCGAACGACCCAATCCAAATATATGTTTGCATATAATCGCACTATATCCGGCGCCATTTACCAAGGCAATATCATAGTGACTTTCCAAACAATCAAGACGTTTGTAAAATCGTTCCAATTCTTCGGTGAATGTATCGGAAGAGGAACCTGCGATAGTATCTGGCGGTGTAATAGTTAAAAATGAACATTCAGGAAACAAATCGATACCGTACATTTTTTCGCGTATCGGTATTTTATCTTGGTATAATTGTTCATTTGGTGTTACTAAGAGGATACGTTTCCCCCTTAGTGCCAATGTCCATGGTTGCGAGTAAATATAATGAAAAATGTCAAATGTATATGTCCAAAAAATGCGTTTATCATTATATGTATTTTCAATATAATCTTGAGCATTTTGATGGCTAGAACGATATAACCAACTTTTTTTGTCTAATCCGCCATATAGTTCGCAATCTTCAAATGCGGCAAAATATAATTGGGAATATTTCTTGGCATATAACGGACTCGTAATCAATATACCGGTTTCTTTTTTCATTTCGGATATCATATTTGGATTATTTAACACATTTAGTATATTTGCACGCGTGCCCGAATCTAGATTAGTTTGTATCATTCGTACATATGTGGCATATACTGTTTCGATTGATGAAATGCGCGGTATAATAAAGTGTTCTGATCTAGATAATTTGTTCGATATATAATTGCGCAAGACGGTATTGTCGTTCATAGTGACACGTTCATTCGGTGTCTCATGAAAATCGTTATAACCTATATATGCAGGTTTTATGTGTAAATAAGGAAACGGAACCACGTCTTTCTTGGTATAATTGCGTATATTTGATGAATGATAATGGAAAGTATTGATAGTAACAGGGTCATTAATAATGTCATATCCCAAGACAAAGAGAAGATATAGTAGTTTATTATCACATCCGGGTTTACCCAATTCAAATCGGAATTGTTTTTCAAACCGTTGTTTTATCGGAAAATTGGAGTGGAATATCCACGTATCTTGGGAATCGGATCTAGGTCCAAACAGTTTCGATTTTTTAATATCCAATGAATTGTATTCGTATCTTAGTAAAGCCAGCGTTTTTTGAGACAAATGAAGATCACTATATTTTATTCTAGATAGTGTTCCATTGAAAAAAATATCGGAATTTGCCAAGATATGATATCCCTTGATTCCTCGCGTGCGAACATATTCGAAAAAATCGGAATAACACAGACGTTTGTTAATAACCGTTTGTATAATTTTGGCGGATTTGACACCCAATTCGGATTCCGTGTAGAGACGTTCGCCAAGAAGATGAATATAGTCAATGATTGGGTTTAGGACATTTTGGCGCAAACATTCGCGTGTTTCACGTGCTCTATATGGATCCGAATGAATGAAATATTGCAAAAATAAATGTATATCGTCTTGACAAGGTTCATCTATTTTAGTTAATGGATCGGAAATATTGAAAATAAACATATGAAGTATTATATGTTTATTAATGTTCATTCGTTTTATATGGTATTTAACAATATTTGGAAAATATGGTATTAATTACCGGTTTAATAGTCAAACTCGATCATATCGAGTTGGATAGCGGTTCCATCCACAACAAATGCGGCAAAATATTCGCCCAAATACTTTTCAAAATATGATTTGTTGACAATATTGCGCAGACGAGAATCCCCTGTGGATGTATAAAACTTACAATAATTTATATAGCAGTCATAAAAAGAAACAATTCTACTAAGATCCTGTGTTTCCAATGTTTCGCGGTAATTGCGCATAGCTAACATGATATCATTACGTTTGTTCCATAGAATGCACTTAAACCCCTGTATGTATTTCTCGTTTTCAATAATTGTTCCTGGATAATAATAAGTAAGAATATCCAATATCTGTGATTCGTTTAGCAATAATTGGGGTTTATTGCACCAATCTTTAAATATCGAGGCCAATTCTTCCACTTCGAAGTCGTATTCCGATGCATCTTCCACCATGTTTTCGGTCCAGAATTGCATAAACTGTTGTATTGCCGGCAAATATTGACTCGTGAGACCATTGAAACACTCTTCCTCTGGTGAATAATGTGGGGATAATTGTTCAGTTAAACGTTGCTTTAATACGGGTTGAAACATAATCGCCGGTAAATTCGACCTTTTCAAAAAGTGTCGCCATAAATATTGCATGTTTTTCCAAGATATTTTGGTCGATGTAATATATCCCCCATGCGTATCTGGATCGTCCAATTTAGCTAAATAATCGGCAATAAAAAGTGCGACAATATTTTCACCGGAATGGTTCTTTAGGAAAAGGACACGATCGACAATGTCGGGATCATTGCACGAGTTGCGAATATAGTTATCAGACGAACCATATCGAGTCGAATAATGCGCTGCGACGCATAAAAGGTCAATTATGGATCTATCTATAATAGACCGCCAACAGTTTTCGTGTCGAATATTGTCATTTATTCTGACAATACGAGATATATCGTAATCATGTTCGTGATATTTGTGTTTTATTGTACCGATCAATCCATACCCTAAATATGCGACACATGTGGAATTCAAAAAATGAATAAAGGGTTTCGACTCGGTCGAAATAAAATGGACAAGTCCGGTCGGTTTCCTCCAAATATTATCACCCAATACCGCGAGAAAATATTTGGCCTCCGATTTGGTTTCGAAATAAAGTGGATATAATAGGTCTAATATGCCTTGGATAGTGGCCGATTCTGGTACATTTTTCAAAAGACTACGTTCCCTAATATGTTTCATGATGGTGGCGCGCGTTTTTTGTTTCCATGCCATTAGCGATTGGTCCTTGGTAATCGTGGTCAAAATATGGTGTAATATATCGTCCTCCTTTGATTCTATATAATGAACACCGTCATAAAGAAAAAATCGGTCTGTTGTAGAGACATAAAAATAACGATGTTTGTTCAAAAAGGTGTCTATAAATGACTCTTGTTCATTTGAAAGAGTTTCAGTGCGCTGCAATCGCAAATCGCGCGTTTTAGAAATATGATCCAACATAGAGGGTAATTGGTTCGTGATTAAGTGTTGAACTCTGGAGATCATATATGGATCTTCTCTGTATTTCTCGAATAGCGCCCCAACCGCCTCTTGGTATTTATCTGCCATATTTACGTCGGTCATGTTTCTAATACAAAATAATACGACAAACTTTATATTATTTTATATATTTATAAATCGCTCGAAAAATTACGCGTATATGTGAAAAATTGGTAAGGAATATCTTGGTGTTTCGATCTAAATATCGGGGTTTTATTTGTCTGTACATACGAATTCAAAGTGTCGGAAGGAAAGAAAACATCGCCACCGGAATCGCAATGAATGCGTGTCAGATGAATGATATTACAGTAATCCAAAAAAAGTCGATATATATCTGCGCCACCAATGACGAAAACCTTTTTACCCGTATGTTTTTGTATTTTTGTCACGGTAGAAATCGAATTTTCCATATTGGTAAAAAGAACGGAATCGTCGTGACATTCATATTTTGAAGGGGAACGTGAAATGACTATATGAATACGATTCTTGAGTGGGCCGGTGGGGAGACTATCAAACGTTTTGCGACCCATCACCAAAATATGATTGTTGGTTTTTTCTCTAAAATGGATTAAATCTTCTGGCAAATACCACGGTAAAATGCCGTTCTTTCCAATTGAATATAGACTATCACATGCGACAATAAGTTCGAAATTCATGTATTTATTTTATCATTGTCTCTATACTATTTTGATTCGTTTATTTTAGATTCGAATAAATGGAGTTCGCATAAGAGAACCCCCGTTCTATAATATTGGTAATTTTCCGCCGTTATGATTCCGCATACTAAAATAGAACGATTTACTATTTTTGTTCGGTTATAACAACTCGCCACCACCATCACCAAAATTAAAAATATACTATGATGTCTATATTTATCGCATTTATTTATCGAATTTATTTATCGCATTTATTTATTTATTGTACAGGTGTAAAGAATAAAATACAAGGATAGCAAAAGTAGCATGATATACAAGATAATAACGCGTAATAGGACGGTATCTGGAATCGGACCGATCGTGGACGATGATAAATCGTGCAACACCGTTGCTAAACCGAGTAAAGGACTAGGAAAATGATCGTCTAATTCGTAGTCATCATCTGTATCCGTAGACGCGTCAGTTAACTTTTTGGGATAGTCGCCGATTAACCCTGCCTGTTTTGCAAATTGATGTGCGCAAATCGCCTTTACGTCTCCCATAGTTAGGAGGACATTTTCGTATTCTTCGGCGGGGACAAACCGCAATTGGATGCTTTCGTTTTCGTCTGGTGCGCCGAATATTTTAGACGTCATTTTATCTTTGAGTTCAGCGGATATTTCGGTTTCCCAATAAAACAATTGGATTGTTTCGTCACAACCACCGGCACTTGGCATGATGGGTGTATTACCTAGAGGTATCAAACAATCTAAACTGGGGGGTTCGAGACCAGTCTCTTCGGTCACTTCCCTCATGGCGACACCATCAAAACGTGTTTCCGCATCCAACATGCCCGCGGGTATTTCATCCACTAGTTTCCCCATGGGAACTCTTAACTGTCTAGTCAAAATAACATAGGTTTTCCCCTCTATTTTTACACGTATATACACGGCTACTGCCGGTCCACGCAGAAATACAATTCCGGGTACAGATTGCTCCGTGCGTCGGTCTTTAGCCGAAACCTCCATATATAGAAACCCCAGTTTGTTAGGATCCGGGTTTCTAGGATTGCAAAACCACTTGACGCCATCGATACGAATACACGTGATATCGAGCACTGTTCGATCGAGTGATCTTACATATTGAATAAATTTGGGCGCTCTCGATATAAAAGTCATATTGAATTCAACGGATTCATTTTCCGTGTATACCAGAATATTGTCAAATAAGAATGATTCATATGCCATTATGCCTTTCTATTTTGCATAAAATTACAGGGTATATTTTAAAATCAATTTTATGTCTTTATTCATTTGTAAGAAAAATCCTTTACACTTTTTCGCATTGAAAATGCGCAAAAGCAACGTTACATTTTAACTCATTTACGCCGACTTCGTGGGCGCAAATGAGTTAAAATGTAAAAATCGTTACTGTTTTAGGTAAGGATTTTTATAGTAATATTTATTTATCGCGATTATATAGAAATGACACTGCGTATTTTGCCGGCATCTTCTTCTGGAAATAGATGAAAAATATCAATTATTGATGCCTTGAGATATTTTACCACTACGGCGGTGCTATTAAGAACATCTTCCGCGGATAATGCGGCAAACCATTGATATTTGGTTCGATCTAATATTTCTTCGGCCGGGATATAAATGCCGTATACATTCGGCGATATCTCTAAATATTCTTCACCCATCAAATCTTCCAAGAGAATCGGTTTCTGTTTCCGCGTTTTTACACCAATTAGTTCACCGCCCAATAATTTAATCTTGTCCTGTTTAATTTGATCGATTAACCATGTCGATGTTTGTCCCAAGAATTCGACTTCACTACTGAAATGGGGGTTCAGATTTCGATGTTTCAAATAATGGACCATTTCCTCGATGACCGGGTCGCGTTTATTACATCCCATGAAAAAACAATTAGGTGAAAAAAGCATACGGGCATCGGGTTTTGCCGTACACATGCTCCGATTAATATTCTCCGATACAAATGGACGTTTGGTTTTGACCGCTAAATCGTATAGCTCCTTTAGATTGCGTGAACATATAAATGAATTAGGCACAACCATACCGCCATATATATAAAGTAGTTGGGCCATGGCCACTTCACGGTAATGGGTCTTCATCGGTTCGGCAATCTGATTTAAGTTTATATCCCAATTTGGAATTAAATTGCTAAATGTTTCGTCGTCGATTAAACATACATTGAAATCTTGACCGCAATGATTAATAATGGTTTTTATGGTAAGGTGCAAATAGGGTTGGTTCAAATCGGTAGTTCCTCTGGACTGGAAACTTTTCCATTTACGGGCATTCAATTCGTATTTTGTATGTATCCATAACTTAGGGCGATTGTATCCATACAGTGGCGATTCATTTAATAAATATTTTTGTATCATTTCGTAATCGTTCGGTTTCGTGTCGAACTGTTGTTTAAAACGATTACCGAAATAACTGGCTAATATAATTAGTCCAAATGCGAATATATAATGGGAAACATCCGTTTTTTCGAACATGATTATTAGTTATATATATAAGTGTAAATAATTATTCATAGTCATGATATCATCTAAACAATAGGTTATTCTATATAATAGATCAAATATTGGATGTTATAAAGCGATTTGTTATATATGATATTTGATGTAAACATAATATTGTTACTCTTGCATATTTGTCTTATAATATTAGTAAATGAATTATAAGTTAATTTGCGAGTTAAATAGAATTGTTTGGATACGTGATAATACTCCAGTATTTTTTCGCAAAATTCGTCGTAAAAATGATGGTATAACATTTTTTTATAGGAATTGTGATCGACTAAATAATACTTTTCGTTTTTTACGCATATTTTTTCTAATAATTCATATAAAATGTCGACCGGTATGTTTTTCTTAAATATTTGGTTTAACATACAGACACTATTTAATATATTATGATAAATATAAATTAATATAATATAATGAAAATGAGATTTAAGGTTATAATTGCATTGTTTTTGGTAATATTAATTACAATATTGATATCTACAGATATTTTTATAACACGTGATGGATTCACTGTAAATGATGACGACGAATACGAAGATGAAGAATATGCCGGAATACCCATGATTATACATCAAACTGCACCCACCGACAAAACGAAATGGCCGAATGTTTGGTTTAAGTGTCAAAAAACATGGAAAACCCATTTTCCTGAACCTAAATATCACTATATTATGTGGACTGATCAAGATTTAGATAATTTAATAAAAATACATTTCCCCAATTTTTATAAAGTGTTTACTGGGTATAATAAAAAAATAAAACGAATCGATATAGCAAGATATTTTATATTATATAAATATGGTGGTATATACGCCGACATGGATTATGAGTGTTTTACTAACTTTTATAACGAGGTTCCTTCAGATATGGTAAGTATAAGTGAAAGTCCGTATAAGGAAAATGAACATTTACAAAATGCATTAATGATAAGTCCTGCGAAACATCCATTTTGGTTAAAGGTAATTGAAAAGGCAAAGGAACGGTTCGATACAACAAACGATGTATTGTATGAAACCGGGCCAGTTTTGATTACCGATACCTACAATGAAAATAAAAATATGGTGAATGTATTGCCTGTAGATAAATGGAATCCACATAAAAACGGACCTGTTTTTATGGGCGTTGATTTAATTACTCGACATCACGGAACTATTACGTGGTAAAGATAGTTATTTATTTCTTGGAAACGTTGAATTATTTTTATATAGGTGACCACGTGTTATAAACCTAAATACGATTATACCCATAATACCTGGTCGTCGCCCAATACGTCACAAAAAGATAAGTATAGTCGTCTTTCTTCTTCGATCGTCAAGGGTATATGGTCTTCATGTGGCAATAGCAACTTCTTTTTCCAACGTAACTGTCGTATTTTTTTGTTGGGGTCGCACTTTGTATTGCGTTTATCTTCGATCGATATTTGAAACCCTCCCTCCGCCCTATGTAAACGTTCGATTGCGGGTTCATTAATCGGTTTTATCGCATTATACCGATTCAATATATCTTGAATAGTATCGTTACTCAATTCTGATAGAAAAACATTGATTGGCATATTCGAATTTATTGACTATTATTTTGTGGCGCGACAAAATCAATTTTATGTATTACGAAAAACATTGACCATGAGTTCGCCAGTAAATATAGATAATTCGATAACATCTTCATGTGCATTATTAAAAATAGTAATATATTTACATAATAAAGGTGTTATTTTGTATTTTTCGTCTTCCGTTAACAGGTCGGTCTTCTTAACAAATGCGAAAAAGTAATCTAAAATATCAATTACGGAATATCCATAATCGTGTATATAGTACATGATGCGAATGGCGGCATTCAATTCCCCCGATTTCAAATGCCCAATATACTGTTCGAATTGATTAAAGGACAAATCAGAACACAAGTTTTTGCATAATTCTATGTTGACGGCAACCCCCAAAATGTGTATTTTTTCCAGTAAATTGATAATATTTCTTACGGAATAATTACTAAACCTCAAAATATATTGACGGGATTCTTGGTCGATTTCGATACCTTCTGTATCGATGATACGATTCATGATTTCTTCAATGTTTTCTTTTAGAGGCGGTTTAATTCGCAAAATATGAACCCGTGATTGTAGACTCTCAATCACCTTTTGCGTATTAGTACATACTGAAATAAAATGAACATTGTGTTTGTATTTATCAATGCAATTTCGAAACACTTGTTGGCTCTGTTGGTTAATCATGTCAATATCATCGATAATAATCATTTTTTTTTTACCGTATATACTGCAATGGGATTGAGAAAACGTCTTCATATCGTTGCGATAATAATTGATACCATGTTCTTTGAGATTATTAATTAGTAAAATATTGGATTCGGGGATAGGTTGTGTTTTAGTCAGACCATAATATTCGCGAATAATAGAATATAATAGGGTAGTTTTACCAGTACCGGGCATGCCCACGAAAAGAATATTGAGATCGTCCAGTTCGAACAGTGTTTTAAGAACACTTTTGAATTTCGGATCTGCGCAAAATTCGTTAATGTAATACGGTTTATATTTAGATATAAATGAATTACGTTGCATTTTATGAAATGGTGCGAAATGTTTATATTAATTGTTCTTTATAAAATATTTCGATAAGATATATGAATATTGTCCATTATTTAATAGAGAAATTTTTTCAAGAGGAAAAATGGAACACGATAATCATCATCTTATTATCATTGGTTATCACCCTTTTCCAGACAAACGGTATATCACTGGTTACTGCGAAAATAATAGGAGGTATACAATCGGGTGATATGTCATCGACACTAAAAAATTACAAATATTTCATTGGATTGTCCGTTATATTCTTGGGAGTATATTACCTTTATAAAACGGTTCAGAATCACATTTTAATGAAAATGACGCAATGGATAAAACACGAAATATTCAAAATTATTCTTACTATTAATAATGTGAATATGAGTCATGTCAATTTCATCGAATTTATTACACCTATTACGCGAATATCCGTTTCTTGTTATGTAATATTTTACGATGTGATATCAGTGATCATACCAACCGCCGCCTTTTTAATCGGCGTATTTTCCTATTTTGCCTATAAAAACGCAACGCTCGGTCTCTTTTTTATCTTAGGAAATGCCGCAATTACCGCATATATCCTATTTTTCTGGAATCGCATGTTAGAACATAAAAACAAGCACGAGGTCAAAATAAATGAGAATGAAAAATATATTGTCGACATTCTAAATAATATAGACAAGGTGATTTACCGTGGTCAAAACGAGAATGAAATCGAAATATTCCAAGAAAAGACAAATGAGGGCGTTGATATAGCAGAATCATTTATTGGGTATGTCACTACACATACTACTATCATAACTGTATTTGTCAACCTTCTCATATTTGTGGCAATCGGATATTTGATTAAATTACACATTAAGAAGAAAATCGACACTACAATTTTCATCACGTTTTTCACTATTCTCTTGCTTTATCGCGATCGTATTGTGGCAACGGTTCAAAATATTCCCGATTATTTGGAATTCATTGGAAGACTCGATTATATTATCCAAGAATTCAATCGTATGTTGGGGGATAAAAATATTGTGGATGAATTAGGCAAAGATAAGTATGACGGCCATACCATTCCATTTCATCATATAAAATATGAACACGTTTATTTTAAATACGACAAGACGGAGAAAATGATATTGAACGATTTCAATATTGATCTCGATTTACGTAATAAAATAATTGGTATTACAGGACTATCCGGAAAGGGTAAATCGTCATTTGTCAAATTAATGTTGCGTCTCTATGATTGTACCGATGGTAAAATCACTTTTGATGGTGTAAATATTAAGGAAATTGACCCAAACTATATTCGATCTAACGTAACCTATGTGAACCAGAATTCCAAATTATTCGATAAACGTATTATAGAAAATATCATGTACGGATGCAGTGATCCGGACAAATGCGATACTACATTGCGCGAAATATTGAAAAACGATAAAATCCAAGAATTATACAAAAATGTAAATATTGAAACGTCTTTAGCTGGAAATTTGGGAGAGAATTTGTCGGGCGGTCAGAGACAGGTAATCAATATTATTAGTGGACTAATTAATCCATCCAAGATATTGATATTAGATGAACCTACAAATGCCCTAGATGGCGATTTGAAACGGCAAATCTTGGGTCTACTCAATCATTATCGCAAATACAAACAGTGTATTATTATTATTACACATGATACCGATGTTCATTCATTATTTGATCAGACCATAAAAATATAAAGATATGTTATTATAAAGTATATTCATGTCGAAACAGGTATATATCTGCGGATGTGCCTATAATTGTGCGTCGTATATACCCCGGGTATTTGATAATATTATAAAAATTGGAGGTCAATTTGACGAATATCGGGTCATTGTCGCCTACGATCATTCCACTGATAAAACTCTAAGATATTTAGTGGAACAGAAAAAGAGACTTCTCAATAAGGGGGTCGAACTCATTATTCTAATTAATAATAATCCAAGATCGACTATTCGAACAGAGAATATATCCAATGCGCGAAATTCGATTCTAGATAAAATAGGGGAAATGAATGCGTCGTTGAATTGGCCCTATTTTGCTATGATTGATTTAGATAATGTTTCTATAGGCGATTTGGATATTTCGGTTCTACAACGGTCATTGAATCGGGACGATTGGGATGCCATATCATTTAATCGTCGCGATTATTACGATATTTGGGCACTCTCCTACGGCCCCTATATATATAATGGATGGTCATGGTCCACTGGACGTGCCGCTATAATAGACATATACAATAAAATAACGAACTTATTAAATTCGATGGATTCCGACGCCCTTTTGCCGTGTTATTCGGCCTTTAATGGGTTTGGTCTATATAGATGCGAAAAATGTCTGACTAGTCGTTATGATTGGCGGACACGCACATTTAATAAGGATATAATGAATCAAAACGGTAATCATTTGAATGCGAGTCCATTGAATCGTCCGGACGACTGTGAACATCGAAATTTTCATTTGGATGCGATACGTAAGGCGGGGGCCAGAATTCGCATTTCACCTGAATGTTTATTTACTTCTCCCATTAAATTATTTAATACATGATCAATTATCGGACAGAAAGGTATATCGCGAATATCTAGATATTTAATGACCAATCTCCAAATTATACTTATTTAGGCATAATTTAGATATTATATATTGGGAATAATTCAAATACTAGACATTATTCGATTTATTTCAATATAAACAGATATTGCAATAAATAAATATAATGCCCCAAGATAATTATGATATTTTAGGCGTTTCTAAAGATGCATCTTCTGGAGACATAAAAAAGGCATATCGATCCCTTTCCTTATTACATCATCCGGACAGAAACCCCGGAAACGAGGATGCCAAGGCAAAATTCCAAGAAATAAGTTCTGCGTATGAGATTTTGAGCGATCCGCAAAAACGGAAACAATATGACGCCGAACTCAATGGATTTCCTATGGCGGGGTTTACTCATATGGGTGGAGATGATGGAGATTTGAGTCATATATTTAATATGATGTTTGCGGGTATGCCCGGGATGTCGGGTATGCCTGGGATGCACGGCATGTCTAGTGGGGGGCCTAATATTCGCGTATTTCACGGGGGGCATCCGTTTGAAAATTTGTTTCAAAGTATACAAAAACCGCCCGCGATTGTTAAAAATATACAAATCACTTTAGAACAGGCATATACGGGATGCAATATCCCGATTGAAATTGATCGATGGACGTGCAATAATGAAGAAAATATTCGTTATAATGAATTGGAAACCATTTACTTGACGGTACCTGCAGGAATCGATGAAAATGAATGTATAGTATTGAGAGATCGGGGTAATGTCGTCAATGACCAGGTCAGAGGTGACATTAAGATCGGCATCAAGATTTTGAATGAGACCCTGTTTAAGCGCCAAGGCATGGATCTTTGTTATAAAAAGACGTTGTCTCTAAAAGAATCGCTATGTGGATTCACCTTTGAAATTGCACACTTAAACGGCAAGATGTTGTGTATGAATAATAACGTGAATCATACTATTATAAAACCCGGATTTAGAAAAACGATTCCCAATATGGGAATGTGTCGAGAAAATATGCGAGGTTCACTCATCATAGAATTCGACATACAATTTCCGGATGCCCTAACCCATCAACAAATACAAGAATTATCGACCATCTTGATATAGTATTCTGCATATGATGCGATTTTAGAATCATATCATATTTTGGCAATTATGTATTTATGCGGATATACGTTTGGTCGGAATGTTGACGTCGACCAAATAAATCGAGTTTTCGGTGGCAATGATATATTCGGTTCCGACCTTGTAAATCTTGGAAATGGGACTTGTATATTCTTCTTCACTCTTCACTAAGAGTTTTTCTTGGTTTTCTTTGACACCAATTAGAACTGTCTTGTCGAGTGAATTGGTCCAATAGTCCATCATGATTGGCTTGTCTTCGACGACTGAAAGTTTGCATGCATGTTGTAAAGTTGTATTTTCGGGAAGTCTGTATCCATTATGTGTATTGGTAGCACCACTCGTATTAGCGGTCGAACTTGAATTCGCGGTAGATGCAGGAGGAGACGAGGTGGGATTAGATGAGGGTTGTTTATTCATAATATAAATATAAATATAGAAATAGAATTACTTTAAATACTTATTAATAGAATAAATCAATAGATCGATTTACTAAAACGGCTAAATTTATTACGCAAAATATTTAGGATGTATATATATAAATGCCGCGTTCAAAATCTTACAATCGCCGTTCGATACCCGCTAATAAGACCATGAAAAATGTTGGATATGAATGTTGCGATGCTACTTATCGCGGTATCCACGATTGGTATCATGCCATGTTTGAGAAACTTGGGTGGATGATAATAGCTAAACGACATGGAATGATGGACAAAGTATCTACTTATAAAAATTCGTTAGATCGTCTAAAACAGACAATATTGAAAAAACACAAATTAACGGTCGATAAAGATAAAAAGACAGACTTGATGATTATGTTGGATAATTTAGAGATTCTTATAGCACATGCGGCAAAAGATCTATAAATTATTTTGAAATTTGACTATAGTAATCGGACGTAACAAAAACTGTTCTTTTTCGCAATTTAACCTTCTTTTCTTTGGGGGCATGTTGAGTATTTGTTACAGAGATTTGACTATATTCTGCGGACAATACTGATCGAATATATCGGAAAATAAACTGGAGAATCTCCTCAGAACAGTTGCCAACAATAAGACAACTGCCTGTTCGGAAAATCATAAATGACACCTCGGTATATTTTTTGTTTTCAATCAATTGGTTCAGTTTCATTGACTGGTCCGCCGGGCATATTTTTCCTCGTTGTTTTTCTGTATCAAACCCTATTTCATTGTTGAAATAGAATTTGCATTTAACCCCCGGATAACTACATGGATCATAGGCCGATTCGATTCCGTATTTCGGACTTCTTAGTAAAATGTGCAATTTTTCGCGGTTTATATAGAACCCGCAATTGAAATTTGAATTGATGAGAACACCATCCACACTTGCATTTTCTATAAATGCGGCGGATGTAGATAAATAGGGTTGGATTGTATCTAGAACAAATCGTTTTACTGTATCAAGTAGTTCGGCGTTTAGAATGCCGGGTATTTCGAGTTTACCCGTATTGAATACTTTGACGTGTATTTCTTTAAAACCGCCGTCGTATTCGAAACGTATAATCAGTGCAAAACAGTTATAAAATGCATTTTTTATTTTACCACGGCAATTCATGATATCCTTCTTGGATATACCTACGGTGATTTTTCGTTCATCTTTGAACTTTATGCGTCTTGCAGTGGGATTGTCTATTTGTTTGATAATATTTTCAGTATAATATGGTATATTTGATATTTTTTGAGTGTATAGATCAAACTCTTCACGCGTTTTGGAAACGATCTTGATTTGTTTCTTGACCACGCCGCTCTTAGGTCGCCAATACTCAACTATCGGGATATCCCAGAAAATATTATAAATGTCGATGCATTGATTCAAAAACAATACCTTGGTTTTTGTCGAAATGTAAAGGTCTTCACATACTGGCGCATCCAACTCTTCGGAGCCTGTACAGTATGGTTTCTCTTCAACGGGTTTATTATGTCCCGCAGTAGAAGAAGAATATTGTTTGCTACTTTCTTGTGACAATATCTGACTGACGTTTCCTGAATCCTGTTTTGATATGTATTGCATCCATTCGTCATCTATTGTATTCATTTTAAGTCAGTTATTTATTAAATCAATAAATTCTTTATATCATTTCAATTTTATTCTTATGTTATTCCGGTGGTCGATCTATATAAAATTGGCGAATGAGAGTTAACATTGGTCCTAATTCAATATTCGTATTGTGTAGAATATGAGGTATCATTTGTACAAATGCGAGTTTTGTATCATCGTCTAAATCGGTATTGCGTACAATGTAATTGAAATATAGTATCATGATTGTATTTATATCAATATTGAATTTTATACTTATATCATGAATATATTTCATCATTTCGACGTGATTATACCTAGAATGTTTAAACCGACTATTTATTTCGATAAGGACATCGACACTCATAATGGTTTTTTTCCATATAGGATCTTGAATACAGTCGTTTTCATCTATAGCATCATTTTTATACTCAATGCTAGGAGAAGACGTAAACGCACAATGATGTAATTGTATATAATTGATCATACTACGTATATCTGAATTGTACATATTTTGAATATCTTCTATTGCACTATTGGATAAAGTAATCTTCTCCTTTTCCAATATGTTCTGTATAAATACGCGAACTTTCTCTTTGGGTAATTGGTTGAATCGTACCAAGATAAATTCATTTTTAAGCAATTCGTCAATTTTACTGATATAATTACATATAAGACAAAATCGCACATTGTGAGAACACGTTTCCAATAAATACTTTAATGCCTGTTGTGCATTCTTGGTCATATAATCAATTTCGTCCAAAATGACAAACTTAAGACCCGTTTCGAATAAATTCATTGAACGGGCAAACTGATTAATTTGATTTCGTATAATATCGATTCCGCGTTCATCCGATGCATTCAAATGTATTACCGTACTCTTGTTTTTACGATTATATCGTATCTGATACTCATTTATAAGATTAATCACCGTTGTCGTTTTACCGGTTCCAGGTGGCCCGTAAAAAAGCAAATTGGGAAAATAATTTTTATCTATAATATTTTTAAATAATTGTCGGTTCAAATCATCCAATACAATATCTTTGAATTGGGATGGTCTATATTTTTCTACCCACGGCACACTTTTTTGAGGATCCATATAGGATAAGAAATGCATTATTTTATATACATTTATAATGATATACACATAAAGGAACCCATTTTACCGAAAAGATATTTAAAAAGAATTTAAATAGTTTATATGCGTATTTATAATAATGAAAAAAACACGTGTACGAAAGTGTCGCGAAACCGAACCCGACGCGACCGATAATATAATCTATATAGTAGAGGAAGAATCAAAGGGGGACGATGAAGACGGAAATGAAGTGGTCACCGATTCAGGAGACAAGTCATCATCCGAAATATTGACCAAAAAACGCGGCCGTAAACCCAAGGGTGGTAAGATTGTGACAAAAACAATGAACAACCAAAATTCGGCACACACCGTATCGAATGTCATATTACATTTAAAGTGTTCTACCCAGGATTTGAATGACTATAATACTCAAATGACAAAGAAAATTACCGATCCACTGACATATAATCCATCTGTCCCGCCGAATATAATGACCTATAATGTTGCCGATACTTCTGTTTTTTCTTCCTATAATGAGAGTGAATCATTTTCTCAGACGAATTATGCCTATATGGAAACCTTACCTAAGATATTACCAACCGCCATTGATTCGGCAACGATAAAAGATGGACATACTACAGAGCCCGAATCAGAGAAAAAGACATGCGAAGAAATCGAAGAATTGGATGACGATACAAATATAAAAGACATTCACAGTAAATTAAAGAAAATGAAAATTAACCTATATAAAAATACATTGAACGACAAGAAATCGGCGTGTTTTTGGTGTACCTATCCGTTTGATAATTTAGTATGTTATATACCGAAATACGAGATGGATGGTAATTTAGCGGGTTATGGATCATTTTGTCGACCGGAGTGCGCCGTTGCCTATTTAATGAAAGAAAATATTGACGATTCGACCAAGTTTGAACGTTATCATTTACTAAACCGCATCTATAGTAAAATATACAATTATAATAAAAATATTAAACCCGCCCCTAATCCATATTATCTGTTAGATAAATTTTACGGTAATTTATCAATACAAGAATACCGAAAATTATTAAAAACGGAACATATGTTATTAGTAATTGATAAACCTTTGACGCGTATATTGCCCGAATTACACGAAGATAATGAAGAATTTATTTTGAATATGTATCGTAATAAACCTCCCAATAGTAGTGTAAATACGACGGGCGTATACAAGGTAAAGAAACAGAGTGAGAAACCCGCAGGGCCAAGTAAGAATAGTATTATGCGTGATAATTTTGGACTGACAAATTACACATAGAGTGAAATGTGGTTACGATGATGTCGTCATGATTATATTCTTGGTCGCAAAGTAAAAGTATAAAGACATGTTATTGTATATGGTATATCATGTCTTTATACATAAATTCAGATAATCAAAAATTGCTATGGGACGTGATCTCAAAGTCGGTCGTATTTCGTGAATTGGTACCTGACAAAGAGGAATGGTTCAAATCGTTTATAGGTAGATTTTACAATGAACATTGTATAGGTGAAATCGACAAAACCGCACTAAAAGAATTGAATCGTTTAACCATTCAAACTATGCTGGATGACCTCGATTTAATTTCGAAATCCACTATTCCCGATATTCCTATACCAATTATAGCAAGTCCGGTTATTAACATTCCGGGTCGCGACTATAAAATCACTGAAACCTCGACAATTGAAACGATTCCAGTAAATATGGACGATTATCTAAATATGTACAAATTGAAACCGCCGCCTGAAATTAATTTTAGAGATACTGAAATAGATGGTCCAATATCCAATATGGATGAACTCATTAAAATACACGTTGCAGAACGTGATTTAGAATTAGCTAAATATTCCCCTCCCCCTCCCCCGCCTCCATCGACCACATCTTCTGAAAAAGAAATAAACGATATCGATCTAGAAACAAAAAAGGTCAGTTGGAATGATGTTATTATAGAACACAATACCGACATCCCAGTAATGAATCTGGAACGTTCAGATAGTGGCAATTTAGCGTAAATTAAAAAATAGAAAATCGGAAAATCGGGTAAATTTTATACATCTTCAACACAAAATTGTTTCAGACATTAAAGATTAAAAACTCGACCCGAATGCGCCACCGAGAACTGCATTTGCCGCCATAGGCCCGACATTATAATCACTGGTTTGTGGTGCGGCAGATCCGCGAATCATAGTATCGTATGTTTCACCGCCACCACCTTGTCTTGACGATACGACTGGTGCAGGAGGGAAAATATTGGATTGTGTATGTGAATTATCTAAATAATCCGCTTGACTAGGAGAGTGGTTCGATGTAGAATTGTCAATGTATCGCGAATTTTTCTTAGATGCCGGGACTCGGTTTCTCGAATCGGGTCCATTCCATAGATCACTTATACGATCTACCAAGATATTTACTTTAATGCCCAGTTTTGTTTGAACACTTAACACAATCACCAAAAACGCCAAAATAACCGAAGTTAGAGTTAAACTTTCGTATTTGTATCCACTGTAAGTTGGCACATAGGTTATTATGCGATGGATGACAATAATGCCACAAAACATGATTATCAATTGAATGAATATTTCGACTAAAAGTTCTAGAGAGGATTTATCGACGTCCGCCTCCGGAATAAATCGTTGCACTAATTTATTTAATATAACTACTGGAATAACGGCCAATCCGGCATATTGAACGACATTAAATATTTCCGCTTTTCCCTCATCTGTCATTGAAAAAACATGATTGAAAAATGTTTTTTTATGAACATCTTTTGTTTCCTGTAAAATATCCATTTATTTGCTATATATGCTTTATTTAGAAAATATATAAATATGGTTCGATATATAGTATAATGTATTCGGAAACCCAATATTTGGATTTAGCACGCCATATTATTCAGAATGGTGATTACGAAACGACGCGCAATGGACACACCTTTTCCATTTTCGGACATCAGATGCGGTTTTCACTTAGAGATGGGACGATCCCCTTCTTAACAACCAAGAAATTGGCATGGAAAACGTGTTTCCGAGAATTAATGTGGTTTATCCGCGGCGAAACCAATAATCACATATTAAATTCACAGGGGGTTCATATATGGGATGAAAATGTACCCCCAGAAAAAAAGGGCGATTTAGGACCAATTTATGGCCATCAATGGAGACATTTTGGTGCAAAATATATAGATTGCGATACGGATTATACGGGCAAGGGCATAGACCAATTGAAACACGTGATTGACCAACTAAATGATCCAGAAAAACGAAAATCGAGACGGTTGATCATATCGGCGTGGAATCCCGTACAATTGGATGAGATGGCATTGCCGCCGTGTCACGTATTGATGCAATTCAATATAAGACATGACACGCATTTGTCATGTTCATTGTACCAACGAAGTGGCGATGTCGGGTTAGGTGTACCATTTAATATTGCATCCTATTCTTTTTTGACACATATTTTAGCGAAACATTGTAATTTAATCGCCGATGAATTTATATATACTTTAGGAAATGCTCATATCTACCAAGAACACGTAGATGCTATTAATGAACAATTATTAAGACGCCCGCACCCATTTCCCAAGATAACAATACGTGAAAAACGTGAAAACATTGAGGATTATTGTATTGATGATATTGAATTTACAAGACCGTATATTTATCATGATACGATTAAAATGACAATGAAGCCATGAAAAGACCGCGAAAAGACGCGTTTGAAATAGCGAGTAAAATTCATTTATAATAATATAATGAGTTCAAACGCCGCCGCAAGAAAAAGAAGAACTGGTCCTATTCCAGATCCACAACCCGTCCAACGGTCTATGCAATCGACGCAAACGCCTCCCGCTAATACAGGATTAACGTTACAACAAGTCATTTCTATTCTCGATAAGCGTATTACGACCCTGGAAGGATCGTTTGAGGGTATTAAACAATACCCAGGTGCCGCCACAACCAACCCACAGGATCCAATCGCCAATCAGATGTCCCCCGCTAATGTACAGAGCTATTTAGACGAATTTGAAGGCCGTTTCGGCCTACTTGCCGATGAAATTGCCAATTTAAAAAACATTGTACTGTCGTTGCAAACCTATACTATGGATGTCAATAAGGTCCTCATGGAAGATCGCCTTCAATTTTCAAACAATTCCGCCATCGAGACTAGTCCATTAGCATCGGGTTCAACCGATCAACACGTAACTTTTCAATTAGAATCGGTCGCGACAGACAATTGAGATAATTTCCAATGCAGTAAAATATCTATAATCTATATTACAATCCTATATAACTATATAAAATTGTAATTATATATAGGGTAATGAATAATTTGAGTCAAGTGTCGTGTGCCAAACAAGATCTGGCAAATGACATAAAACGATTTCAAGAAGAATTTTATAAATCTGAACCAAAGTCAATACTTTTCAAAAACAAACAAAAGGATAAATGCAGTAATGCCGTTCTAGAAAAATATGAATTGGATATATTAACAGAAAGGTCAATTTATGTAATTGAAAGTACCAAAAGTATTTTTGTCGATTATTCGATATTAAAACTATACATAAATGATACTATATTACAAGAGATAGTGGATCATACGGTAGATAAAATTATATTTTGTATGTCTAATTACACCGATTATGAAGTTCATTTAGATCTGAGTGGGTTTACTATATCTGCACTCAATCGATATAAAAATTTAATATATTCATGTTATGCCATGTTTCGCACGGCATCTCAACGTACCGGAATTGATTTTGAACGTCTCTTGATTCGCATGTGTATTTATAATACACCTTCATTTGTACAATCCATCAAGGCCATTTTTGCGAGTGTTTTTTCCCCCCTATTAAATGGAAAAATGATATATTACGATAAAATAGAATCGGGGGTTTATATTCGACAATTGTTTGACACTAATTTAGACATGTTAGAAAACAGGGCGGCAACATAAAATTGAATGAATCAAATTATATATTAATAATAATTATTATATAATGGCTCCGTTTAAGTGTTCCTATTGTCACGGAAACGATCATTTGATACATCAATGTCGAGATAGTTCGATAGTCGACCTTCATCGCAAGACCATTGAAATTGCGGCGGTCGCCTATTATTGTTATAGGCCCAATATTTACTTGCCATTTGTCTTTAGAACATATAGTGTGGCACAATTGCGCGTTCTTGGATATCCATATAATCTTCGCATGCCCGCTAAACCGTCGATAATTAACCACGACATATTTATACGAGATATTGCAGATTGCTATTTTCGCACGGCCGAATATAATTGTCAAATCATTATTAGGACAGTAACTGATGAACGTCTGGATGAATTGGTGACACAATTACGCGGATGTTTATCGGTGGTATTTCCAGAATTGGCAACAAATTACGAATATGTGGAACTCTGTTTAAAAATTCATCTATCACAATTGCGCCCCCCTATCGAGAGACGTCACCATATTACGCCTATTCTCAATGAAAATGTTGGTGGGTCCGGCGATATCGAGTGTGCTATATGCCAGTGCGACAATAGTCGGGGCGATATGTTGAAATATGAATGTGGACATCTATTTTGTCAACCATGCGTATTAAAATATTTCGAAACATTAGGTCAACATAATATACCACGTTGTGCTCTGTGTCGGGCAAACATTACGAGTGTCGAGACCATCGAGTTGGCGATAATTCAACCATTTATTGAAAAGCATTGTATAGACTCGGCATTGACAGTCATACCCAAAACAACCGGCGAGGATTTTATAAATGAAATAATTGTATTACCGGATCTCGATGTATTGACTGAACCAAATTTAGCTAATAGACAAAGGCCCATCGTCTCCTTTTTACGATATATATTATTTCGACCCTTTATATGTCTATGAAGTGACCATATCCCGCGATCCACACTATTACGACAATACACCTTTAGCTACATTTATTTTCTATTTTACACCTTTGCACATATTCAATGATGAATCATGTAAAATTGATTTATTTATACACAAGTATATAAACTCAACGCGCCTTATCTAACAAAATGAATATTTCCATTACAAATCCACAGAAATCCGAATGTTTCGCGGCCTTATTTCAACACATTAAATTGTTGACGGATCAAATTAATATCGCATTTGATCGTGAAAAAATGTATGTGCAATCGATGGACACGAGTAGAGTGTCTATTTTCGAGATTACTATTCCTAACACGTGGTTCGATGAATATACATTGACGGGTCCACCATCGGTCACCATCGGTATTAGTTCATCCCTCTTGTTCAAGATTCTTAACGTCCGCGATAAAGTACAGACGACGAATTTGTCGTATTCATCGCTAGACGAATCCGATAAACTCTTTGTGGATTTCACCAGCGACGTAAAAAGTATATTCGACAAACACTTTGAAATTCCACTAATTGATCTAGAAAGCGAGGTCATGACCGTCCCCGATTTTGACTATACCGCCGAATTAGCGATTCCGTCGCCCTATTTTGCAAGTATTATTGGCCAATTGAAACTCTTTGGCGACACATTAGAAGTGCAGTGTAGTGAAACGACGATTAATCTGGCATCGACCACAGTCGAGAGTGGCAAAATGTCGGTGGAGATTGGCATCGATGATTTAGTCGAGTTTTCCATCGAAGAAGACGCGGCACTGAATCTGTCTTTCAGTCTCACCTATTTAAACATTATTTGTCTGTATAATAAACTCGCCAGAAATATTGAGATAAAATTCTCGAACAATTATCCGTTGCGTATCGATTACGACGTAGGTGAAGGCGCGGGAATCAAATTCTATTTAGCACCGAAAATGGAGGACTAGAATAAATCGATAGAACATCCTCGTATTATTTTGTATTATAGATTCATGCCATAAATTATACATAATGAATTATATCGTTCATTTTTTCATTTTTGTGACCGTCTTATTTTTGTATATTCATATTGTTGATCAATATAAAAAGAGTGAAGATTTAGAGATTTACGAGGCCGATTATTACGATAATACGCAATTCCAAGAAATATGCCATATAAGACAACCCTTTTTATTCGATTTTAGAAAAATAACACCAAGTATCTTGGAAGATATTCATATAATAAAATTGGCCAAAAAAACATCGGAAGATGTAAATGTATATGATATTCAAGATTATTGGAAATCGGATAAATCCGTAGAGGCAGTTTCATTTCCCATGGAAACCACCCGACATCTACTCGAATCCGATGCATCATCTCGATATTTTAGTGAATCGAACTTCCACTATTTAGCAGATTGCGGGTTAGAAGACAGTGCAGCCACACTAGATCATCTTTTTCGACCACCCATGACGGTCCATTCAATCCGTGATTTAACATTCGGATCGGAAGGTGCATACACACCATTGCGATATCATACAGATAATTGTCATCTCATTTTTGTTACGGCCGGGAAACTCCGAGTAAAAATGACACCTTGGAAAAATAGTAAGTATTTATTTCCGATCCAAGATTATGAAAAAGGGGAATATAAATCCCCATTAGATCCGTGGAGCCCCCAAGAAAAATACAAGATTGAAATGGAAAAACTGAAATTCTTGGATTTTGACGTTTATCCCGGATACACATTGTATGTCCCCGCCTATTGGTGGTTTAGTCTACGATACTCAAGTATGGATACTACAAACGATGAACTTTGTACAACAATGACGTGTGTCTACAGTACCATATTTAATCGTATTGCCCATTTACCTGATATTTTTCATAGTATAATACAAAAACAATGGGTCAACGAAACGACAATTAAAGATGTTTCCATGAAAAAAATAGTGGTTCCTGTCCACCCACCATCACCGCCACCGCCACTAGAAGATAAATCCGCAACAGATTTATCATCTCCGGCCATGTAATGTTTGGAGATTATAGATTGAATGGTGGTGGACCTCGTCGATTTCATATAATATACTTTAACCTTTCAATTGCCGATTTATATCATAATTATACGATAATTAGAAAATTAGATAGATCGTATAATACATAATAATATGTATATATGTATATGTCTAAAACATCACGTAAACAAACAAAGATAACGACGCCAATAGATGATTCAATTGAAATCATAAAAGAAGTATTTGATATTCCTAAATATGGGAATATTGAATACTATAATTCTCAAGGGAATAGGTATAGTAGTACTATAACAATATCTACCCTAGATGGCGATGATTGTGTAAGGTTTTCTCTAAACAACGGTCGAGGGAATGGGTTTATTGAAGTCCTCAAAATCCTCGCGTGCAATCTTGGTGGAAATGTGATTTTAGATATGTTGGAAACCGTGGCTCGTCGTCTCAAGTTGATGTATGTAATCATCGGACAAGACGCCAGTTATATTGCGATGAAAAAATGTCGGTCGGAGGATATTAAGATAGATTTGGCTAGATTGTGTATATTGTCCACCGGCGAATCTTGGTATAATCGCCGCGGTTATAAACAGGTTTCCAAAGAATATGAAATATCAGCGGATACTATATTTGACGATACATCTTTGTATGATGATGAAAAACAGCACAATCTGTCTATAATTAGGGAGGAACAAATCGATACTTTTCTGAGTTACAGACGAATAGACCCAACGATTCAGATTGCATTACCATTCAAGGGTCAAACCGTTCAGGCCTATTTTACAAAAATACACAAGATTATGAAGCAGGGAAAATACAACTGTTCTATAGCAAGAGCAATTGGCTATACAATTGATTCTTTGGACTTTAATCGTGATTTCCGGTATTCAAACTATACTTTAGTCAAACACATCGAAGCTAAAAAGACGCCTTCACCAAGAGATCCTGTGCCATCTGCGGCATATAGTATAGCACTTGGTATTACCGGAGAAGAAGAGGAGGATGAAGAAGAATATGAGGATGATTATGAGGATGAAGAAGAAGAAAAAGAAGAAAAAGATGAAGAAGATGACGATGACTGGGACTACGACGAAGAAGAACCACACTATTCGGAAGAGATGGCTAAAAAAGTGAAAATCATCAAAGATGTATTCAAAACGTCTAAAATGGAAATAGTAGACAGCAGTGAGGCCGGGCACGTAAAACTACTATTTACTATATTCTCGACAAAAAGGGGTAAATGTGCCCGGTTTGAAATCGATTTCGAAAATGACCTCATCGATATTTTCAATGTATATGCATGCGATATGGGCGGAACAAAGGTATTGCAAAAATTGGAAATCTTAGCTCGACGACTCAAAATAAAATATTTAATTATTGGACAAGACGACAGTCATATTCGTGTAAACTGTAACCCGCCCGGCTCTGGCAAAGTAGAAATCGATTTAGCAATGATTAGTATATTAACAACCGGCGAATCTTGGTATAATCGACACGGATATAAACAAAATTATGAATCTACATTTCTACGACGAATGAATCGACTTGCGGAAACTACATTGTATGAAGAACAAACGGCACATAATCGTCGCACGATTGAAACGAAATCAGTCGAATCATTTATCCTTAATAATATTATCGTCATGGGTTTAACTACGCGTATCGAAAGTGTATTGGAATACGGACAGCATACCGTGAAGTCATACTTTACTATCATCCATGATAAAATGAAAAAGGGGGAATATAATTGCAAACAGCTAAAAATAATTGCCAAAACATTGAAAGACATTAAAAATGGGAATCCATTTGAACCGCCTATTAAATATGAGCAGTTCGGCTTAGTTAAACGGATTACACCTCGAGTTCATGTATGGAGAGAAACGCGACCAAGTCGCGCATATAGTATATCACTTGGTTCTCCAACGAAGGAAGTGCAACCAGTCAAATCACTCAGTCCAACCTATTTGAAGGGACCTCCTCCTTCCCCTGGAAAAATAGCGACCTGGCAGAAAACCCTCCGCGGAGGGATTCAAAGTTACATAAAAAAGGGTGGAACAAAACGCAGAACCAGAAAAAATATTTAATATCCTACCTCCCGGCAAATTTTCGCCGAGAATTTACTCCCTTGAATATTTAGGGCAACGCCTATTTTACACCCTTGAAGATTTAAAATGGGACAAATCCCACTAAAAATCAAAAAGGTTTGCATTTCACAGAGTGTGTAAATTTTGGGTTTACCGGTTCGTCTAAACCACTTGATATTTTTTTAAATAATAATATATATGAAAGTAATTCCTTTAGGATTACAATGTAGTGTTCCTGAAGGAATTAAAAGAGCAAATTTACGCGAATATAGTTATCCTTTTGATTGGTTATGGTGTCCGAGTAAAACAAGCTATAATATATTAAGTATTCTAATAAATGAAGGTATTGAAAAGGCATTAGAATATATGACAACTGGATACACATATTACAGATATCTTGGTAATGAACACTATGTATCTGTTGATAATATTACAGAATGTCAAATGAATAAGAATACCGGATTAGGAAATACGCATTTTACAATCAATAATGAGTACAAACATAAATTAAAAATAAGATTAGAAAGATTATTGAGAGATATAATATCACATGAAAATATATTATTTGTATACGCTGATGCCGCAAATTCTTATTTGAATTATCATTTAGATGAAATTGAATATGGGGTAGATGCTACAGATTGGTTGTTAAAAATATATGAATTAATTTATCCAATTAATAATAATATTAAAATTGTTTATTTTTGTTGGAATGAAAGAAAAAGGGAAAATAATATGATTGAATATATTCCTTACGATTTCAAAGAAAATTGGGGTCAAGTGAGTGAATTAATAAAAACATATTTAATTAATTTTGATGGGCGGTTTAAATGAGAAAAAGGTGTAATATTTACAATAATTATCCTACTCCTTTATCCAAATGTATATACTAATATTGACATACGGGCAGTTGATCCGCCCTACACATAGGACAACGTGTAATTTGATATGTATTACACGATCGAATACATGTTAAACAAAACATATGACTGCACTGATAATGTACAGTCTCGGCGGTTCCACTACATACACCGCACTCCATTGTGGGAAAATTTCTAGTTGACTCCGCGGTTTCGTTATTTTGTGTAAGTGTATCTAGTGTATTCTTATGTCTTATATAAAACGCGGCATTTTCGCTATATCTTTGAAAAACAGTTCTCGTATCATTATTATATTCTACGGCGGCGGCGCGTTCTCCGTCGGGTTGGCCCGCCTCGACTAATTCGAAATCACCCAAGACTATATCTAAATCGTGTGCAATATTAATTTTCATTCTCGCAAAGAAGTCACGTTGTGGTATGTTTGTGCGCGATGTATATTTTACCGTATATGTAGTATACACCATTTTGAAAGAATATTCACCGTACATCTATTATAGTATGTTCTATTTGTTACATTATAATACTTTCTAAAATTCGAATCAATTTTATGGAATATTTCGCGACTTTATTGACGCATCCTGTTCATCGGGGTCGTATTGGTATAGTTCATAAAATGCGTCTTCCAAATCCGGTTCAAACACGACTTTCTTAGTCGAATGATCGCATATCCCACCATATTGATCAATGCGTCTCTTCCAAATCGGCGAAAAGGAGGCATAATATATCCACTGTAGATTGTATTTTTCTTGGATGGTGGTTCCATCGGAATTGTAATTCAATGGCCTGGATTGTCCGATGTGATATTCGATCTTTATATTTCTTATTGGTGTCAGATGGCACACATTTTCCAAGACGCGTCTAGAATCATATTTTCCAGGCGCGACCGTGGCGTATTTAGCAACTTCTCCTCGATCCGCGTGGATATATATTCGCCGGTTCGACTTTGTCAGCGGTACATATTGATAAGAGGGGGGGCCTTCTATTACAATACGACATGCCTTGACAGAAGAGGGTGAAAAGGTATATTCGCGGCGACAGAGATTAAGTATGATAGTCGCGACTGCATCCTCTGCCGAATTATTTTCGCGAAAATGGGCCTTCCATTCGGTCCCGATTTTATAGAGAAAAGAGCCTAAATGTTCGCCGCGATCATGTTCTTGGAAATAATCTTCATATAGAATCGTAAGCAGGTGAACCGTATCGTTCTCGAAACCCGAGTAATAGAGTTCATAGGCCCAGAAAAGTGCATCGTCGCACCGTTTTCCAAGGATGGCCATGATAAGGGAATCCTCCACCTCGCGACGGATATATAAATATCGCGTAAATACGACGGGACTAACCTGATCGACTTCTTCGACCTTAAAATAAACGTTTTCGTGTGTCATTTTGTTAAGTGTGTTTTGTGTATATGTCATGTATAATAGAAAAGTATTTCAATTTTATATGACACGTTGGAAATATTTTTAGAATTCATTTCACAATATTTATGTAAACAAATTAGTTACTTATATACTGATAACATACCTCTATATTGTGGCATGTTATGTAAACCTGCCGGATATCGTCCGGTTAGTATGGAATGTTGTCTATTGTTTAATTGCATACGTAATGCAAAAATACGTTCTCTTTCTTTGTATACTTTTCGCCAATGTTTCTGGAATAAACGCAACCAATGGGTTTTCAATATGCATTGATGCATTCCATTCGGTAAAATATCTAATTTAATGATTTCAATATTTCTTTTTGCGATACCTAATAACCCGCTATACACATATAAATATTTCAACACGTGTTTGAAATGGAATTTGAAAAAAATGCCGACGCTTATCGGCATCGACATCAAATGAACACCTTCATATAAATAATATGAACTGATATAGTATTTGTCGGTTATTTTGTCGTTTTCAATAAATGTGTGGTCCATACCGTATATAGTCTCATAAATATCTGAATCATAATCACTTTCTTCGTCCGTCATAGGGTCTTCGTTATCACTACTTTCAGATTCGGTTTCGTTTATATCATACAATAATTCTTCGTCTTCTTCCAAACTTGAATCACTAAAACTATCTCCAACACTATCGCTGTTCGATTCATAATATTCCATTATACATTGTTATGTAGTATAACGGGATCATTTTATATAGTTATTATACAGTTATCTGATTACTCTAATAATGACACTATAGTCTCATAAAGGAGATTCAAATATATAAACTTTGCGTGGTTGCAATATATTTCAATATATGCTCATCTACTGATGACACTTTTTGCAACATCTCCATATTGCCAATTCGTTCTGCAATGACGACAAGTTCTTTGGAAATTGCACTTATTTTTATTAGGGATTTTGCATAGTCGCCGATAGATATTTCCTTCTCTTCTAGGCGAGTCTGTATAAACGCCTTGCATGAAACCTCGGTTTCACAATCGCACCATTCAACCGTTGCATCCACAATATCCCACATTGGTCTAGGTCTTGTTTTCGTAATGGCTCGTTCTGACTCGATAGTTTCATAAGTATCATATAATGAATCAATATATGTCAACTCGATCTTTAAAAAGGGGTCATCGGTCACAGGAATCGAATGGCGAAGATAGTCGGGAACTTTGACATCAGTAAATATAGACAATAGACCAACCAATTGTTTAATGGAATAATCTTGGAATCCATTTGTTTTCTCAACCAGATTTGACATGATGAGTGAATCAACCTCTGCAATATTGACCGCCAACGCACCCAAATCGGTCAATTCTATATCTTCTTCATCGGAACGTTTAATAAATCCACGATGTGTCAATATATCTGCCATTACGAATATACTTGCCTCAATGTATTCCTCTTGGTGAATACGCATCTTCATTTGATCTACATAGGTATTATAGGCGCGATTATATCCAGATACATATTGGATATCCTGTTGAAATGAACAATACGTTTCTTCGATGTTCCGGAGTTTACGATCAATCTCTTTGCGTTTTTTATTGACCGCCGTTTTTAGGGATTCTTGTAATTCGATATATTCGTCACATACTTCTTTAGGCGTTTTGATGGTTTGCACGATTTCCCGTTTTTTGTCGAGATCTTTCTTGGCGGCGTCTTCGCATTCACGAAGATGCGAAACAAGTTTGGCTAATTCCGTAGTAATCATACTCTTTTTTGCAAACTCGACAACGGCATTGACCCCCCCCTTCAAAGATCCTCCGGCATTCTTTACGACATTTAGCAAAAGTTGATAGGATGTACGAAATTTCGAAACCAATGCCTGCGGTTTCCCCTTCAACATAACACGATAGTCGTTTACAGTTGGCAGTTTAAATAGATTGGAGCAGTGAACGACATAACCTACGGTGTCGATACCTCGTCTACCCGCACGTCCCGCCATTTGAATATATTCATGAGAATGCAATAACCGCGCATCATTGCCGTCGAATTTAGTAAGGCCTGTCATCACGGCGGTTTTAATAGGGCAGTCTAGACCAATCGCAAAAGATTCGGTCGCAAAGAGAAGTTTGATGACTTTCTTAGATATCATAAGTTCAACTATTTCACGCAATATAGGGATCATACCGGAATGATGAATACCAATACCTTTTTCTAATAGGGCAATCAGTTGAATATATTCAGGAAGTGCTAAATATTCGCGATAGTTTGGCAATTTGCGAATGTAGGATTCACATTCTCGTGAAATAGTATACGGCACTTTACTGTCGTCTTCCAATAATGGGACTGTGATTTCATGGGCACATTGTTCGACATGTTTGCGAGAAAACACAAATGCGATGGCGGGCAACATCTCTCGATCTCGCAAAAAAAGGGCTAAATTATTGAGAATATGTTTACGTTTCATATACACCTGTTTATTTTCGAATAGATCGCGCATCTTCTTGATTTTGTGATACCCTGCATCTTGGAAATCACCGCGTTCATTCTGCAATAGAATCAAATTATTGGTTGTATCACGAATCTCCTTTTTTAATGCGTCGTCTTTCACTCCCTTAAAAATACTCTCACCTACAGTGAGATACCCGTAATGATTTAGGGGGACAACCCGTTTCTCTGTCGAGGCCAAGTAGACCTGTTTATCGTATCCGCGTTCGCACCACTCGGCGAATCGTTGTGGCGAGTCAATCGTGGCCGATAACATCACCATTTGTACATGCGGCGGCAATAAAAGAATCGTCTTCTCCCATACATGACCGCGTTCATTATCATTGATATAGTGTATTTCGTCGAAGACAACACATCCCAATTCCTCGGCAATATCGATATTAAATTGAATAAGTGAGGATTCTCGGCCCTCTTCATGACCATGAAAAAGATAGTTCATGAGAATTTCTGTCGTCATAATAATGACGTCGGCCTCCGGATTTGTCTTGATGTCGCCAGTCATCAGACCGAATGAGATGTCAGGATATTTTTCAGTAAAATCGTGGTATTTTTGATTCGATAGGGCTTTGATAGGAGATGTGTATATGACCTTTTTTCCAAGACGATGAAAATGGTTTATCGCGAATTCGGCAGGCAATGTTTTACCTGATCCAGTATGTGCGGTAACGAGTGTATGTTGACCATCGACAATAGCCTGTATGGCGTATTTCTGAAAATCACTAAGAGGATAGGAATAATAATCGAAATATTCTTGATATTGTGAATTATCTGGATAAGGTGTATTGCAAATTACGACCATGGTTTATTATAAACGATTCAGAGGTTATATAATATAACGAGTTGACTTTATCCTCTTTTATTTATTCTTTTCTTGGTCCATATGCAATAATACGTCGGTGATTTTTATTCATCCCATTCAATAACATACATTGTGCATCGCGAAGTGTCCCGCCATTTTTGTTTGATAATTTCGTCTTCAATGACATCTTTTCGAAACCGTTTCAAATACCATTTCGCCCTCGGTCCCGCCTTGATTATAATATTCGGTTTGTCTGCCATTTTATGCGCCAGTTCCAATACCATCTCAAATGTATATGATTTATTAATGCCTGAGCGGCCAACGCAACCCTCTCGGTTTATGGGATCGATATTGTCATTGTTATATCCAACATCGACACCAACCCTTTTTTCAATTGTTTTTATATATTCCATTGATTATGTTAGAAAGGCGTTTGTATTGTGCAATCGGTTATTTGAAAAAAGTATTTCAATTTTATTTGTCATTGGTCGTCAAATCCTATTTATTTAGGTAGAATTTAGAGATTAATCTGCCGGTATACTATATACTTTAGTCATTTTATGTATTACAATGAAACCGATAAAATACATGGCGTTATCGACGGAGTACAATATGGACAAAATGCCCGTGTGGACCAATTAAATCATCGTATCCAAGAAAGACAATTACCCGATGCACCAATAAGACCCCAATATGACATTCGTCCCGTCCAGACAAAATATGCCCTATTTCCAATTGTGGATCGTCGCACACCCGCACATGAACCACTTATTACCCAGTCGTATTTAGAAAACCCAATAGAATACAATTTCTGTCCCAATTTACGTCGGGGTACGGTCGAATATTTTGTCCAGAATGTCGACAATGAATCCCGCCTACGTAACCAATTTTTTGCCATTCAAAAAGGGGCCGATCAAAACGTTTACGTACCGTCGTCTAAGAGTGATCTATATAAGGTAGATGTATATGGTCGCCAAGAATCCCAACCTTTCCCCACTATTGCCGAAAATTACCGCTGGGATCATATACCCAGACCAAATATCAGTGGGGACGGGATAGGAAGTGATATTTTTAATAATTGCACGCGAACACAACTAAGAAATACCGTAACCATGTAATACTAAAATCTATATTTATCATATATAGATGGTAAATATAAACACGACAATAAACCCAAATACATTATGGTTTGGTATATTATGTATTCTTGGTGCTTTACTCATATTCATAGGTATAAGACGTCGGTTATCGACAGACGCATACAGTGAGGGGTTTAGTCAAGACGTACCGTTTATTATAAAAACCGACCAAGAAATATACGACGATTTTTACGTGGAATTATACGACAAAATTAATCAACCGGAGAAACAATCGCAATATATTATTGATCGCGTGGTCAAAATGACGGCACCGTCCAAAGACAAGAGTGTTTTCTTGGACGTGGGTTCAGGGACGGGTTATTTAATGAACGGCCTAGAGGAATCGGGATATAACGTCTATGGTATCGACTATTCACCGAGTATGATAAATTACGCGATGAATAAATACCCGCATCTCACCATTAAAGAGGGTAATGTCAAAATACCTATGACCTATGATCGTAACACCTTTTCCCATATCTTATGTACGAATATGACTATCTATCATATCCAAGATAAACGCGAATTTTTCCGAAATTGTTATTATTGGTTGAAACCGAATGGATATTTGATATTACATTTAGTCGATCGCGACCGGTTCGATCCTATTGTACCTGGCGGTAAACCACCGTTTATTGAGTCGCCACAAAAATATGCAAATACTCGTATTACAGACACTGTGATTGATTTCCTCGATTTTCAATACAAGGCCTCCTATTTATTTGGTAGTGAAAACAATATTGTTTATTTCAAAGAAACGATGACGGATGGCGCAACAAATAATGTTCGATGTAATGAATTGTCACTTTATATGGAAAATTACGGCGATATTTTATATATGGCGTCGCGTAGCGGATTTATTGTTCATGGACAAGTGAATCTCACCGAATGCGTTGGAGACCAATATCAATATATTTTTATATTGGAGAGGACACTGTAATTCTATGGTTCGTCTTCATTTCGCGAGGCGAAATAGGTGTATATGTCACATTTCAATCCATCCCCAAAGTATTTGGTAGGAACAATCACGCCATTTTTGTCTTTGGTAATGTCGCGCGTGGGCTCATAATTATGGTCTACTAATATTTTCCATCTTTCTTGGTAAAATCGGTTTTTTTTGGATCCATGATAATAATGACGTATAACGCCGGGTACGTATCCAAATCTTAGCGTTTTCACTTTTTCCTGGTAAAGAAGGACTGTGTTTTTATAGTCGTCGCTATTTTCCGGATTTAGGACATTGTGGCCATTTCCCAATAAACAATGCATCATGATATTGTCTCCTGAACCCAATATACCTAATTCGTATAATCCTCCCATTTTTTCGTATGCTTTTCTCGTAATGGCCCATGCATAACCAGGATGCCAATGATTCAATCCCGTTCCATACTGGTTTTGTTTAATAAACTGATAACCCGCACTAGTGTGTATTTTCATAATCTGTTTATATTTGTCTAAATCTAAACATTGGCTAAATAATTGGACAATGTCTTTAGTTCCATTTAACACTTTTAGGGTATCTTTTGCCCATGATTGATTTTCGAATTCTAAATCTGCATCGATCCATGCCATCGCTTTCCAAGATTTAGGCAATAATTGTTTGACGCCTAAATTAATCATGTTTTCTTTGTGCCACAGAGGTGTATCCGTCCGTAATTGTAAGTGTTTCTTGTTTTTGTTATGAGTGACAATGAATTTTTGATCTCCATAGGCTAATTCGACGAGGTAGAGTTCGATATCTGTTTCTTGCATTTCGAACCGTTTAACAAATTCTTTCAATAATATGTAACGTCTTGCAAATAAACATGGGTTTGAAATAACGATAACGACATGCAATTTATTTTCTATAGGATCATTATTGATTATTGCATTCTTTATAATATTTTCCGAATACGTAATAAAATCTATTTCAATACCATTTATAATCGTCATTCTTAATATATACGATTATAAAATCTGTTATTAGAAAACGTTACCCGACTTTTGCGACTTTTGCGACTTTTGCGACTTTTGTGACTTTTGTGACTTTTGCGACTTTTGTGACTTTTGCGACTTTTGCGACTTTTGTGACTTTTGCGACTTTTTGGATATGTGCCTAATTGTTCATCTTTGGGAAATAGTCCATTCATCCCGACATACGTTTATTTGATCTATTTATGTTGAGTCGTACGTCGCTTTGTTTTTCTTAGTCCTTTTACGCGTAACTTTCTACGTTTGGTTCTGCGTACACCGCCCGTGGTCGGACATGGTATTTCATAATAATAATGATTAGTAACCACAGGTATATGCAAAAGGTATCCATTCTCATTTTCAAATAACACTGCATAATCTTTATTAGATTTTAAACAAATACCAAGACCTTTGCTAGTATAATCCCGAAAATTCCCAATAATAATTAAAGACTTTTCGTTAAATTTGAATTTCGAATCCTCAGCGGTTATACTTTCTAATAATTTATTACCAAATACAAGTTCCATTATATATTTTCCAAAATAAACAATTGATCGTTCTGCCGAGACAATTACCTCTTTGGGAACATAGTGTACAGTTCTCCCTATTAATCTTATAACATGGGGGGGGGTTTCTGTATCAAACCCACCATAACATTTACCAACTTCTAAAACAGCAGTATCGTATAGTTGTACGACTACATCGTCTATATTCCATCGTGGTGTATTCCATAGTAGTGTCCGTCCACGTTTTTTTTCAGAATGTTTGAACATACGTTCATATGCCTATTTAATTAAATATGACCATTTAATATCATTCAAATCGTCTTCGTCTAATACTGTTTTGTAGTTACTTGGTAGTGGTGTTTTAATCGGCATAATTTTGTCACATAGATATTTAGGTTCTTCATTTTCCAAGAAAGTAGAAATTTTCGCGTTATTAAAACGTTCTAAATCATCGTCGTTTGCAGTAAAAATGGAATTCAGCAATTCCACTAAATTTAATTGGACGGGTGTAGTTAATTGGTTTCCGTCGGCTAAAGTAACCGGTGGTGCGTGTGACATTAGTGCATGTGACATTGGTGCGTGTGACATTAGTGCATGTGACATTGGTGCGGGTGACATTAGTGCGTGTGACATTAGTGCATGTGACATTGGTGCATGTGACATTGGTGCGGGTGACATTAGTGCATGTGACATTGGTGCGTGTGACATTGGTGCGGGTGACATTAGTGCGTGTGACATTAGTGCGTGTGACATTGGTGCGTGTGACATTGATCGTGTAGTCATTTTCATTGGGGTACTTTTCATTGGGGTACTTTTCCTTCTTTTTGGTTTTATAGAACTGGTATGATGAACGGGGGTATGAAGAACAGACATAATTATATATTATATTTATAAAAATGTCACGATTGAACTATAATAATAACTCAAATAAATATAATATGTAGATAATTAAATATGAACGTGGAAGAGGTACCCGTACACAAAACCATGAATAGAAGTGATATTGATCGTCTTACGATGGAACTTATGATGAACAAAACTCATTATGGGAAATATTTAGCAAAACAGGACCCCGAAAAACATAGAAAGTTCCAAGAAAACCTACGGAAAATACAAAAATACAAAGATCAAATAATCGATATGACGCACGAACTCTTGGACGATTCAACAAAGCAGGGTGTTCCTGAAAAACACAATACAGAAATAAACACCGCATTTCAACACTATTTGAAAACATGTGTTCAGTATTTCGAAATACGTGAAATCGTAGATGAAAGAGAGACATCAAATATTGATCGCGAAAACACTCTCTTTGGCGAAATGGATGAAGACATCGCACCCTCAATGTCAGAAGGCAACAAAAACACATATTGGGGGAAGAATATAAAAAAAACAAACCGGTCTAATTATTTGTATACGATGGATATATATTCTAGGCCATCCCATCCAATCGACGAAGAACGTAAGATTATATAGACTGTATTATGCAGTGATTAGAACATTATATATTGATAATATATAATGGTCAAACGGACAAAACGTAAAACGGGTAAGTATAGGAGAAAACGTGCGCCTTCTCGAAGCCGTACTCAAAAGATATACAAAATGAGTTGTAGTCCCATGGTTGAGAATACGAGACATAGTGAGCAGACCTGCTATACTGAGGGTGCATTAATGAAGATAAAAACGGCATACAATAAAAATAACGTCAACGATCGCATTACGTCGAAAGATCCGAAAGAGGTTTTCCAGGAATTGAAAATGAAATTGTCTAAATGTCAGAAAGAGGATTGTTGGCTAAATCAACTACCAGAATCAGAACGCAAATATTTAAACGAGTATTTCTTCGCACCAGATCAACCTAAATCTTGGAAAAACGAACCGAATAAATGGTTGACCAATTTCGATATCGCTAAAGTAATGAAACAATATGAGACAAAACACCCCCATTTTAAATTTATAGGTCCTACACCAATGGATTTCGAAACCCGAGTACCCGAAAATGGTAAAGTGTGCGTATGGGAAGAATTATGCCATTTCTCATTAAAATCACATTTAGATAACAAGATTGATCGGATTGGAATATCCTTTAATTTAGATAATCACGACGAACCCGGATCGCATTGGGTATCGATGTTTGTGGATATAGGCGAAAAGGTGATAATCTATTTTGATAGTGCCGCAAATAAAACACCGAGCGAGATAATGGATTTAGCGAATAAGATAATGGATCAGGGCAAAGAATTATCTACACCCATACATTTCAAATATTACGAGAATTATCCAGTCACTCATCAGAAAACAGATACTGAATGTGGTATGTATTCTCTGTTTTTCTTGATTACATTACTAACACGCAAAACTGATTTCGATCATCGAATGACCATGGAAAAAAATCTTAGACTCTTTTTGCATAAAAAGATACCAGATCGATATGTAGAGAAGTTTCGTCGCATTTATTTCAATGAATAATTCATGATATTATGTAAACATATTATGTAAACATAATATAAGTATGACATATAAACAACATAGTAATAAACGAATAAAACGGCGTATTTTTTCGCGTAAAAAAACGCCTAAAATGGTTAAAGTAAATAAGGAAAAACATAATTCGCGATATACAAGATCAAATACGAGAAGGCCTAACACAAAAAAACGAATAAAACATAAATCATTGAGTTATAGGAATACGCGTAGAAAACGGGTAGGTGGTAAACGCAAAGATGTAGACAGTATACGTATACATTTTATTGAAAATCCATTACATACTATGGACAAAAATTCAACGCCTAAGCTGTTACACCCATTTGTTGAAATACTTCCGGGTGTAAAAACATTTGAAGAAGAAATTGGTGCAGTAGATCAATTATTTGCAAAAATCATAAATGATAATAATAACCTTCATGGTAAACATTATTCTAAATATATAGACATTGAACCGGCGGACAGTAATAATTTTACCGAAAGCTCTCATGGGGCGCCATTAATCGATAATAATCAACAGATTGATTTCAGTAATCTATTATATCATGGGAATTCCAGTAGTAGTCAGTCTCAATCCAAAAAATCGAATGGGCTACCCAGTCATTTTAGGGATGGGATATTCGGTAGTTTTAATACGAACCGCGATAGTTTGAGTAGTCAACCCACTTTTCCTGTGCAACCCAGCAAAAGTACTGTGCAACCCAGCAAAAGTACTGTGCAACCCAGCAAAAGTACTGTGCAACCCAGCAAAAGTA
>Ga0114959_10000256_pt1 | contig 50612 bp, 51 predicted proteins | sample C_130625_EF_Meta_FD_87317 | JGI IMG/M metagenome (GOLD analysis project Ga0114959, IMG submission 87317) | Freshwater microbial communities from Lake Croche, Canada to study carbon cycling - C_130625_EF_MetaG | ecosystem: Environmental > Aquatic > Freshwater > Lake | place: Lake Croche, Canada...
TTCAAGCCCAACACCTAAACGACCGACAACTTTTAGGCTGGGCGCAGCAAGAAGAATTTCTTCATTTACCTGAGTCAAATTACGAACAATGAGCCCATCAATATTTTGCATTGCAGCAATTAAAGCTGCGCGATCTTTGTATAGCTCAGGCTCATAGATAACCTTATTTTTAGAACGCAGGGTATCTAGGGCTTGACTAGTAATAAACTCAGAGATCAAAATAGCAGACATATCCATATCATATAGATGATTTAAATCACTTGCAAGCGAACATCCTATTTTTTAAAAAACAAATAAGCTTATTATTTAAAAATAGTGCATATTGAATGAAGTTAGAGCTAAGATAAAAAATATTAAAACTGGAGGAGCAAAATGTTTAGGAAAGAATGGATTACTGCTATACGATGTGCACTCTTTAGCCTAGGGGCGCTAGCCTTTATTACCGCGCCATCAATTGCGCAAGCTCAGAGTTGGCCAGATAAACCCATTAAATTGATCATTCCCTTTGCTCCCGGCGGTACTACTGATATTCTCGGGAGAATTTTTGCGCAACAAATGACTACCGTTCTCGGTCAAAATGTCATTGTTGAAAACAAAGGTGGAGCTGGAGGTAATATTGGCGCCGAAGTTGTTGCCAACTCACCCCCCAATGGTTACACCTTGCTTCTTGCATCAGGAAGCATGATGACAGTTAACCCCTATCTATATAAAAAGCTTCCTTTGAACTACATTGCCGATCTCACTTATATTTCCGCAGTAGCTGGAGGTCCAATGCTTGTATCAGTCAACCCAAACCTCAAAGTCAATAATTTAAAAGAGCTGATTGCTTTAGCAAAAACAAAGGAGCTGACTTTTGGCTCTGCTGGTATTGGCAGTCAGGTTCATATGGCAGGGGAAAATTTCATTTACGCAGCTGGAATTTCTGCTACCCATGTACCCTATAAAGGTGAAGCACCAGCTCTTAATGATTTGGTTTCTGGGCAAATCGACTTTATGGTCGGCAATCTTCCGGCAGCAGCAGGCTTTGCAAAAGCCGGAAATATTAAAGCTCTAGCCATTACTAGCAGCAAAAGAGTTGCGCAATTACCCGATGTTCCCACTGTTGCAGAAGCAGCGATTCCAGGATTCGTTAATTTGGGTTGGTTTACGCTAGCTGCACCAGCAGGTACCCCAAAGGCAATTCAAGAAAAGATATATGCCGCAACTCAAAAAGCATTGGAATCAGAAGCAATGCGCAAGAGCCTAGAAATGAATGGTCTCACTGCAATTTTGAATACCCCGAAAGAGCAGTTGGATGTTCAAATCAAAAATGAATCGGCCAACTGGGAAAAAGTGATTAAGGCTCGCAATATCCAAGCCCAATAATGATGAGTTAAGGATGCATCTTAGGAGCATCCTTAACTTTTAAATTAACTGGCGCACTAGTAAAGTAGTTCCTGCAAATAGCAAAATGGAACCATAAGCTAGTCGCATTGCCATATTGCTTAACTTTTTATGGGTATGAGTTCCAGCCCAAATACCGAGAAAGGTTGCCGGCATTAGGCAAACTGCCAATCCAATAACTGGCCAACTCAGAATCAAACCCGTAATCAGCATTAAAGTTAGGCGCAATAAAGTCAGTATGAATATTGCAAATGCCATAGTGGCTCTCACTACCTTGGGATCGCCGATACGTAACCCAAGATAGGATGCATAAATCGCTCCACCAGTAGCAAATAATGCGGTAAATACACCCCCAAAGAATCCAAATGGTGCGGCCCACCATTTATTAATTGGCTCAACCATTTCCGTATTTCGTTGCCACAATACTCTGGCGCCATTGATTGCAGCAAAACATCCTAAGGTAAGCAATAGTGGCTCACTAGGTGCATACACCAATAAGACAATGCCCAGAATCATACCGGTCAGAGTAAATGGAAAGAGCCATTTAAGCTCTTTTATATTGACATCCTGAGAAGATTTTTTACCGACATACAAAGAGGCGCAAAGATCAATGATGACCATCATCGGTACCACCTCTTTCAGGGGATACATCTGCACAAGCAAAGGCACTGAAATAATCGATGAGCCAAATCCTGAGATACCAAAAATAAAATAGGCGAGAAAAATAATCAGAATCGCCAATATGAATTGAACAGGCTCAATCAGGTCAAAAATAATTAAGCCTCGACCAACATTGTCTGTCCAGGCTTAATCATCGTAAATTGCACTGGAAGATTTTTAATACTTAACTCTTGGTGATTGAAGTTCACTGCTGTGTAATAGGAGTTTTCAAGGGATCCTGGCTCTGGAAAATCTTCACGGTAGTGGGCGCCCCTCGAATTCTCTCTAGCAATAGCTGCTTCTGTGACGGCTTGACTTACCAGAATGAGATTTTGTAAGTTCATCCAATCTTGCCAAGTATTGCTATATTGCCTCTGTATCTCACCAACACCCATTTGCTTTAATTTGGATGCTAAATGCTGTAAGGTTTGGCGTGCTCGCTCTAAACTTTCTCTCGTTCTTGAAATACCAACATCATTCCACATACACTCAGCCAGAGCATCTCGGATTGCCTCAATATCGCCAGGCGCTTTTTGTAAGGGTGCCTCATGCTCATGAACACTTGCCATCACCTCTTCCATATTGCACTCGACCAGCTGCTGAGAGCTAACCCAGCGAGCCATCGTCTCTCCAGCGATGCCACCAAATACTGTGGAGTTAGCAACACCATTACCTCCTAAGCGATTGGCACCATGGACGCCGCCGGTATCTTCGCCAGCAGCATAAAGACCTGGCAATTCAGTAGTGCAATCCTTCTTAAAGATTAAACCACCCATCATGTAGTGAGCAGTTGGTACCACCTCCACCAAATCCTTAGTCAAATCAAACCCACTATCGGCACAACGCTCGACCATACCTTTAAATAGTTTTCGAACGTTCTCGGGACCTAAATGGCTCATCTGAATGTAAACACCCCCATTTGGAGTTGCTCTTCCAGCGCGGATTTCTGAATTGATTGATCTAGAAACAATATCTCTTGTGGCGCGTTCATTGCGTGGATCATAGTTACCCATAAAGCGCTCTTGATTACCATTGAGCAAATACCCGCCGGCGCCTCGCAAGCCCTCCTCTATGACTGTACCTGTCATACGAGTACCTGGCCCAGCCAATAATCCCGTGGGATGAAACTGCACCATCTCCATATCACGCAAAGTGAGGCCGGCACGCAATGCCATTGCTAAGCCATCACAACTCTTGTCCCCGGACGGTGTATGGTATTTGTACATGGTCGGACCACCGCCAGTAGCAAGCAAGACAGCCTTGGCACGGACTAATACAAACTCCCCTGTCTGCATATTTAGCATTAAGACGCCTGCAAGAGACTTACCATCCTTGCTATGAATTAATTCAATAGCACGATGCTCCTCTAAGCGATTGATTCCTCGTGACCACACTTGTTCGGCCAAGCGATTGATAATCTCAATACCTGTTAAGTCGCCTTTATGAACAGTGCGGTCAAAGGTTTGGCCAGCAAATGCTTTTTGATGGACCGTACCGTCAGGATTGCGATCAAAAAAGCAACCCAGCTCATTTTCCAGCTCATGAATGCGTTCAACTGCTTTATTGACTAAAGTCCAAGCAAGATCTTGATCTGATAGCCATTTACCGCCCTCAATCGTATCCATGAAATGGCGTTCAACCGAATCACCCTCTGCTAATGCCACGTTGTAACCGCCTTGAACCATTCGAGTACAACCAGACTTACCTAATAAACCCTTTACTGCGATCGTAATATCTAATTTAGGATTTTCTTGATGCGCATGCAAGGCTGCAAATAGGCCTGCACCCCCAGTTCCGAGGATCAAGATATCTGTTTCAATAGTTGGAATAGATTTCATGAGGTAATTCCGAGACTTTTAAGTACTGCGTCTTTTTTGCGAGCCACATCACCCTTCACTTCTTGATAAATACTCCCACCATGACTATCCATTGCGACTAATAAAGGACCAAAATCTTTAATCTTGAAACGCCAGAGTGATTCTGGATTGAGATCATCCATATCGACATCTTCAATTTGTTCTATCCAAGTGGTCTCGAGCGCTGCGGTACCGCCAATAATGGCCAAATATACTCCGCCAATATCCTGAAACGCTTGCGCAGACTCCTCACGTAAACCCCCCTTACCAACAATCATGCGCACACCATTTTGTGTCATCAAGGGGCGAGTAAAGCGCTCCATACGATCTGAGGTAGTGGTTCCAATGCAGATGGGCTCATAGCCAGCAGGGAATTCCTTGCTAACTACCACTTTACGTACATTAGGGGCTGTATGAATAACTGCATGACCATTTAAATCAAAACGAGTCTTGCGACTGTGATCAAACATCTGAATTTGTGTCGCATCGCGAATACCAAAGAGCGTGTTTTGCAATGTCACAGTATCGTTAATGCGAAGCTTGCGAATAGCCTCTTCGCTTACAGGTGTTGGCAGGTTGTAATGCGCCATTCGTCGTCTTCCTAAAATCCGTAACTAACGCCAGTGGGCGTAAAAGTAGCGCGAGCTCTGCGTGCGGAATGACACTGCATATTGACAGCCACAGGATTCATAGTGATATGGGTATGCGCAAGCTCTACCTGGACTGCAAAGGCGGTTCCATCGCCTCCAAGCCCCTGCGGACCAATACCTAGTTGATTCACGGCAACGCTCAACTCTTTTTCCAACTTTGCACCTTCTTCATCACTGCAATGAGTACCGAGCTCACGGGTCGCTGCTCGCTTTGCCATGGCTACGCATTGATCAGAAGTCCCACCAATACCAACTCCAACAATCGTAGGTGGACAAGTCTTGCCACCAGCAGAAACCACACTCTCAATCACAAATTGTTTAAGGCCATTAACACCATCTGCCGGAATTGCCATTTTTAGAAAGGAGTTGTTTTCTGAACCACTTCCCTTTGGCACCATTTCTATTTCAACAGACTCTGCATGGTCAAAAAAATCTATGTGAATCGATGGCATATCAATTCCACAAGAGGTGTGATTATTTTTTCGAGTGATGGGATGTACAACTGAGGACCTCAGGGGGTACTCTTTAGTAGCGCGCTCACAACCTTTACGAATGGCTGCCTTTAATTCCATACCATCAAATTGCACATTACTACCAATCCTGACGTTATAAATTGGCAAGCCTGTATCTTGGCAGAGTAGATTGTCTTCGCGCTCTGCTACTGAGATATTGGTAATCATGGTTTTTAAAACCACTTGTGCACGTGAATCGGTCTCAGACTTATCTAACCTATTAATACCAGCCTTGATGTCATCAGGCAGCACTTTCAGAGCGCGAATGTAAAGCTCTTTACAGGCCTCTTCAACTAAATTCATTTGTAATTGCATATCAGCCTAATCAATTAGCCAAATATAAAAATAGGAGCCCACAAGCTATGCCGAACAAAGTAGATAGCTGTATCCAACCCTTGCGCAGCCCATTCCATGGCCCAAATTCAAGGATTAAGAGACGTAAACCACCGGCCAAGTGCACGGCTAGCAAGATCACTAAGGCCCATTCTCCAAACTTAAATACCCATAAATCTGTTAAAGCCAAAGATTGCTCAAAACCTTGAGCGCCACGCAAAGATTGAGACAGCATCAAAAAGTGAAGCGGAAGAAAGCACGCTAATAACAAACCAGAAAAACGATGACTTGCGTACGCAAAATACGATAAATGACTTTTGGCGCGAGAATCGAGTCTTGGCCGGGCACTCATAAGGCACCTCCGGAATACACTCCGACAACAGCAGTACTGCCTAGTACCAGAATTAAAAGCCCCAAAACGTAGGCTGCAGGTTTACCGATACCACTTCTTGGAAAAGTCTCTTGCAATATATTGTTGATGCCAATTGGGGCATGAATAAAGCAAGCAAGTACAAATACTTCATAAAAGAATGCGAATAGAACATTGCCTTCTGTTCGCCCTAAAATTTCTTGGGCAGTAAGACCGCCCCTGATCGCGTAAAAAATCATGGCTAGATGAGCGGCAACACAGATGCCCAGTACCATGGCACTTATTCTTTGGGCATACCAGAGCTTAGCCTGCATTACACCTTGATTCAAAGCTTGCCCCACTTACTACCTCGGACAGCTGCTCTAGCTACTAACTTTTTGAGACCAGCAATGCTTGCAGTAGGCGCAATGGATTTAGGGCAGGCTTCAGTGCAGGATCCTTGGGAGTGGCATGCATGACAACCTGCATCGCCTGCCACAGCACGCATACGTTCAATCTGCTGAACATCTCTTACATCATTTGTCAGGGTCCAAGCGCGATTAAGAGCTGCGGGCCCAAGATAGTTTGGCCTTGACTCGACGACTTCGCATGACGCATAGCAAACACCACAACCAATACACTCAATCCCAGCATTCGCTAATTGACGTTCTTGCGAATCTGGTTGTACTTTTGCAAAATCATCGTAACGTGTTTTATCGCCTTTAAAGAAGCCAACTGCACCCTTCCACTTATTAAAGAACTCACGCATATCGGTAGCAAGATCTTTAATAACCGGTAAGTTATTCAATGGAGCAATCTCTAAGGCATCCCCTTGCACAATTTGAGAGACATGAGTTCGGCAAGTCCAACGTGCCACCCCATTCACCGTCATGGCACATGAACCGCACATCCCTACACGGCAGGCAAAGCGATAACTTAAGGTAGGGTCCAACTTCCTTTGGATATAAGTAACCACATCCAATACAGTTTGATTGGGATTGCGAGGTACCAGGTACTCGACAAACTCCCCCTGCTCAGCTCCGCGCCAGACTTTTACTTTGAGATCGGTATTAGACATGGCTTCATTATATCTATAGATAGTAAAAAATAAATCGAATATATTTTTCTTTGAGATAAAAAATTAATTTATAATGAGCCATTATGTCTAGCATCAAAATACTAAAAAATTTCTTGGTAATTGCGCGCCATAAGAGCGTTGCGGCGGCTGCCAGGGAAATTGGTTTAACTGCAGCTGCAGCTGGGCAGCAATTACAGCTACTAGAAAATGAAATTGGTCTGGAGTTGTTTGATAGGACTAAGCGCTCCTTAGCGCTCAATAACAACGGACGCTCAATTATTGAACCAATCCAGGAAATTATTGCGCGCTATGAAGCTCTTGGCTCAAATCTCAAATCTGAGCTAAGCGGAATAATCGTCTTAGGCGCTCTAGTATCTACGCTGATGGGTGCATTTGGAAAAACTTTGAATGAAATTAAACAAAGCTATCCTGAGCTAGAAATCAAATTGATAGCAGGCTTATCAAGTAATTTCTTAGATCAAGTAATTGAAGGCGCTATTGATGCAGCAATTGTGACCGAGTCTCCTTACGCGCTCCCACAAATCGTCCAGTGGACCGAGCTCTATAAAGAGCCAATGATTTTGATATACCCCAATACACCCTCTAGTAGAAAAAAAGATTTTAGAACTCTTGACTCTCATCAACCATTCATTCGCTTTGAGAGAAATAGCTGGACTGGTCATCTTGTTGATCAAACAATCAAGTCCAACAAGCTAATAATTGAAGAGGGTATGGAGTTAAATTCTGTTGAGGCCATTATTGAATTAGTGAGACAAGGGCTTGGATACTCTATCGTTCCGAAGTTAGCCAATATTGCATGGTCCAATGATCGGCAACTGAGAATTCAGGAGCTGCCCGGGAAAACCATCTTCCGGAAAGTTGGATTGCTTGAACGTAAAAAACATATGCGACAAAATGTTACTCAAGTGATTAAGCAACATTTTTTATTGAGCGCTACAAAAAAATTGATGCTCTAAAGAAAAAACCACCCCGGAGGGTGGCTAAAAGAGATTTTTGGAGGTACTGCATAAAGAACAAACTACAATTTCATATTAGTCCTCTAGAAATCTGACTTTCTTACTTATTGCATGCTTCAGGACAAAAATGCTTTATTTTGGTGCAGATATACCCTAATTTAGGGGGCAGTTTTCTTAATAGCTAAAGGTTGATCCTTAGTGGTGGCATAAAAAACAATTAATTCAGTAGGTTCAGAGCCTTGATTGGTTCCATAGTGCCAAGTATTGACTGTTTCGACAATCGCATCACCCTTGCGAAATGTTTTCTCACCGCCGCCCACCTTCACCACAGTTACTTCGCCGCTCATCACATAGGCGGCATTAATAGATGGGTGCATATGAATTGGTAATACGGCATTAGGGGGAATGGTGTAACGCATCAAAGCAACTTCTGGAGGACTGGATAGGTAAGGAGGTAATTGCGTTCCCGACCAATCGTTAGGAGTACGTGTCACCAATTCGGTAGTAATATCACCACGAGAATCAGCCTGAGCTAAATGAAATATAAAAAAAGGCAATACAAAGAAGAGCCTAAGATACTTCATCATTTTTTGTACTAATAATTTTCTTTAGCGTGATTGATTGAATATTTAGGAATTTCAATTACCAAATCCTGTTTGGCTACTATGGCTTGGCAAGATAAGCGCGACTGAGGATTAAGCCCCCATGCGCGGTCGAGCAGATCTTCCTCATTCTCATCGGGTGGGTTTAGGCTCTGGTAGCCCTCTTTCACAATGACGTGACAAGTCGTACAAGCACAGACCATATCACATGCATGTTCAATCGGAATGTCATTCTCAAGTAGAGCTTCACAAATCGATGTACCTGGTGCTACTTCAACAACAGCACCTTCTGGGCAATACTCACTATGAGGTAGTACAACGATTTGAGTCATGATTCTTTTCTGTATATTTGATATTAATAGATTTAAATCTCTGCAACATTTTTTCCCGATAATGCCTTCTGAATACTAGCGTTCATTCGTATTTGCGCAAAATCATCGGTCGCCTTAGCAGCATGATCCACTGCCTTACGTACTACTTCACTATCTGTTTCTTCATTCAAAATATTTTGTAAAGCTACCATCTCCTGATCAATCGTAGCTTGCTCCTCTTTACTCAGCAAAGCACGATCGCTAGCTAGAGCTGTTTGTACCGCATCTAATAAGCGTTGTGCATTGACCTGCTCTTCGCGCAATGACCTTGCCACTAAATCCACTTTTGCTGAGGCAAAACCATCTTGCAACATACGAGTAATTTCAGAATCCGTTAAGCCATAGGAGGGCTTAATATCGATCGATGCCTGGACTCCAGATCCTTGTTCCATAGCGCTCACAGACAATAGCCCATCTGCATCTACCTGAAACGTTACCCGAATGCGCGCAGCACCAGCAGCCATTGGCGGGATACCACGTAACTCAAACTTTCCTAGGGAGCGGCAATCCTGTACAAGCTCTCGCTCACCCTGCACTACCTGAATAGCAAGCGCAGTCTGACCATCTTTAAAGGTTGTAAAGTCTTGGGCTCTTGCCACTGGAATCGGTGTATTGCGTGGAATAATTTTTTCCACTAAGCCACCCATGGTTTCAAGACCCAGGGAAAGTGGAATGACATCTAACAAGAGCCACTCATCATCTTTGCTTTGATTACCCGCTAATAAGTCCGCTTGCATTGCAGCGCCAAGTGCTACAACCTGATCGGGATTTAAATTATTGAGTGGTTGGGTTCCGAATAACTCACCTACAGCACGCTGCACATTAGGCATGCGAGTAGAGCCGCCAACCATTACTACGCCCTTCACGTCTTCAGCTTTTAAGCCAGCATCCCGTAATGCTTTTTTGCAGGCGGTTAAGGTCTTGGCAACGAGGTTCTGAGTAATCTCAAAGAACTGTGCTTGACTAATACCAACATTAACTATAGTGCCATCTGAGAGAGTCTCATGCACACGTGCCAGAGGATTATGGCTAAGCAACTCTTTAGCATGTTTGCATGCCATTAGGAGGGTTCGATGATCATGAATCGATAGGGGTGCTAGCTTTGCCTGCTCAACCACCCAGCAATATAAGCGGTGATCAAAGTCATCGCCACCTAAAGCAGAATCACCGCCAGTAGAGAGCACTTCAAATACTCCTCTACTCATGCGCAGTATTGAGATATCAAAAGTGCCGCCACCTAAGTCATACACAGCATAAATACCTTCTGAGGCATTATCTAAACCATAAGCAATCGCTGCAGCAGTAGGTTCATTCAACAGTCTGAGAACTTCAATACCAGCCAACTTGGCAGCATCTTTAGTAGCTTGGCGCTGTGCATCATCAAAATAAGCTGGCACCGTAATTACGGCTCCAACAATCTCATCAGATACAGAGTCTTCAGCAAGCTGACGCAAACGTGCCAAGATTTCAGCGGACACTTCAATTGGGCTCTTGTCACCAGCAACTGTTCTCAGCTTGAGCATGCCAGGTTGATCAACAAAATCGTAGGGAGTACTCTCAATATTTTCCACATCCATAACGCCTCGTCCCATGAAACGTTTCACAGAAACAATGGTGTTCTTTGGATCGATCACCACGCTCTCAAGGGCTTCAAAGCCAGCTTGGGTTCTGCCGTTAGGTAAATAACGCACGACTGATGGGAGTAATTCTCTGCCTTGAGCATCAGGTAGCACCTTAGGCAAAGCATCACGAACAATAGCAACCAGAGAATTAGTAGTCCCTAAATCAATACCGACAGCAATACGACGTTGATGGGGCGCCAAGGATTTACCAGGTTCGGAGATTTGTAATAAGGCCATAAAGATTAAAGTTTAATTCGAGCGTAGGCTAGGCCAAGGCTGCAATAGCATCGTCAAGCTCAAGAGCAAACTTATCGATAAAGAGTAAACCTCTGAGAAGCTCAGCAGCGCGTTGGTAATTTTTAGCGTCATCAATTGCTTGGGCAATCTCAGTCAGAGTGTCTTGTTTAGAGACTTCGACCTCATCCATGAGTTTTTCTAAAGCTGGTAAATCCTCAGCTCGCTCATCCAAATTCTCGCGCCATTCCATTTGCTTCATCAGAAATGCAGCTGGCATTGCAGTATTAGTTTCTAATTTGGCATCAACACCATGGAGTTGACAGATATAAAGGCCGCGTTGAACTGGATGCTTTAGTGTTTGAAATGCAGTATTGGCAAGTGTGGCCATTTGCATAGCAAGGCGCTGCTCTGAATCACTTCCACGAGCATGCCGGTCAGGATGAACTTCTTTTTGAATCGCTAGGTAAGCCTGGTCTAGGGCAGGCAAATCGAGTGTGAATTGCTGATTTAGTCCGAAGAAGCGAAAGTAATCGTCAGACGCGGAAGGATTCGCCACAACCACACTCATCTTTTACGTTTGGATTTTGAAACTTAAACCCTTCGTTCAAACCCTCGCGTACAAAGTCTAGCTCTGTTCCATCCAAATAGGCCAAGCTCTTTGGATCAATAAATACTTTTATGCCATTGGACTCAAATACTTGATCTTCAGCCGCTGGCTCATCCACGTACTCCAATTGATAAGCTAAACCAGAGCAACCTGTAGTGCGTACACCCAAACGCAAGCCACAACCTTTACCGCGCTTTTCTAGATTGCGGTTAACGTGTGCAGCTGCTTTGTCAGTTAGGGTAATTGCCATGGTTTTAGTCTACTTATATCGCTGGATGTTTTTCTTTGTAATCCGCAACCGCTGCTTTAATGGCATCTTCAGCCAAAATCGAGCAGTGAATTTTCACGGGTGGTAATGCTAACTCTGCAGCAATCAGAGAGTTCTTGATCTCTAAAGCTTGATCTAAAGTCTTGCCTTTAACCCACTCAGTAACTAATGAGGAGGAGGCAATCGCTGAGCCACAACCATAGGTCTTAAATTTAGCATCCTCAATGACGCCTTGATCGTTTACACGAATCTGCAACTTCATCACGTCGCCGCATGCAGGTGCACCAACCATACCGGTGCCTACGCTTTCATCGCCCTTCTCAAAGGAGCCAACGTTGCGGGGGTTCTCATAATGGTCGATTACTTTTTCACTATATGCCATGGTATTTCCTCTTTAATCTTTCAAGTTCTTAGTGTGCTGCCCACTGAATCGTGCTCAAGTCGATTCCATCTTTAAACATTTCCCACAGTGGTGAGAGCTCACGCAACTTTGCAATCTTTTCTTTTACTAACTTAATTGTGAAATCTACTTCCTCTTCAGTTGTAAAGCGACCGAGAGTAAAACGAATGGAGCTATGAGCCAATTCATCATTGCGGCCTAGGGCACGCAATACATAAGAAGGTTCAAGGGATGCTGATGTGCAGGCCGATCCAGATGAAATAGCCAGATCCTTTAATGCCATCAACATTGATTCACCTTCAACATAGTTAAAACTAATATTCAGGTTATGGGGTACGCGGTGATCCATATCACCATTCACATAAACCTCTTCAATATCTTTTAAGCCATTTAATAAACGGTCGCGTAGTCTACGAATGCGTTTATTCCCTTCAGCCATCTCGACACGAGCAATGCGAAATGCCTCACCCATACCCACAATTTGATGAACAGCTAGTGTTCCAGAACGCATACCGCGCTCATGACCACCACCATGAATCTGAGCCTCAATCCGAATACGGGGCTTACGACGCACAAACAATGCGCCAATCCCCTTTGGGCCATAAGTCTTGTGAGCAGAAAAACTCATCAAGTCGACCTTAATCTTTTCTAAATCAATTTCTACTTTGCCAGTGGCTTGCGCAGCATCCACATGCAAAATCACGCCACGTGAGCGACACAAGTCACCAATAGCAGGAATATCTTGGATGACGCCGATTTCATTATTGACGTACATTACGGAAGCCAAAATTGTTCCAGGCTTCATCGCGGATTCAAGTTGAGCAAAGTCAATCAGGCCATTTGGCAATACATCCAAATAAGTCACTTCGTAACCTTCTCGCTCTAGCTCGCGGCAAGTATCTAAAGTTGCTTTGTGCTCGGTTTTGACGGTGATGATGTGGTTACCACGATCTTTATAAAAATGTGCTGCACCTTTGAGTGCCAGATTGATACTTTCAGTGGCACCGCTAGTAAATACAATTTCTCTTGGATCAGCATGAACTAGTTGGGCAACTTCAGAACGCGCCCACTCAACCGCCTCTTCAGCAGCCCAGCCATAAGCATGGCTTCGCGACGCCGCATTACCAAACTGCTCACGCAAGTAAGGCAACATCTTATCAACCACACGTGGATCAATTGGCGTTGTGGCCGAGTAGTCCATGTACACCGGAAAGTGTTTAGGACTAAACATTGGAATCGTTTGTTGTGGAAGGTCTTGTGGTGCGTTCATGATTTACTTATTTTTAGGTAACTACTTTTAACTTTGACGCGCCAAATTAAAAACTGAATTAATTAATGGCGCTTTAGGGACAGCTTCTTTTTTTGCTGCAAGCGCTGGTGCTGGCTTTGCAGCTTTTGCACTTTCAACTTTGATTTTCTTTTGGCGCATATCTTGAATAACAACGCCATTTCCTTCTTGCTGCTGCACTAAATTACGTAAACTAACTGAGCTGAGGTACTCAACCATTTTGAGATTGAGATTGCTCCAAAGATCATGAGTCATACAGTGGCCATGTTGATCTTCATCGCTATGACAGTTGCCTTTACCGCCGCATTGGGTTGCATCCAATGGCTCGTCAACAGCAACAATAATGTCTGCAACGCTAATTGCGTCAGCACTTCGGGCAAGGGTATATCCACCTCCGGGGCCACGAGTGCTCTCAACAATATTGAAGCGGCGTAATTTGCCGAACAATTGCTCTAAATAGGAAAGGGAGATCTTTTGTCTTTGACTAATTCCAGCCAAAGTTACAGGACCATGCGCTTCACGCAGGGCTAAATCGATCATTGCGGTTACTGCAAAACGGCCTTTAGTTGTAAGTCTCATATGTCACCTTGGTAATGGATTGTTATGGACAGCTCTTGGTCAGATTGGTAATACCCGACCAATTCAGTCAACTTTACCATATACCCTAGTAATCCGCTCAGGCATTACTGTAAAAACCCCACTGAAATCGCGTGATTTAGCCTATTGAGTCCCTAGAGCGGGCTCCAAAAGCCATTTCCTTCACCTTAGTCAGGCGGTCCCGAGTGCCAGCTGCATTCTCAAACTCCAGATTCTTAGCTTCTGCGTTCATTTGCTTCTCCAAACGCTTGATTTCACCTGCCAGGTCTTTTTCGCTCATATCTTCATACCGAGCTCGCTCCTGCTCAATTTGCATCTCCACTCGCTTTTCTTGGACGTCATAAACCCCATCAATGATGTTCTTAATCCGCTTTTGAACCCCTTTAGGCTCAATTCCATGGAGCTTATTAAAGGCAATTTGCTTGGTGCGGCGTCTTTCGGTTTCGCCCATTGCCCTGTGCATGGAGTCGGTCACCCGATCAGCATACAAAATGGCTTTGCCTCGAATGTTTCGTGCAGCACGTCCAATCGTCTGAATCAAACTGCGTTCAGAGCGCAAGAAACCCTCTTTATCAGCATCCAAAATAGCTACCAAAGAAACCTCAGGAATATCTAATCCTTCACGTAGCAAATTAATACCTACCAAGACATCAAAGACTCCTAAACGCAAGTCACGCAAAATTTCTACACGCTCGACCGTATCAATATCCGAGTGTACATAGCGAACCTTCACGCCGTTATCAGAAAGATAATCAGTAAGTTGCTCAGCCATTCGTTTTGTCAATACTGTGACTAAAACGCGCTCGCCTACTTTGACTCGTTCATGAATCTGATCCAGTAAATTATCAACTTGTGTGCTTGCTGGTAATACTTCAATTTCTGGATCAACTAATCCAGTGGGTCGTGCTACTTGCTCAACAACCTGACCTTGATGCGTTTTTTCATAATCAGCCGGTGTTGCAGAAACAAAAATGGTTTGACGCATTTTGGTTTCAAACTCTGTAAATTTCAGTGGTCGGTTATCCATTGCAGATGGCAGTCGAAATCCAAACTCCACTAGTGTGTGTTTGCGCGATTTATCGCCGTTGTACATTGCATTGAGTTGTCCAATCAAGACATGACTTTCATCTAAGAACATGAGAGCGTCATTGGGCAAATAGTCCACCAGCGTAGGGGGTGACTCCCCTGGTGCTGCACCAGAAAGATGGCGGGAGTAGTTCTCAATGCCCTTGCAAAAGCCTAATTCATTGAGCATCTCAAGATCAAAGCGAGTGCGCTGCTCTAGACGCTGCGCTTCAACGAGTTTTCCATCTTTAACAAACTCATCTAAACGGCTTCGCAGTTCAATTTTAATTGTTTCAATTGCTTTGAGAACAGTCTCACGTGGTGTGACGTAATGCGAACTTGGATAAACCGTAAAGCGCGGAATTTTTTGGCGAATCTTGCCTGTGAGAGGATCAAAAAATTGCAAACTCTCTACCACATCGTCAAACAATTCGACACGCACTGCTAACTCATTATGCTCAGCTGGGAATATATCAATCGTATCCCCACGGACTCGAAAGACACCGCGCTTGAAATCCGTTTCGTTACGATCGTATTGCATCGCAATCAAGCGCATCAAAATATCACGTTGACTCATCTTGTCGCCAGGACGCAGCGTCATCACCATGCTGTGATAATCGCCTGGGTTTCCAATACCGTAAATTGCAGAAACTGTGGCCACGATAATGACATCACGACGCTCTAATAAACTCTTCGTGGCAGACAATCGCATCTGTTCAATATGCTCATTAATCGATGAGTCTTTTTCAATAAAGAGGTCGCGCTGAGGAACATAGGCCTCAGGTTGGTAGTAGTCGTAGTAGCTAACAAAGTACTCCACTGCGTTTTTAGGGAAAAACTCCCTAAATTCGCTGTAGAGCTGGGCAGCTAAGGTCTTATTTGGGGCAAAAATAATGGCTGGACGACCTGTTCTCGCAATGACATTGGCCATGGTGAAGGTTTTTCCTGACCCAGTAACCCCCAAAAGCGTCTGAAAAGTTAAGCCATCCTCAATTCCTTCGACTAAGGCTTCAATCGCCTGTGGCTGGTCCCCAGCTGGGGTAAAGGGTTGATACAGATGGTATGGGGAATCAGGAAAACTCACGAATTTAGTCGGATCGAGATCATGCCCAACCTCGCCCAATGGGTCAGCAATCGGCTTTTTAATATCTTCTTTAGCTACGGAATTTGGAGCAGTTTTAGGGGGCTTAGGGGGCATCTCGGCTATCATTTCATCTGTGAGCTTTCTTCACAGCGAATTTTGTACAAAGAATGATTTTGCCGTTTTTATTTGGAAATAGTTGAGTCTGACCTCCAAAACCCATAATTAAGCTAAATTTAACCTCACTAACTAGTAAAACTGTTCCTAAACCACTATTTTCGACATCCAATGACCCTGTTTTCCTCAGTCCAATTAGCCCCTAAAGATCCTATCTTTGGCCTCACAGAAGCCTACGTTGCGGATCAACGCCCAGACAAAGTAAACCTCGGAGTTGGTGTGTACTACACAGATGAAGGCAAGGTGCCTTTACTAAAAGCAGTGCTCAAAGCGGAAGAGGCGATCGTTGCTAAACACTCTCCACGCAGCTACATTCCCATTGAAGGTCCAAACCCATACAACAGTGCAGTGCAAGCGCTATTGTTTGGTGCAGACTCTGCCCTTATTAAGGATGGCAGAGTTATAACAGCTGAATGCTTAGGTGGCACTGGTGCGCTACGTGTCGGTGCCGACTTTATTAAGCGCCTGAATTTGAATGCGCCTTGCGCAATTAGTAATCCAACCTGGGAAAACCATCGCGGTATTTTCGAGTCCGCAGGATTTGATGTGATTGAGTACACCTACTTTGATGGCAAAACTCGTGGTGTTGATTTTGATGGCATGGTGAAATCTCTAGAATCATTTCCGAAGAACACGACTGTTCTTCTGCACGCTTGCTGCCACAACCCAACGGGCGCAGATATTACTGAAGCCCAATGGCGTCAAGTGATTGATATCTGCCAGAAGAAAAGTTTAATTCCTTTCCTAGATATAGCTTACCAAGGCTTTGCGGCTGGGATTGAACAGGATGGTGTTGCAGTGCGTCTCTTTGAGCATTCTGGTATGTCTTTCTTCGTCTCAAGCTCTTTCTCTAAATCATTCTCACTGTATGGTGAGCGCGTAGGCGCCCTGTCTATCGTGACACAAAGCAAAGATGAATCGACTCGCGTACTCTCGCAATTAAAACGTATTATTCGTACAAACTATTCCAATCCACCAACTCACGGCGCTGCAATTGCTGCTGCTGTTTTAAATTCCCCAGAATTGCGCAAGCTCTGGGAGGATGAGTTAGCCGAAATGCGCGACCGCATTAAAGCGATGCGCCATGGTCTAGTTGAAAAACTCGCTGCTGCTGGTGTAAAGCAAGACTTTTCTTTTATTGAGCAGCAACGGGGAATGTTTTCTTACTCAGGCTTAACAGCTGAGCAAGTTGAGCGCTTACAGAAAGAGGATGGCATTTATGCCCTCTCCACTGGACGCATTTGTGTTGCGGCTCTCAATACCAAAAATATTGATAAAGTAGCCAAAGCAATCGCCCGCGTTTTAGGATAACAAGCGGATTTACGGAATTACAGGAGCTAGAATGTTATATCAGTTACACGAGTTCCAAACAGCCTTACTGCAACCCATGAGCTCATGGGCACGAGCAGCTTCTGAAGCATTTATCAATGCCTCTAACCCTGCTTCCATGGTTCCTGGGTCCGAGCGTTTAGCTGCAAGTTGTGAACTCCTTTATCGCTTAGGTAAAAACTATACAAAACCAGAGTTTGGTATTCGTTCAGTACAAGCACACGGTCAAGAGGTGGCTATCCATGAAAGAACTATCGTTGCAAAACCGTTCTGTAACTTAGTTCGCTTCAAACGCTTTTCAGATGATGTAGAAACTATTAAGAGTCTCAAAGAGGATCCTGTTGTATTGGTCGTTGCCCCTATGTCTGGGCACCACGCTACCTTATTGCGCGATACCGTGCGAACCCTGTTACAAGATCATAAGGTTTACATTACCGACTGGATTGATGCACGTAACGTTCCAATTGAAGATGGTGACTTTGGTCTTGATGACTACGTTCACTACATCCAAGAATTTATTCGTGCAATTGGTGCAAAAGATTTACATGTGATTTCTGTTTGCCAACCTACCGTTCCAACCTTAGGCGCCATTTCTTTAATGGCTTCTGCTGGTGAAGTAACGCCTGCATCCATGATCATGATGGGTGGCCCAATTGATGCGCGTAAATCACCTACGACTGTGAATAATTTGGCAGAGCAAAAATCATTTGAATGGTTTAAAAGTCATGTGATCTATAGCGTACCTCCAAACTATCCCGGAGCAGGTCGTAAGGTTTATCCAGGCTTTTTACAACACACTGGCTTTATCTCCATGAACCCGCAAAACCATGTTCAATCGCATTGGGATTACTTCCAAAACCTTGTACGTGGCGATGAGCAAGATACCGAATCACACATTCGTTTTTATGATGAGTACAACGCTGTTCTAGACTTAGATGCAAAGTTCTACTTAGATACCATCAAGACCGTATTCCAAGATTACGCTCTGCCGAATGGCACCTGGACAGTAACGGGTGATCTCGTTAAACCGCAAGACATTACTAAAACAGCTCTGCTCACAGTAGAGGGTGAACTAGATGATATTTCTGGTAGTGGTCAAACTCGCGCTGCTCATGGTTTATGCTCTGGTATCTCTAAAGAGCATAAAGCGCACTACGAAGTTTCTGGTGCAGGTCACTATGGCATCTTTGCTGGTCGTCGTTGGCGCGATAAGGTTTATCCAAAGATTAAATCCTTCATTCGTGATCACCAAGGTGAGCATAAGGGCGCTGAATCAAGACCTCCTAAATTAGAAGGCTCTGACTAATCATCAATGATTGAGGGCTACGGCCCTCCTTTTTTAGTCCAGCATCGAGCAATGAAGACTATTCAAGCGACCGAACTCACTGATCGTTTGGAAGATGTGCTTCCCCAAACCCAATGCACTAAATGCGGATATCCAGATTGCCGTGGCTATGCAGAAGCAATGGCCAGCGGAGAGGCTCTACCCAATCGCTGCCCACCAGGGGGTATCGAAGGTATTAAACGCCTAAGCAAAATCCTGATTCCCATTTATCCTCAGGATGCTTTTGATTTACACCCAACCATCAATCCCGAATGTGGTCTAGAGCGTCCAAGACCGCTAGCCTTCATCGATTCACAAACATGCATTGGCTGTACGCTGTGCATCCAAGCTTGTCCAGTGGATGCTATCGTTGGCGCTTCAAAGCAAATGCACGTTGTCTTAACTGAATGGTGTACAGGCTGTGATCTCTGTATTCCACCCTGTCCTGTAGATTGCATCACCATGATTAATGTCACTGGTGATCAAGTAGGCTGGAATGCCTGGTCACCAGATCTAGCAGAGATTTCGCGCAAGCGTTATCATGACCGAGAACGACGTCTCGATCGGGAACAAAAAGATAACGATGAACGTTTAGCCAAAAAAGCTGCTTCAAAATTATTAGCTGTTAATGCCCAAATCCCATCATCAGAAGCAGAAAAGAAAGAACAAGAGCGCAAGCGGGTCATTATTGCTGCTGCAATTGCACGCTCCCAAGAAAAGAAATGATGAATCTTGAAAAACGGCGTGCTTTTTTTGAGCAACTCAAAGCCAATAATCCAAAACCAGAAACTGAACTAGAGTACAACTCTCCTTTTGAATTACTCATAGCAGTGTTACTGTCAGCCCAAGCCACTGATATCTCAGTAAATAAAGGCACAAAAAAGCTTTTTAAGATTGCCAATAATCCACAAGCTTTGTTAGATCTGGGTGAAGAAGGTGTTAGACCTTTTATTCAGCACATCGGCTTATTTAATTCTAAGGGCAAACATATCCAAGAAACGTGTCGCCTCCTTCTTGAAAAACATGGTGGCCAAGTTCCTCAAATACGGGAAGAACTTGAGGCTTTACCTGGTGTTGGCAGAAAAACAGCCAATGTCATTCTTAATACAGCATTTGGGCAACCCACTATCGCAGTCGACACGCATATTTTTAGAGTCTCCAATCGTACCGGTTTAGCACCTGGTAAAGATGTCTTAAAAGTGGAAGAGCAATTACTCAAACGTGTACCAAAAGAGTACTTATTAGATGCTCATCATTGGTTAATTTTGCATGGCAGATATACTTGTAAAGCCCGTAGCCCTGATTGTGCACAATGTATTGTTGAGCCCTTGTGTGGCTTCAAACAAAAGACTGGTAAAGGAAAAGTGCGTGGCACTATTTAATCCAACTCGTGAAGAAGTGCGTCGCTTTTTCTGTGATACCTGGAAGAAAAAAACAGAGGGTCATATTTTGGATTCTATGGAAACGCTTGCCGGTGACTGGATGGCGCAACATCCTGAGTATCATCTGCTACTAGCTGATACCGAGGGTGCGCTTGCCCAGGACTACACGCCTGAACGAGGTGAAACCAATCCCTTTCTACATCTCTCGATGCATTTATCCATTAGTGAGCAGATCTCTATTAATCAACCTTCAGGCATCAAAGAAGTTGCAGAAAAACTCACTAATAAGCTAGGCACAGAACATGAAGCTCAACACCTCATGATGGAGTGCTTAGGCCAGGTCATGTGGGAAGCACAGCGCGAATCTAAGCCTCTGAACCCAGAGAACTATCTTGAGGCCTTAAAAAGACTCGTCTAATTAAATGGTAGGTTCAAAAAGATGAGTCTTTTGCCCATCTTCTGTTTCTTGAAAAACTACTTTTACTTTTTGCCCAACACGAATAGTGTCAAAGTCACAATTCGTTAAATGCGTCAGTATAGAAATATCCTCTTGCAAACGCACATAGGCCATTGCAAAAGGAACTTCTACACCACGCCTCATGACGGTATAGGAATAAATCTCACCCAAGCCATTGGATTTGACCCAAGTGGTGTCATCGCTACCACAGTGGGGACATATGGTACGCGGATAGTAATGCGGCTCTTTGCAGGTATTGCAATACTTCAACACGAGTTGATTGTTTTGCGCTGCCTCTAAAAATACTTTATTTTCAGGATTGCTTATGGGGCTTGGCAAACGATGCTCTTTATTGATTTGGCTCATTTCAATCTCCCCATAATTAAGGCTGCGGCACCATGTCGCGTACCTAATGCACCACCGATTCCTGAAGCAAGAGCAAATTCTAGATTGGGAACCTGAACTGCTGAATGTGCCTCACCACGTAACTGACGAACCGCTTCAATCACCTTGGTCATACCACCGCGATTAGCAGGATGGTTATTACATAAACCACCGCCATCCGTATTGAAGGCAAGCTTACCTTTGCCTGAGATCAATTGACCCCCTTCGACAAATTTTCCACCCTCACCCTTCTTACAGAAGCCTAGATCCTCTAGTTGAATCAGAACAGTAATGGTGAAGCTATCGTAAATAGATGCATAACGTATTTGCTCAGGCGTGAGCTTTGCTTCTTTGAATGCCAATGGAGCAGCCCATGCTAAGCCTGAATAAGTTAAGTCTACTTTACCTCCCATCTGACCCTTAGTAGTTTCACCAGCGCCCATCATGGTAACAACGGGTTTCTTTAGAGTCTTAGCAATGTCAGGATGTACCACTATCAACGCCCCACCACTATCAGTCACCACGCAGCAGTCTGCACGATGCAATGGATCGGCAATCATCGGAGAATTCAAGACATCCTCAACAGTCAGAACATCTTTTAATGCAGCATTGGGATTATGTTGAGCATGGTGTGAAGCGGCTACCTTAATCCAAGCGAGCTGTTCACTAGTAGTGCCAAACTCATACATATGGCGCATTGCACACATAGCGTATGTATTTAGGGGTGCTGGTGAATACGGTTTTTCAAAAGCAAAGTCAGGCGCGCTCGCCCATTGACTGCGAACCTGTGTGCCACTAGATCCCTCTGATTTTGGACGGCCCGCTAAAGTAATGAGCGCTACGCGACATTGCCCAGCAGCAATCGCACGAGCAGCATGATTGACATGGGTTAAGTAGGAAGAGCCCCCGGTGTCTGTGGAGTCTAAGTATTTTAGTTTCTTGAGTCCGAGATAATCAGCCATTGAGACTGGGCCCATACCCGGAGCATCACCTGCACAAAAATATCCATCTACATCATCTAAAGTAAGCCCAGCATCAAGCAAGGCACCACGCGCTACTTCAGCGTGCAACTGTGCAACAGTGTGATCTGGGGCTACACGCAAAGGATGTTCGTATATTCCAGCAATACAAGCCTGGTATTTAGTTGCCGCAAATGACATAGGTCTTCCTTGAATGAACTTCTTTGAATTAATTGATCAACTGCTTCATTGGGACACCACTCAGCTCCTGTAACTCCTCAAAACTCAGTCCATCTACCCAGTCGATGGCTACTAGACCTTCAGGAGTTACTGCGATAGTTGCCAGGTCGGTATAGATGCAATTTACTGCTGCTAGTGCAGTTAGTGGGTAAGTACACTCTTTAACTAACTTGGATTCTCCAGATTTAGTGAGATGTTCCATCATCACAAATAACTTTTTGGCGCCTAAAGCGAGATCCATTGCGCCGCCTACCGCTGGAATCGCCTTAGGGTCAGCAGTTCGCCAATTGGCGATATCGCCCTTAACGGAAACTTGGAAGGCGCCCAATACGCAAATATCAATATGTCCACCCCGAATCATGACAAAGGAATCAGCATGATGACAAAGTGATGCGCCAGGTAACATAGTGACTGGCTGTTTACCTGCATTGACTAACTCTTTATCAATTTCGTGATCTTTGGCTAATGGGCCCATGCCAAGCAAACCGTTTTCAGAATGCAAGAGAATTTCTTTATCTGAAGGAAGGTAATTGGAAATCGTCATCGGCTGTCCAATACCCAAGTTCACATGCGCACCATCGGGTATATCTTGAACAATGCGCTTTGCAATATCAGCTATAGAGCGCTTCTTTACTTTAGATAGATCAATCATGATTTACCTCCAACGCGCACAATACGTTTTACGAAAATGCCGGGAGTCACAATATTTTCGGGATCTAATGCACCAAGCTCAACCACTTGATTGACTTGTGCAATAGCGCAGCGAGCAGCGGTTGCCATAATAGGTCCAAAATTACGTCCTGTCCGATGATAGGTAAGGTTCCCCCAGCGATCACCCTTATCCGCCTTGATCAATGCATAGTCTGCTTTGATAGCGGTCTCAAAAATATGATTCACGCCATCAATCACTCGAGTATCTTTACCCTTGGCCAGCTCAGTACCAAATCCCGTAGGAGTATAAAAACCACCAATCCCAGCCCCACCTGCACGAATGCGCTCTGCGAGTGTGCCTTGGGGAACCAACTCTAGTTCGATCTTGCCAGCACGATAGAGATCGTCAAAGGCTCCAGACTCAGGTTGGCGTGGAAAAGAGCAAACTATTTTCTTTACTTGGCCGGCGCCGATGAGCTTTGAAATACCAACGCCTGAATTACCAGCATTGTTACTTACAATGGTGAGGTTCTTAGCGCCTTGCTCTGCCAAGGCATCTAATAGGTAAATTGGTAGACCTGCATCACCGAAACCAGAAACCAAAATGGTCGAGCCATCGCTAATATCCTGCACAGCCTGAGCCAAGCTAGGAATAATTTTGTCTATCACTACCTGTCTCCATCTATTTTTTATGGGTGCCGCTTATCAGCCGTTCACTGATTTAATACTAATTTAATGCATTTGAGAAATTGCAGAGCGAATTACTACAGGCAATTGCTTTGCAAGCGCTTCTCTGGCCTCTAGAGAAGATTTGGGTGTCTCTTGTGTACGAACTGACCATGCTGATCCCGGGAAAAAAGCATCATCCTTATATCTCGGTATGACATGCCAATGAATGTGAGGAACCATATTACCCAAGGTTGCTAAATTAACTTTATCCGGATGCATCACGTGACGCACAGCGTCTTCAACTACAAATACTAGGGTCATTAAATGCTCACGTTCACCATAGGTGAGATCGGTCATTTCAGCAATATGATCATTCCAGAGGACACGACAGAATCCTGGAAGATTGGGATCATTAACCAAGATGACGCGGCAGTCATCACCGCGCCAAATAAGCTCACCCTCTTCAGGTTTAAGGTCTTCTTTACAGAGAATGCAATTTGTCATGAAAAGAATGTAAACGAAAATGGCACCTAAGTCACCCTTGTGGGGTAATTTAGGTGCCATGGCAGTAAAGAGAGCTACTGCTACAACATACTACTTAGGGATTCTTAGTGGAACTGCTCTTCCTCAGTAGAACCAGTCAATGCCGTTACGGAAGACTTGCCACCTTGAATGACGGTAGTGACATCATCAAAGTAACCAGTTCCCACTTCTTGCTGATGTGATACAAATGTATAACCACGATCACGAGCAGCAAATTCTGGCTCTTGTACTTTCTCAACGTAAGCAGTCATGCCGCGCTTGGAATAGTCTTGCGCCAAATCGAACATGTTGTACCACATTGAGTGAATACCAGCGAGAGTAATGAATTGATATTTGTAACCCATCGCACCCAACTCACGTTGGAACACTGCAATCGTTGCATCATCCAAGTTTTTCTTCCAGTTGAAAGATGGTGAGCAGTTGTAAGCCAACATCTTGCCTGGGAACTTCGCACGAATAGCTTCAGCAAATTGACGAGCAAACTCAAGATCAGGCGTACCTGTTTCACACCAAACCATATCGGCGTAAGCAGCATATGCCAAACCACGTGAGACTGCTTGATCTAAGCCCTTACGAGTTTTATAGAAACCTTCGGGAGTGCGCTCGCCTGTCAAGAATGGCTTGTCGTTCTCGTCATAATCAGATGTCAACAAGTCAGCGGCTTCAGCATCAGTGCGGGCTAATATGATCGTTGGAACACCCATGACGTCAGCAGCTAAGCGAGCAGAGATCAATTTCTGCACTGATTCAGCGGTTGGCAGCAATACTTTGCCACCTAAGTGACCGCACTTTTTAACAGAAGACAACTGATCTTCAAAGTGAACGCCAGCAGCGCCTTGCTTAATTAAGGCCTTGCTTAATTCGAATGCATTCAATACGCCGCCAAACCCGGCTTCAGCATCAGCAACGATTGGGGCAAAGTACTCGATATATCCTGCATCACCTTTATTAATTCCTTTGGCTGTCTGAATTTCATCAGCGCGTTGGAATGAATTGTTAATACGCTCAACCATTTTAGGAACTGAATCTACTGGGTACAAAGATTGGTCTGGATACATTGCAGCAGAAGAGTTACCGTCAGCGGCAACTTGCCAACCAGATAAGTAGATCGCTTGAATGCCAGCTTTCACTTGTTGCATTGCCTGACCACCAGTCAATGCGCCTAAACAGTTCACATACGCTTCGTTGTTTACCAACTCCCAGAGACGCTCAGCGCCATGTTTTGCTAGAGTGTGCTCAATCTTCAAAGAGCCGCGCAGACGAACTACGTCTTCTGCCGTGTAACCACGAGTAATACCTCTCCAACGTGGATTGGTATCCCAATCCTTTTGTAGTGCTGCGATTTCTGCTTTACGATCTGCCATGTTTTTCTCCCTAAGTTAAACAAGTACTTCAAATATTTGGACTCTAAAGACCTTTTCAAGTCTTATGTCTTATATAAGAGTTTAGCTAGTAGAAGAAAGCTGGCAAGTGATATTAAGGAAATTTATAAAAATATTTAACTATCTAAAAACAATGACTTACATAATTATTTTTATAATGCGGAATGTCAGTCCACTGCTTGGAATGAAAGGAGGGCTTCTATATTCCCCCAAGTTTTACTGAGGGAAACATCATTTCATATCGTGAAAAATCAAGGGGTTAAACCGTTTTTCTAGCGCCAAGGGTTGAAACCTTGAACCCAATCAAAATAATCATGAGTTGCAACAGGGCTACACCAATAAATAAAAATTTCGGTAAACCAATATCAAGGCAGATACCAAATACTAATGGGCTAAGAGCAGCGCCTAAATCAATTCCCGAATACACAATCCCATACACCCTACCCGATGAACCTGATGGGGTAGCAGATCGAATCATCAAATCACGCGAAGGGGCAGCGATACCCAAGCCAAGGCCAATCACAACAAAAGCCAGTAAGATAATTTCTGGTGGCAATTGCCCAGTAGCTAACAATAAACCCATCACGATATTTACTGTAAAGCACATCGTAATAATTCTTTCTGGCACTTTAATGCGAGTTGCAAGATATCCTCCTAATAGCATTCCGCCTGCCCCACCCATAGACATCAGTGTTAAGTAGTAATTCCCCGAGCTCACTGAAAGTTCATAGATTTCAAAAAGTGCAGTTGGTGCAAATGATTGAAGGCCGGTAGTTGCCGCCATGCTAAAGAAAAAGAAAATCCAGCACAGCCAAACTGCAGGCAACCTCATGAAACCAAATGTACTTAAAGGAGCGCTACCTGGATTATTAATGGCATGATCATTTTGTGACTCCTCCCGCCTTGCTTTTACATCATCTACTAAGCGAGCGCGATTAATCCAAAGGATCAAGAGCACCAGTGCTTCAAGTACTGCCGCCCCCAAGAAAGCAATACGCCAATCAAATACGGCAGTCATTGCTACCATAAAGGCTGGTGCAGCAGCCCAACCTAAATAGCCTGTAACCCCATGAATTGAGTAAGCATAGGGTAGATTGGCTGGAGAAATTTTGTGATTGATCAGCGTGTAATCAACGGGGTGAAAAATACCATTACCGCAACCAGCAATGACAGCACCTAAAACCAACATGCCATAACCATTACTTTGTGAATAAGTCAAAGCTGCTAAAGCAAGCAAACCAATTCCTGTAAAAAGTACCGGGCGCGCTCCAATACGATCCACTAAAAATCCGGAGGCAGCTTGGACGATGCAAGAAACCACAAAGAAGATGGTCATGAGCAAACCAAGCTCAGCATAATTAAAACCAAACTCTGCCTTTAACCATGGGAACATGGGTGGCAGAATTAAATGGAAGAAGTGGGAGCTGCCGTGCGCCAGACTAATAAGACCAATAACCCGGACATCACTGGCACGCCTACTGATGAGCGCAACAGTCATATCCCGAGTTTACTGGTGCAGGAAGATTCCTGCAAAATTACCCTGTTTACTGCTTAGTGAACCTGGCGTGTGAAACTAAAGTCACCTTTTTTATCTACATCTACAGGCACGACATCATTAGGACCGAACTTACCCTCTAAAATCATCTTTGAAACGGGGTTCTCAATATGTTGCTGGATGGCGCGCTTGAGGGGTCTCGCTCCATAGACGGGATCAAAGCCTACCTCAGCAATCTTATTTAAGGCAGCATCACTGACTTCGAGCTGCATATCCACTTTTGCTAAACGATCTGATAAGTTCTTCAGTAAGATCTTTGCAATATTGGCAATATTGCCTTTATCCAAGCCATGGAAGACCACAATCTCATCAATCCGGTTTAGGAACTCTGGGCGGAAATGGTTCTTCAATTCTTCAAAGACAGCCTCTTTGATTTCGGACTGTTTCTTATCAGTCATCGACTGAATTAAATGCGAGCCAATATTACTAGTCATCACAATCACTGTATTCTTAAAGTCCACAGTGCGGCCTTGACCATCAGTTAAGCGGCCATCATCCAATACTTGCAAGAGAATGTTGAAGACATCAGGATGAGCCTTCTCGATTTCATCAAAGAGAATGACGCTGTATGGATGACGACGAACTTGCTCAGTTAAATAACCACCTTCTTCGTAACCAACATAGCCTGGAGGCGCCCCAATCAAACGAGCAACGCTGTGTTTCTCCATGAACTCGCTCATATCGATTCGTATGAGATGGTCCTCACTATCAAACAAGAAGCCAGCTAATGCTTTACACAGCTCAGTCTTACCAACACCAGTGGGCCCTAAGAATAGGAATGATCCATAAGGACGGTTCTCTTCAGCTAAGCCAGCGCGGGAACGACGGATAGCATCTGACACCGCGCGGATAGCCTCTTCTTGACCAACTACCCGATTGTGCAATAGCTCCTCCATCTTCAACAACTTATCGCGTTCACCCTGCATCATCTTCGATACCGGAATTCCTGTGGCGCGGGACACTACTTCAGCAATCTCTTCTGCGCCCACTTGGGTACGTAAAAGCTTATTCTTCACTACTCCATCTTTATTACCCTTAGCTTCAGCAGCGGCGGCAGACTTGAGCTTAGCTTCAAGCTCTGGTAATTTTCCATATTGCAATTCTGCGACTTGTTCTAACTTGCCCTCACGTTGTAACTTTGTGATATCGGCTTTTACTTTTTCGATTTCCTCTTTCAGATTAGCGGCGCCTAAAACTGCGCCCTTTTCTGCTTTCCAGATTTCCTCTAAGTCAGCGTACTCAGCGCCAAGGCGTTTAATCTCTTCTTCAATTAAGCTAAGACGTTTTTGAGAAGCGTCGTCTTTTTCTTTCTTCACAGCTTCGCGCTCAATCTTGAGTTGAATTAAACGACGTTCTAACTTATCCATTACCTCAGGCTTAGAATCAATCTCCATCCGAATACGTGAGCCCGCCTCGTCTATTAAGTCGATCGCCTTATCTGGTAAGAAACGATCCGTAATGTAGCGATGTGATAACTCAGCAGCAGCTACGATCGCTGGATCGGTTATCTCAATGCCATGGTGTAACTCATAACGCTCTTGCAAACCACGCAAGATGGCAATAGTTGCTTCAACGCTAGGTTCTTCCACCATGACTTTTTGAAAGCGACGCTCTAAAGCAGCATCTTTTTCAATGTACTTACGATATTCATCTAGAGTCGTCGCACCAATGCAATGCAATTCACCACGAGCTAAAGCAGGCTTGAGCATATTACCGGCATCCATCGCGCCATCCCCTTTACCAGCTCCAACCATCGTATGGATTTCATCAATAAAAATGATGGTTTGTCCTTCATCTTTGGCAACATCACTCAGGACTGCCTTAAGACGCTCCTCAAATTCACCACGATACTTGGCTCCAGCTAATAACAAAGCCATATCCAACACAAGAACACGTTTGTTCTTGAGGGTTTCTGGAACTTCCCCATTAACGATGCGCTGCGCTAAACCTTCTACGATGGCAGTCTTACCTACACCAGGCTCACCAATGAGCACAGGATTGTTCTTACCGCGACGTTGCAAGATTTGAATCGTACGACGAATCTCATCGTCACGACCAATCACAGGATCTAACTTACCCATACGCGCACGCTCGGTTAAATCGATGGTGTATTTCTTTAAGGCCTCACGTTGACCTTCAGCATCTGCACTATTCACTGATTCTCCTCCGCGCACTAAATCAATAGCCGCTTCTAACGATTTACGATTTAAACCATTCTCACGAGCAACCTTACCAAGCTCGCCTTTGTCATCAGCTACCACCAGCAAGAACAGCTCGCCAGCAATAAATTGATCATTTCGTTTATTGGCTTCTTTTTCACATAAATTGAGCCAATTACTGAGATCACGGCCAACCTGAACCTCACCACTAGTGCCCTGTACCTCTGGCAAGTTACTAATGATCTTCTCCACTCCTTTTTCAAGGCCTGAGACGTTCACACCAGCACGGGTCAATAAACTCTTAGCTGCACCATCAGAATCACGCAACATGGCAAGCAGGGCGTGGGCGGGCTCAATGTATTGGTTATCTTTAGCTAAAGCGATACTTTGGGCCTCGCTTAAGGCCTCTTGGAACTTAGTTGTTAATTTATCTATTCTCATTTTTGTATCCGATGAATTCTAGCTATATCTATCTATAGAATATAAGGGCAATGTGACAAATTTCAAGACTTTTTGTGCCCATTTTTAAGGGAATTTAGCACCATTTTGACCTGGCTTGTTTACCTCCTCGAATGCGCTGATGGCAGCTACTACGCTGGCATCACCAACCGTATTGAACATCGGCTGGAGGCTCATAATTCTGGGCAAGGAGCTCGCTATACGAGATCGCGCAGACCGGTTATCCTTTTGCTAACCCAAGAGCACCCCGATCGATCAGAGGCCTCTAAGGCTGAGAGAAAATTAAAGCAGCTTCCAAGATCTGAGAAGCTGGCGTTTTTTAAAGAATAAGCATATGAGCAAATCTCTCTACTTTCTAGTCTGCCTGTTATGCCCAATTCTTTCTTGGGCGATACCCCCTGGCTTTGTATATTTAGATGAGGTGACAAACAACGCCACAGTAAATTTACGTTACCTAGCGGCAGATAATTTTGTAAAGAGGCCTATACAAGGATATTTTGTCAATCGAGCGATCTTAAGTAAACCTGCTGCCGATGCTTTAAGTCTAGCTGGTGAAGAATTAAAAACTTATGGATTAGGATTCCTCATATTCGATGCATATCGACCACAGCAGGCTGTCAATGATTTTGTAAGTTGGGCAAAAGATCTTAAGGACATTCAGGGTAAAGCTGAATACTATCCAAATGTGAACAAGAGTAATTTATTCAAAGAGGGTTACATAGCTGAGCGCTCAGGTCATACTCGCGGTAGTACAGTAGATCTCACTCTGATTGCCTTAGGAGAGGGGAAGCCTCTAGATATGGGAACCGCCTTTGACTATTTTGGTCCGCAATCTTGGCCAAGCTATCCCAATCTACTCCCACAGCAAAAAGCAAATCGTCTGTTACTACAAACCATCATGAAAAAATATGGCTTTAAACCATATGATCAAGAGTGGTGGCACTTTACACTAGAAAATGAACCTTATCCTGATACCTATTTTGATTTTCCAGTAAGGTAAATATTGAGATAGCTTTTCTACTTCTTCCACCGCGCCATTGCTGCATCATCTGTCACACGGGCATCTACCCAACGAGCACCCTCAGGGGTATCTTCTTTTTTCCAAAATGGGGCTGCCGTCTTTAGATAGTCCATAATGAACTCACATGCAGCAAATGCCTCTCCTCTATGAGCACTCGTTACCACTACGAGAACAATTTGATCTTCTGGAAGTAAGGGGCCGATTCTGTGAATGACCAACGTTTGATAGATATCCCAACGTGTCTTGGCTTGATCCAGAATTTCTTGTAGCGCTTTTTCAGTCATGCCTGGGTAATGCTCGAGAGTCATTCCCATTACTTGGCTGCCATCATTCATATCACGCACAGTGCCTAAGAAAGACACCACTGCACCTACTCTGGAATCACCTTTACGCAGCGCCGCTATTTCAGCGCTAATATCAAAATCGTTTTCTTGAATTCGGATTGACATATCAGCCCCCAGTTACCGGCGGGAAGAAAGCTACCTCAGCATTTTCTTTTAGGGGTGTACTAGTATCAACCATTAGCTGATTCAAGGCGCAACGTAATGTCTGTCCTTGTGCCAATACTTCAGCCCAAGGATTGCCGCGCTCTGCTAAAAACGTTCTGAGATCGGCAATCGTTTTAACACTTTCGGGAATGACAATACTTTCTTGCGAAACTCCAAGAGCTTCCCTTATCGAGGCAAAGAATCGTAATTCAAGTTTCATTGGAGAATCCTAAACCGATTATTTGAGAAGCGCATCAAATGGGATGTATTTGACCAGGTCACCGGCCTTGATTGGCTGGTTTGGCGGGCAATCTACTAGTCCATCACCCCAAGAAGCACTGGTGAGTACTCCAGAACTTTGATTGGGGAACAAATCTAAGCCACCTTTACTATTGAGTTTGACGCGCAAGAACTCATTGCGCCGATCTGCTTTTAACCAATCGAAATCTGCACGCATGAAATATGACTGTATCTGACTTGCTTCACGACCCTGTAATTTCAGAATAAATGGTCTTACAAATAGCAAGAAGGTTACAAAACTAGAAACGGGGTTACCGGGCAAACCAATAAACCAAGCCTCACCATCTGCTGGCTTATTTGATTTACGAACTGCACCAAACGCTAAAGGCTTACCTGGTTTGATAGCTATCTGCCACAAATCTAATCGTCCCTCAGTCATCACTGCGGGTTTGATGTGATCTTCTTCACCAACCGATACACCACCAGAGGTAATAATCAGGTCATGATCTTTACTTGCTGTGCGTAATGCCGCTTTAGTTGCATCCAGTCGATCGGGAACAATACCTAAATCAGTCGCGTCACACCCTAATGATTGAATGCACGCTAATAAAGTATCGCGATTAGAGTTGTAGATACCACCAGGCTTAAGAGATTCACCAGGAAGTGATAACTCATCACCAGTAAAGAATGCGGCCACTTTAACGCGACGTTTGACATTCAAATGAGTCAGGCCAGCTGAGGCAGCAACACCAAGTTCTTGTGGGCGCAGGAAAGTACCTGCTGTTAATGCAGTTTTGCCAGCGCTTAAATCCTCTCCCCGACGACGTATCCACTGACCAACTGTCGGTGTCGTATTTACCTGCACTTGATCAGTTAAGCCCTCAGAAATAGTGCAATCCTCTTGCATCACTACTGCATCAGTACCCAGCGGAATGGGAGCGCCAGTAAAAATTCTGGCAACAGTACCGGGTTCTAACTGGGTTCCTACTGATCCCGCCGGAATACGTTGCGCAATTTTCAGAATACTTCCAGAATTTTGGGTATCAGCAGTACGTACCGCATAACCATCCATTGAAGTGTTATCAAGCGGAGGAACATCCACCAAGCTACTGACATTTTCAGCAAGAACACGGCCTAAGCTTGCTTGCATAGTAACCATCTCGTTTTCACCAACTGGCTTGGCATGAGAAAGTAAATGATCCAAGGCCTGCTGTGCAGTCAACATTGGAGGTTTAGTCATGGGGATAGTTGATTATTTATGTTTTAACTAAGATGAGTTGTGATAAATGCCTTGACCTGATTAATATCAGCATCAATATGCTCTACATGCTGGGGCTTTGATTGGATATCTTTAAATGCAGGTGGGCATTCGGCAGGACGGCCTAAAGCCTCTTGAATCGTTTCTTCAAATTTAATTGGAAGCGCCGTCTCGAGTACCAACATTGGAATACCTGCCTGCAAATACTCGCGCGCTACCTTTACGCCATCTGCAGTATGAGTATCAATCATCACCCCATATTGCTGATCAATATTACGAATTGTGTCTAAGCGATTTTGATGGGTACTACGACCAGACTGAAAACCGTATTTACCAAGCTCTTTAAAGACTACATCCTTGGATATATCAAATCCGCCAGTCTCATCGACTTGCTTAAACATACGTGCAGTTGCTTGGCCATCTTGATTCATAAAGTCAAAGACAAAGCGCTCGAAGTTACTTGCCTTAGAAATATCCATAGATGGACTAGAGGTATGGAGCGTCTCAGCGGCCTTACGGGCACGGTATATACCAGTGCGGAAGAATTCATCAAGGACATTATTCTCATTTGTTGCCACTACCAAGTTCGCTATTGGCAAGCCCATCATGCGAGCAATATGGCCGGCACATACGTTGCCAAAATTACCAGACGGTACAGTGAATGACACTTTCTCATTGCTAGACTTAGTAGCCAAGAGATAACCTTGGAAGTAATAAACCACTTGAGCAACTACCCTGCCCCAGTTGATGGAGTTCACAGTACCAATTTGATTCATGGCTTTAAAAGCATGATCATTACTCACTGCTTTCACAATGTCTTGGCAGTCATCAAATACACCAGCTACTGCTAAATTGAAAATATTTGGGTCTTGCAAGGAATACATTTGTGCAGACTGGAATGCACTCATCTTGCCGCGAGGTGAAAGCATAAATACTTTCACGCCATTTTTACCTCGCATTGCATATTCTGCAGCACTACCAGTATCGCCAGAAGTAGCACCTAAGATATTGAGCTGCTGGCCTTTTTTCTTTAAGGCATATTCAAAGAGATTACCTAATAATTGCATGGCCATATCTTTGAAAGCCAAGGTGGGGCCATTCGAGAGACTTAAAAGCCCAATCCGAGTACCTTGCTCTTCACCCAACCAGTGTATCGGTGTAATGTCTTTGGCATTGTCTTGGGGACGTCCATTGCAATAGACCTGTTCGGTATAGGTCTTACGCAATAGCGCACGTAAATCAGCCTGCGGAATGTCATCGCAATATAAGCTCAATACTTCGTAAGCAAGATCTGCATAAGACAAGCCACGCCATGAATCTAACTGCGCTGGGGTCACTTGTGGATATTGCTTGGGCAAATACAAGCCGCCATCGGGCGCCAAGCCGCCAAGGAGAATTTCTAAGAAGGATTGTTGTGGACTATTGCCACGAGTAGATTGGTAACGCATCAATTTTAATTAAGACAGATTTTCTAAACGAATCTTCACCACTTCGCCATCTACAGTTTTGAGATTCTGAATCTCTTTAATTGCAGCAAGCATATTCTTTTCTTTAGTCTCGTGTGTCAAAGTCACCAGATCTGTTTGACTCTCACCTTCATCCGCCTCTTTTTGCAAGAGAGCGTCGATTGAGATACTGTGCGAGGCCAAAATCTTTGTGATCTCAGCGAGAACGCCCGCCTGGTCAGCAACACGCATACGTAAATAGTAGCTGGTAGTGATCTCACCGATCGGCAACACTGGAGTATTTTGAACTGCATCGGGCTGGAACGCTAAATAAGGCACGCGATGCTCAGGATCGGCACTGAGAAGCCGAGTGATATCTACCAAATCAGCAATCACTGCAGAAGCAGTTGGCTCAGAACCAGCGCCCTTGCCGTAATACAAGGTTGTGCCAACAGCATCTCCGAATACTTGAACAGCATTCATTGCACCCTCAACGTTAGCTATCAAGCGCTTAGTTGGAATTAAGGTTGGATGCACACGCAACTCAACACCGGATGAAGTTTTCTTGGCAATACCAAGTAACTTAATACGGTAACCTAATTGCTCTGCATAACGAATATCGATTGCAGCTAACTTGGTAATACCCTCTATGTGGGCTTTATCAAACTGCATCGGAATACCAAATGCAATTGCGCTCATGATCGTTGCTTTGTGGGCAGCATCAATACCTTCAATATCAAATGTTGGGTCTGCTTCTGCGTAACCCAAACGTTGTGCCTCTTTGAGGACCGTTTCAAAATCTAAGCCTTTGTCGCGCATCTCAGACAAAATGAAGTTAGTTGTGCCATTAATGATGCCGGCAATCCATTCAATACGATTAGCAGTTAAACCTTCACGCAAGGCTTTAATAATAGGAATACCGCCAGCAACAGCAGCTTCGAATGCGACCATCACGCCTTTAGCATGAGCCGCTTTAAAAATCTCATTGCCGTGCACAGCAATTAAAGCTTTATTAGCTGTCACAACATGCTTACCAGCTGCAATAGCCTCTAAAACCAAATCTTTAGCGATCCCGCAGCCACCAATGAGCTCAACCACAATGTCAATCTCAGGATTATTGATAACAGCACGTGCGTCATTTACGATCTGTGCACGATCCTTAACAATTTCTTTTGCACGCTCTACATTGAGGTCTGCAACGGTATGAATCCGAATGCCGCGACCAGCGCGCCGGGTAATTTCGTCTTGGTTACGCTCAAGTACAGTAAATACACCGCCACCAACGGTGCCAATACCTAAAAGACCTACTTGAATCGGTTTCATGATGCCTTTGCTACAGTTGAAGAAGCTTTATGACTATGCTTATTGCGATAGCGCTCTAGGAAACGAGCAAGACGTCCAATCGCCTCAGTTAGCACATCTTCGTGAGGTAAGAACACTACACGGAAGTGATCAGGCTTACCCCAGTTAAAACCAGAGCCCTGCACTAGCAATACTTTTTCTTCTTTTAAGAACTCAGCAACAAACAGTTGATCATCTTCAATGGGATACATCTGAGCGTCTAGCTTTGGAAATAAATACAAAGCAGATTTTGGTTTGACACAAGTTACGCCTGGAATGTCTGTAATCAACTTCCATGCAAGGTCACGCTGTTTTGCTAAGCGACCGCCTTCAGCAACTAGGTCCTTAATACTCTGATAGCCCCCAAGCGCAGTTTGAATCGCATACTGTCCTGGTACGTTTGCACATAATCGCATCGAACAAAGCATATTTAATCCTTCAATGTAATCACGTACCATTTCTTTATCACCTGAAACTACCATCCAACCAGCGCGGTAGCCGCATGAGCGGTAGTTCTTGGATAAGCCATTAAAAGTGATCGTCACCACATCGGTAGATAAAGATGCGAGTGAGATGTGCTTCTCCTCGTCATAGAGCATCTTGTCATAGATCTCATCTGAAAACAAAATCAAGCCGTGCTCACGAGCAATTTTTGTCATCTCGAGCAATACTTCTTTGGAATAGATTGCACCCGTTGGATTATTGGGATTAATCACCACAATCGCTTTAGTACGAGAGGTAATTTTTTTACGCAGGTCATTTAAATCTGGCGCCCAATCCTTAGACTCATCGCAAAGATAGTGCACTGGAGTGCCACTAGATAAACTGACGGCAGCTGTCCATAGCGGATAGTCAGGGGCAGGCACCAATACTTCATCACCATCATTTAGCAATGCGTTCATTGAGAGTACGATGAGCTCAGAAACGCCGTTACCGGTATAAACATCATCTAAGGCCACCCCTTGAATGCCTTTTTCTTGGCAATACTGCATGATGGCTTTGCGAGCAGCAAAGATGCCTTTGGAATCAGAATAAGCTGAGGCATTACTTAAATTACGAATCATGTCCAACTGAATTTCTTCAGGCGGATCAAAACCGAAAACCCCTACGTTTCCGATGTTTAATTTGATGATCTTGTGGCCCTCCTCCTCCATGCGCTGAGCGAGCTCGAGCACTGGCCCGCGTATGTCGTAGCAGACATCATTGAGTTTTTGGGACTTTAGAATAGGTTTCACAATAAATTTAAGGGTAAGTTATTGAAATCTTGGAAAAAACAGCTGGCTATAATCCATATAATTATGACAGAGAGTCCACTTGAAGCTTCAATCTGACCCCCATTTCGGAGCGAATACGATCACCGGCTACGGGGACGGCTACGTCGAAATCAATAAGGCTCCCTATACTCACGCAGTCTTACTGAGCTCTGATGGGGCTATCTCGGAATGGCCAGTCCAATCATTTGAAGGTCTTGAGGCAACCCATTTTGCTCAAATGGTTGATTTAAAGCCAGAATTGATCCTGATTGGAACGGGTACTCGGCAGCGCTTTCCTAAGCCAGAACTCCTCAAATCCCTAATTTCCGCAAAAATTGGCTTTGAAATCATGGACTCCCAAGCCGCCTGCCGAACCTATAACATTTTGGTCGGTGAAGGACGTCAAGTTCTACTAGCCTTGATCGTGGAGTCCAGCTAATGCAATTTGGACAAATTCGCCAATCGTCTGCTCTACACCCAGGCAAAATTTTATTGTTGGCGATTGTCTATGGCTTGATCTGGTTTGGAACACTGAACTATCGCCACCTCATCCCATCTGATGAAGGGCGTTATGCAGAAATAGCACGCGAGATGTTAGTCACTGGAGATTGGGTGACGCCCCGTTACAACGGCTATAAGTATTTTGAAAAGCCGCCACTTCAAGCGTGGGCGACTGCAGTCACTTTTCAAGTCTTCGGCATTGGTGATTGGCAAGCAAGACTTTGGACTGCTCTCACTGGATTTCTGACTATTTTGGTCGTTGGGTTTACTGGGGCTCGCATCTACAGTGCTAGAGCAGGATGGTTAGCGGCAGTCGTGCTCGCATCAAGTCCCATGTGGGTCATTGCAGGTCACTTGAACTCGCTTGATATGGGGTTGTCATCCTTCTTAGTAGCGGCACTATGTAGTTTGTTGTTAGCACAAAACTCTCAAACAAAAAAAGATTGTCGCAACTGGATGTGGTCTTGTTGGATCTTGATGGGACTTGCCACACTCTCTAAAGGAGTCATTGGCGCCGCTATACCAGCGATGGTTTTTATTGCTTATTCCATCAGTACTTGGGACTGGAAGATTTGGTCACGCTTACATTTATTCAGTGGCACGATTTTGTTCTTAACCATTACTGCACCTTGGTTCATATTAGTTGCACAACGTAACCCTGAATTTTTAGAGTTCTTTTTTATTCACGAGCACTTACAACGCTTTACCCAAGATGCTCATAGCAGAACAGGCCCGATCTATTACTTTGTGCCATTACTTTTAATTGGCTTAATTCCTTGGGTTTTACAAATCCCCGGTTCGATTGCGCAAGCTTGGGGCGAGCGTCGTCGCGAGTTTTCTAGCGGCTGGTTATTGGTGTGTTGGTTTTTGGTGATCTTCGTTTTCTTTAGTGTTTCACGCTCCAAATTACCAGGCTATATCATCCCTATTTTTCCCGCTCTAGCGCTTTTAATTGGCAATCGTTTAGATCTCTTATTGGGTCATACCAACTCCATGGCTTTGCCTTGGAAACTACAGGCGCTTGGATTTGCAATCCTGGGCAGCGTTGGATTTTTCTTTTTATCCGAGGTTAGTAAGCAAGCTAGACCAGATGAGATTGAGGCGTATGCTCAATACACCTATTGGGTAATTTCTGCATTAGTTGCACTCATTATCTTCAGTGGATTTGCTGCGTGGCAAAGCAAGCGCAATGGCATTCGAAGTATTGTCAGTTTTGCTTATGGATTTTTTCTCTGCGCCATCATTGCAGGCACCGGCCATGAAACTTTAGGCCGAGCGGTTTCTGGTATTGATCTTGTGAATCGCGTTAAGGCATCCATTCCAGAGAAAGTAAATTTCTATTCTGTGCGCCTCCTAGATCACACCATTTCATTCTATTTAGGCAGAACGATGATCATGGTTGAGTCTCCTGACGAATTAGAGTTCGGTGTAAATCAAGAGCCAGAACTTTGGATGCCGACCTTAGATGCATTTATAGCGCGCTGGAAAGAAGATCCAACAGCTTACGCATTAATGGTACCTGAGCAATTTGTTCAGTTACAGGAATTAAACTTACCCATGCAAGAAGTAGATCGGGACTCTCGAAGAGTGATTGTGAAGCACCCAGACGCTTCGAGTGTGACGCGGTAAGATAGAGCAACATGTCAAACTTTATTCCATTTACCCGCCCAAGCTTTAACCAAGAGACCATTGATGCTGTAGCGGAGGTACTGCGCTCTGGTTGGGTTACTTCAGGCCCAAAGTTAGTAGAGTTCGAAGCGAGCTTAAGCAGCTACTTTGGCGGTCGTCCAGTACGCTGTTTTGCCAATGGCACAGCTACGATGAAAATTGCTCTTCAGGTTGCTGGTATCGGTGCTGGAGATGAAGTTATTACCACTCCTATTTCTTGGGTAGCAACATCAAATGTCATCTTAGGGGTTGGAGCAAAACCTATCTTTGTGGATCTTGATCCAAAAACTCGCAATATTGATCTCAACAAAGTTGCTGCTGCTATTACTCCAAAAACGCGGGCGATCATGCCAGTCTATCTTGCGGGATTACCGGTAGATATGGATCAGCTTTACTCAATAGCGAAGCAGCATAATCTGCGTGTAATTGAAGATGCTGCTCAAGCCTTTGGCTCTCAGTGGAAGGGTAAAAAGATTGGTAGCTTTGGAGACTTAGTGAGTTTTAGTTTTCAGGCCAATAAGAATCTCACTACCGTTGAAGGAGGTTGCCTTGTCTTCAATAGTGATGTGGAAGCTAAGCTTGCTGAAAAATTTCGTCTACAAGGGGTAACACGTCAAGGAATGGATGGGATGGATGTCGATGTCTTGGGTGGCAAAGACAATCTCACAGATGTTAATGCAGTGATTGGTTTGCAACAGCTCAAACATTTACCAGCATACCAAGTGCGTCGTGCTGCGCTGGCGCATGAATACTTTGATGTCATGCGCGCTGAAATTAAGTCAGCTGGATTAGAAAATCTCAAACTAGAGCTGCCCGTTGAAAACTTCACAGATAGTAATTGGCATATGTTTCAGGTAGTGCTTCCCTTGGATCAATTGAATGTTGATCGCGCGCAAGTGATGACGGAACTAAAAGATCTTGGCATAGGTACAGGTGTGCATTACCCTGCGATTACCGGATTTACCCTCTACAAAAATCAGGGCTATAAAACAAGCGATACGCCAATTGCAGAACGTATTGGTCGCTCCATTCTCACGCTGCCACTTTTCCCTGGCATGGCAGACGGAGATATTGGCCGCATAGCCGGCGGATTGCTGGGAATCCTTAAGAAACACCGCAAAAACTAAGCTAATTGGGCTAAGCCCCAAGAATCAGGCAAAATTGCAAAATGACTGCAAATTTAGTTGCCAACCCAAAGCTTTCCATTGTTATTCCCGTTTACAACGAGGAAGATGGCCTTCAAGCACTGTTTGATCGCCTCTACCCATCTTTAGATGCAGTAGCTACCAAACGCAATATTTCCTATGAAATCGTTTTTGTAAACGATGGCAGCAAAGACCGCTCCGCCGGAATCTTGGCCAAACAAGTTGATTTGCGTCCTGACGTTACCCGCGCCGTTTTATTCCACAGCAACTTTGGTCAACATATGGCAATCATGGCTGGTTTTGAATATGCCAAGGGCGAATACATCATTACCTTAGATGCGGACTTGCAAAATCCCCCTGAAGAAATTGATGCTCTTACTGAGCAGTTAATAAAAGGGCATGATTACGTTGGCACAATCCGCGCTGATCGTCGTGACAGCTTTTTCAGAAAATTGGCGTCACGTGCTATGAATCGTTTACGTGAAAACATTACCCGCATCACGATGACTGATCAGGGCTGTATGTTACGTGGCTATAGTCGTCGTATTGTTGACTTAGTTCGTCAGTGCGATGAAAGTAATACTTTTATTCCGGCACTGGCTTATACCTTTTCGGCTAACCCTACTGAGATCAATGTGAAACATGAAGAACGTTTTGCCGGTGAATCTAAATATAGTCTGTACCAACTCATTCGCCTAAACTTTGACTTGGTCACTGGCTTCTCAGTGATGCCTTTGCAGATCTTCTCGATTCTCGGCATGCTGCTCTCTCTTGCCGCCGGTAGCCTATTTGCTTACTTACTAGTGCGCCGCTTTCTTCTTGGGGCTGAGGTGGAGGGAGTCTTTACCCTCTTTGCGCTTACCTTCTTCCTCATTGGTGTCATGCTTTTTGGATTAGGCTTATTGGGTGAATATATTGGGCGCATCTATCAGCAAATCAGAAATCGTCCACGTTACGTTGTGCAAACTGTTTTAGAGAAAAAATAATTGCACGCAGTCGTCTTCGCTTATCATGATGTTGGTGTCAATTGCCTAAAGGCCTTATTAGCAGCAGGCATCAAAGTAGACTTGGTAGTAACTCACCAAGATGACCCTGATGAGAATATTTGGTTTGCTAGTGTTGCGAAACTCTGTACCGATAAAAATATTCCTTACATCACACCTAGTGCAAATAACTTAAGCGACTTAGTTCCCAAACTAAAAGCCTTGGCTCCAGACTATATTTTTTCTTTCTACTATCGCTTCATGATTCCAGTGCAAATTTTGGCTTGCGCAAAGATTGCCGCCTTAAATATGCATGGCTCGCTACTTCCAAAGTATCGTGGTCGTGCACCAGTCAATTGGGCCATTCTTCATGGAGAAACTGAGACTGGGGCAAGCTTACACATCATGGAAGCAAAACCCGATGCAGGTGATATTGTTAGACAATCAGCAGTAAGAATTGATCCAGATGAAACTGCTACCGATGTTTTTGGCAAAGTGAGTAGTGCCGCCGTCAAAGTGATTGAAGAGGTATTGCCCAGCCTTCTCCAGGGGAAGGTACCCCGCAAGCCGAATGAACTAAATAAAGGCAGCTATTTTGGTGGCAGAAAGCCCGCTGATGGACAAATTCATTGGAATCAAACAGCGCTTCAGATCCATAACCTCGTTAGAGCGGTTGCACCCCCTTATCCTGGCTCCTTTACCGACCATCAAGGAAAAACAATGATTGTGGCCCGCACCAGCCTCAAAGGACCATTCCCAGGCAGCCTTGATCTTGGGGTTTGTGGCATCCAAGTGGTTGATAATCAGGTATTCGGCGTTTGCGGTGACCGCCAAGCAGTGGAAATCTTGGAATGGTTCCCAGCTAACAAATAAATTAGATTAAAACGAGGCAGTAAAGATGAAAAAAGTACTCATTCTTGGTGTTAACGGCTTTATTGGCCATCACCTTTCCAAGCGCATTCTTGAGACAACCGACTGGGATGTCTATGGCATGGATATGCAAAATGACCGCTTAGGTGACTTAATCAATCATCCTCGTATGCACTTTTTTGAGGGTGATATCACCATCAATAAAGAATGGGTGGAATATCACATCCGTAAATGCGATGTGATCTTGCCTTTGGTTGCGATCGCCACTCCAGCAACTTACGTACAACAACCATTGAAAGTATTTGAGCTCGACTTTGAAGCTAATCTCCCAATCGTACGCTCTGCTGTTAAATACAAAAAGCATCTGGTGTTTCCATCCACTTCTGAGGTCTATGGAATGTGTGAGGATGAGCAATTTGATCCTGCAAAATCGAATATGGTCTACGGCCCCATTAACAAACCGCGTTGGATCTATGCTTGCTCCAAGCAATTAATGGACCGTGTGATTTGGGGATATGGCATGGAAGGTTTGCGTTTTACCCTCTTCCGCCCATTTAATTGGATTGGTCCTGGTTTGGATAGCATCTACACAGCAAAAGAGGGTTCATCCCGTGTGGTGACTCAGTTCTTAGGTCATATTGTTCGTGGAGAACCGATTAACTTAGTAGATGGTGGGGCGCAGAAGCGTGCTTTCACTTATATTGATGATGGCATTGATGCACTCATCAAGATCATTGATAACAAAGATGGTGTTGCTAACGGCAAGATCTACAATATCGGCAATCCTAAGAATAATCACTCAGTTCGAGACTTAGCGTATCAGATGTTAGAGATTGCTCGTAGCATTCCTGAATACGCTAAGACTGCTAATGCCGTCAAGATCATGGAAACTACTTCCGGAGAATATTACGGCGAAGGCTATCAAGATGTACAAAACCGTGTACCAGCAATCGATAACACTATGAGTGAACTTGGCTGGAAACCAACTACTACGATGTCAGACGCTCTCAAAAATATTTTTGAGGCCTACCGTCAGGATGTAGAGAAAGCTCGCTCCTTAGTCGATAAAGAATAAGCAAAAAAACATAAAAATTCATGGCTAAGATTGCTCTCAAGGTTGATGTTGATACCTTACGCGGTACTAAGGAAGGCGTACCCAATTTAGCTCGCTCTTTAGAGCGCTTTGGCCTAAAGGCCACCTTCTTATTTAGTCTAGGCCCTGACCATACTGGCTGGGCACTCAAGCGTGTCTTTCGTCCTGGCTTTCTCAAAAAAGTGAGTCGTACCTCAGTCCTAGAACACTATGGCATCAAGACATTACTTTATGGAGTACTACTACCCGGTCCTGACATTGGTAAAAAAGCGGCTGCACAAATGCGAGCGATTGATCAAGCTGGTCATGAGACTGGGATTCATACTTGGGACCATGTTGCTTGGCAAGATGCGGTGCGCACGCAAGATTCACAGTGGACTAAAGCGATGATGCAAAAAAGTTGGGCTCGCTTTGTAGAAATCTTTGGCCATCCGCCAGTTACTTATGGCGCTGCAGGTTGGCAAATGAATGAAGCGGCATTTAAGCAACTTGATGCTTGGGGCATCACTTATTCCTCTGACGGAAGATCTGCACCAAATCTCATACCCTATCGTTTAGCCTTAGCTTCAGGTAAAGCAAAGCACGTGCAATATCCAACTACCCTTCCTACCTTTGATGAGCTGATCGGTATTGATGGAGCTGATGAGTTTGGCGCGGTTAAAAGGCTCTTAGACATCACCCAAAGCAACCCGAACGACCAAGTCTTTACCCTACATGCCGAGCTTGAGGGTCAAAAACTACTGCCAGCCTTTGAGCAGTTATTAGCTGGATGGCTAAATCAAGGCCATGAGCTGGTCACTATGGGCGAGCTTCACAAATCCTGGGAAGCTACCAAACAACTCGATAAAATAGCTATATTGCCTCTAAAGTGGGGGGAGATACCCAACCGAAGCGGCGAGCTAATTATTCAGAGCAATTAAATGAGTCACAATAACAACGAAGGATCATCATGACAGTAACTATTGGTCAATCTATGCCTCAATGCGCGATTCCGGCTACATCGGGACTGATGTTTTCTCCAGCCTCTGCTAAGGGAAAAAAACTGGTTCTTTACTTTTACCCTAAAGATATGACCCCAGGATGTACAGCAGAGTCAGGTGAGTTCCGAGACAATATCGCGGGCTTCACAAAAGCAAATACCTTAGTAGTAGGGGTTTCCAGAGATAGTCTGAAATCACACGATAACTTTCGCAGTAAATTGGGCCTGCCCTTTGAGTTAGTCGCCGATACAGAAGAAAAGCTTTGCCAAATCTTTGGAGTTATGAAGATGAAAAATATGTATGGCAAGCAGGTCCGTGGGGTTGAGCGCAGCACCTTCCTATTTGATTCCTCTGGCAAGCTTGTCAAGGAATGGCGCGGCCTTAAAGTTCCAGGCCATGTGACAGAGGTATTACAAGCAGCTCAAACAACTAAGTAATTTTTACAACATTTTTTTCTGAGGTGCTTGCAAAGCCCTAAATTTGGGGTAAAGTAAACTTATATGCACCGTAAACGACGGGAAAGTCTGACAATCCGTTTGAATCAGAAGCCTGAATATTTCATAACAGGTGTGGGGAGCAACCCCCGCCTTTTTTTAGATGTCATAAGTAGTTTCAATCGTTTCGCAATAGGCCGCCACAGCACTTCGCTTGGCGGTTTTTTCTTTTAGGAGAGTCTGCATGCCACTGCCACCCATCCCAACTCAAATTGCTGATCAAGTAAAACTGACCCGCAAGGACACGCCTGATTTAAGTAAACGTCCTGCACCAGCAAAACCAGTAGTGATGGAGACTTCTGATTGGACAAATTCTGTAGAAGAAGATTTATCTGCTGCTGAAGTAGCGCTGGAGAAAATTAAAGCAGATCATGCTCCTAGTCAAAATCATAGTAAGGTAGTTAGCCCAGCCAAACCAAAACGGATGATCCGCACCGGTCCTCCAAGTTTATTTGTCTTGGATACCAATGTACTAATGCATGACCCAAGCTCATTGTTCCGATTTTCCGAACATGACTTATTTCTACCGATGACTACATTAGAGGAATTAGATAATCATAAAAAGGGGATGACTGAAGTTGCTCGTAATGCTCGTACAGTCAGCCGCTCATTAGATCAGTTGGTTGCTGGTACTAGCGGCACACTAGATGATGGCATCCCACTCAACAAACTAGGCAATCAAGATGTATCTGGTCGCCTATATTTCCAAACCAAGTTATCAACCCAAGCTTTGCCTGAAGGACTTCCAGAAGGTAAAGGCGATAACATGATTTTGGCAGTGGTTAGCGAGTTACAAAAAACACGTAATGGCCAAGAAGTAGTACTGGTATCTAAAGACATCAATATGCGCATCAAAGCCCGTGCGCTTGGTTTGCCTGCTGAAGATTACTTCAATGATCAGGTTTTAGAAGACCGTGACTTGATGTACTCGGGTGTGATGGCCTTATCTGCTGACTTTTGGCCTAAGCATGGCAAAGATATGGAAAGTTGGGCTGATTCTAGGTCAGGCACGATGTTTTACAGAGTAACCGGCCCTGCCGTACCTAGCATGCTAGTCAATCAATTTGTTTATCAAGAGAATCCTGACGGCTCAACTCCTTTTTATGCGCACGTTAGAGAAATTAATGGTAGGACTGCACTCTTGCAAACGCTGCGGGATTTCTCTCACCAGAAAAATAATGTGTGGAGCGTTACAGCCCGCAACCGAGAGCAAAACTTCGCCATGAACTTGCTCATGAACCCAGAGATTGATTTTGTAACCCTTCTGGGACAGGCTGGTACAGGTAAGACTTTGCTCGCTCTAGCTGCTGGACTTGAACAGGTATTAGATAGTAAGCGTTACAACGAAATCATCATCACTCGTGCAACCGTCCCGGTTGGTGAGGATATTGGATTTCTGCCAGGTACTGAAGAAGAAAAAATGCAACCCTGGATGGGGGCATTTGATGACAACCTCGAAGTCTTGCAACGCAATGATGATGCCGGTGAATGGGGTCGAGCTGCTACTCAAGAGCTGATTCGCTCACGTATCAAAGTGAAAAGCATGAATTTCATGCGGGGTAGAACCTTTGTTAGCAAGTTCGTCATCATTGATGAAGCGCAAAACTTAACACCAAAGCAAATGAAAACCTTAGTAACCCGGGCAGGCCCAGGAACAAAAATTGTTTGCCTAGGCAATATTGCGCAGATTGATACCCCTTACTTAACCGAGGGTTCATCGGGCCTGACTTATGTGGTCGATCGCTTTAAAGGTTGGCGCCACGGTGGCCATGTGACTCTTGCGCGTGGTGAGCGTTCACGTCTTGCGGATCATGCTGCTGACGCACTCTAAGCAATCTCTCTCATGCCGCACTCTAATTGGGTGCGGCATTTTTATTTGCGTACTAGCATTCAGTGGATGCGGCACCTTTAGTACAAAACCGAGCTCATCCAGAGTCTCGCAATTCAAGCAAGATACTAGTGTAGGTACTGAGGATATTTCTATTGCTGCAGTCGGCTTAGTAGATGTGCCCTATCGCTTTGGTGGTAATACCCCTAAAGGTGGTTTTGATTGCAGCGGTCTGATTGTTTACGTTTACAACAAAGCAGCAGGCATCAAGCTACCTCGCACCATTCAATTAATGAGTACTAAAGGCCAAAGTATCGATGGCCAGCCCCCAGCCCCTGGCGACTTAGTTTTCTTCAATACCACTGGTGAAAAGTATTCTCATGCAGGAATTTATGTTGGGCAAGGAAGATTTGTCCATGCTCCTAGCGCTGGGGGTACTGTAAGGTTAGACTTCATTACTTCACCCTACTGGGCCTCTAAATTTACCGAAGCTAGAAGAATAGCCCCTCAATCTAAATAAAATTATTTGAGAAGAATCCATGCAAAATTTCGATCTTGAACATTTCGAACATATTCAATCATTGCTTGTAACTGCTGCAACAGACCTTGGGTTAAAAATTGCCGCGGCCATTGCATTTTGGATTATTGGGCGTTGGTTAATTCGAGTGGCTTTACGCATTACCAATACAAGTCTTGCGCGACAAAGTCTCGATCCTACAATTCAGCGTTATCTGAACTCCGTGCTTTCAGTTACGCTAAATATCCTTCTGATTGTTGGCATTTTGGGATACTTCGGCATTCAGACAACGAGCTTTGCTGCATTAATAGCCACGGCTGGTGTTGCTTTAGGTATTGCATGGGCTGGCTTATTGTCCAACTTTGCAGCGGGCGCATTCATTATTGTTTTGCGACCATATAAGGTCGGCGATGCAGTGACTGTTTGTGGCGTCTCTGGAACAGTGAAAGAGATTGGTCTTTTCTCGTCGGTTATTCATACTGCTGATAATGTCGTTGTATTGATTGGCAATAGCAAAATCTTAGCCGATACCATTCAAAACTTCAGTGATACTCCATATCGAAGAGTAGATATGAAATACCAACTCTCTTCAGCAGCAGATCAAACACTAGCGATGGCTTTATTGCGCGAAAAAATTGCCGCAATACCTAATGTGCTGCAAGACCCGCCTGTAGAGGTCAATATTATGGAATTTAATCTTGTGGGGCCAGTGCTAGCAGTGCGACCCTATTGCAGCAATGATAATTATTGGCAAGTATATTTCGAAACCAATCGCGTCATGAGCGAATCTCTAAAAACTGCAGGCTTTCCAGCGCCCGTAGCTACTCAAAATATGATCATGCAACAAAGCTAGGTACTCTTGTCTTATTGCTAAAACGGTTCGTAGCCACCAGAAGAATAAGCGACTGATCCCATCGCCAGGTTATCAAACTTCGTATAAGGACCTTGCCAACTTAAACGGACAGTACCAATTGGTCCATTACGTTGTTTGCCAATGATGATCTCAGCCATGCCTTTATCGGTTGTCGTATCTGGGTGATAAACCTCATCACGATAAATAAACATAATGACGTCTGCATCTTGTTCAATCGCACCCGACTCTCGCAAGTCTGACATGATGGGGCGCTTATTTGGACGTTGCTCTAAGCCACGATTTAATTGAGAGAGCGCCACTACGGGGCACTGTAATTCTTTTGCAAGTGACTTCAGAGAACGAGAGATTTCAGAAATCTCAGTCGCTCGATTTTCCTGACCAGAGCCACTCATCAACTGCAAGTAATCAATCACAACCAAACCAAGAGTGCCACCAAAGTTTCTAGCAATTCGGCGCGCTCTTGCACGCAACTCAAGGCTTGATAAAGCACCAGTCTCATCAATCAAAATTTGGGTATTACTGAGACGAGCAATAGCATCAGTCACGCGTGGCCACTCGTCATCTTGTAACTTACCAGTACGCATGCGACTTTGATCAACGCGCCCCACTGAACCGAGTAAACGGGATGCTAATTGCTCACCAGACATCTCCATTGAGAATATGACTACTGGAAGACCTTCAGAAAGCGCAACATTCTCTGCAATATTGAGTGCCAAGGCAGTGTTATGGGTAACTACATATTCATTGGTGATGTAGGTTCTTTGAGGATGGCTAACTGAAATACATTGCGCCTCACATATCCTTGACGGCTCAATGCTCTGAAATGAAAGTCTGCGCTGTCGATCCCAGCTAGCCCTCAATCTTTCTCTCTTTTCAGGCAACGTAAAAGCCGGGAAAGCTGGGCCAAAGCTCATATTTAAAACATAAGATAAGCGACCCTGCTTCTTTTCACCCTTGTAGGTATAACTAGTCTGCTTGAGCGCTATTGAGCAAAAGCCTCCCAATGATCTAGCTAAAGAAGCAACGTCTTCAGACAATTGCTTGCTGGCTGTGCAGTAGCGAATAGAACCCCATTTCTCAATCCAGCCATCAGTATCCATCAGGCCTTGGAATAATGCGAGACGAGAATTCTTATTGGCCTCAAGATAAGTCGCGGGAATATATTTATCAAAACTTCTACAACCTAAGACGCCTATATCTTTTAACGCAGACCTAAAATAATTCTCTGGAACTGCTTGACGCTCTCCATTTACAGCAATTCTGGCTTTGGAGACTAATCTCCAGTCGTACGCATTTGCATGAACTAGCTCCATCTCATAGTTCGCAAGTAAATTCATGCGCTCTACAAGCTCAGTTGATTTAGTTGAGAACATTACTGAGCCATGGGATAAGGCTAGAGTGCCATCACCCAGCAGTGCCCCTAAAACCCACGGATGAATCGGCAATTCATTCGAATGACCAAAATCTCCTGAGACAGGGTCTATCCATAATCTATTCTTATACCGAACACACTGCAGCATTTCCATTAAGCGAACAGTATTGATGACGCGTGGCTCAGACCAATCTCGATACATCACACGCCATAGGTGCTCATCGCAACACTCAGCGTGACGACCATCAGAAAAAGTCACTTTGTATATCTGCTTAATGCCTTGCGGGTAAATGCCGGTCACCATCGAATGCTGGCCATCTACAGAAGCGAGACGATCGCCAAAATGCAAATCGCCCATTAACTTCCAACCATCCACCGTTTTCACTTTTGCATCTAGTGGTTGTGCCTTTCCCATAGAAGGACGACCCGCAACAATCACTAAATCCCCTTTTTGCAAGCCACTCGTTTGTTTATCTAGATCGATAAAGCCAGTTGCAATACCAGTAATGTCGCTACCACCCTTACGGTTGTAGAGCTCATCAATTCTAGCAACGACTGAGCGCAAGAGCGGCTCAATCTCAAGGTAGTCAGCCTTACGGCTACCGTCTTCGCCAATTTGCAAAATACGTGACTCTGCTTCATCGAGAAGCGTTCTAACAGAACGTCCTTCAGGAACAAAAGCCGAGTTAACAATACTGTCTGAAACTTCAATCAAGCGACGCAAAATACTGCGGTCACGAACAATATCAGCATAGCCTTTGATGTTCGCTGCACTAGGTGTGTTTTGCGCTAGAGAATTAAGGTAATCAACACTGACTAAATCGCCACCCTGCTCAGATTTAATTGCATCATGAACAGTAATCACATCAGCAGGATGATTGTCGCCAACTAAACGCTGTATGACCTTATAGATCAATGCATGTTCAGGACGATAGAAATCTTTATCAGTTAATACGCCACCAAGGCGATCCCAAGCAGTGTTATCGATCAGTAGACCACCGAGCAAAGATTGCTCGGCTTCTACAGAATGTGGCGGGACCTTTAAAGCCTGTACGACTGAATCCCCAGAACCCATCATGCCGGGATTGAGCGTAACGGAACGTGAACGAGATTCAGCCATGAGGCTAGTGTACAGACCTTAAAACTTAAGCTTGCTCGCCAACTACACGAATAGTGATGTCAGCCACTACATCGGTATGAACAGCAACCGCTACAGGGTGATCACCAACCATTTTCAATGGGCCAGTAGGCATACGAATTGATGCTTTCTCAATCGTGAACCCCTTAGCTTTCAAACCGTCAGCGATGTCATGGTTGGTTACAGAACCAAACAAACGACCATCAACACCTGCTTTTTGAGCAATTTCCAGAACTAAGCCTTTAAGCTTTGTGCCAACCGCTTCAGCTGCAGCCAATTTCTCAGCAGCCAATTTTTCAAGCTCAGCACGACGAGTTGCGAAATCAGCAATCGCTGCTTCAGTCGCACGACGCGCTTTACGTTGTGGAATTAAAAAGTTACGAGCGAAACCGTCTTTAACGCGAACTACGTCACCGAGGTTGCCCAGGTTTGTTACTTTTTCTAAAAGAATGATTTGCATTGAGGGCTCCCAATTATTTCTTATGTTGATCGGAGAA
>Ga0114959_10000257_pt1 | contig 50531 bp, 63 predicted proteins | sample C_130625_EF_Meta_FD_87317 | JGI IMG/M metagenome (GOLD analysis project Ga0114959, IMG submission 87317) | Freshwater microbial communities from Lake Croche, Canada to study carbon cycling - C_130625_EF_MetaG | ecosystem: Environmental > Aquatic > Freshwater > Lake | place: Lake Croche, Canada...
GTGCTAATTCTACTGATGTAACGATTAATCAGTTACCTACTGCGCAGACTCTTACAGGTCAAGAGGCAGTTCCTATTGTTCAACGTGGTTTAACCGTTCAAACGACAACTCTTCAAATTGCAGAATTAGGTGGTGGAGGAGGTGGGGTTACTTCAGTAACTGCAACTTTGCCTTTGTTTTCAAGTGGTGGGGCTAGACCAAATATTTCATTCCCTACAGTCGGAACAATGGCAACTGAAAATAGCAATTCAGTTACGATAACTGGCGGAAATATTACAGGTATTACCAATATGTCAGCAACCAACATGACAGCAACTAAATACCGTGGTATTGCTGGTGGAACATTTTAATAGGGTAATATATGGCACAACCAGGAAAATCAGCAATACAAGTTTACGGAAGCACAACTCCAGGAGCAGTCCCTTCTGCAGCGAATATGACTACGAACGCCAACGGAGTTGAGTTGGCTGTTAATGCTGCCGATGCTAAACTTTTTATTAAAAATACTTCTGGTGCAGTAGTTGAAATAGGTGGCGGAGGTGGTGGCGGAGGTGTTTCAAGTGTAACTGGAACAGCCCCAATAACAGCAACAACTGTAGGTAGCAACGTAACGGTTGCTTTCCCTACTGTTGGAACAATGGCTACTCAAAATTCTAATGATGTGGCTATTACAGGTGGGAATATCAATGCAATTGATTCATTTTCTGTAAAATACATACCGTTTAAAGTTTCAGGTGACCTGCAAACACCAAACATTACGATAGGTAGAAGTTTTTTAAATCAGACTACAAATATTGGGGTAAATAATACCATTTATGGCGATGATAATTTAAATCTAGTAACTGCAGCTAGTTCTAGAAATATTATAGTTGGCAACGGTAATTTATCTGAAGTGTCAGGCTCAGCTCAAAATATTATAGTTGGTGCTAACAATTTTAAAGAGGCACAAGGTTCAAACATTTCAGACTCGATAGTTGTAGGGTCTACCTGCGCCTTTGTATCTGACCCAACTGTTGAAAATTCTACGTATGTTGGGAATGGCTGTTTTCAAAACGGTGAAAGCAGTATGTTAGATGTATTTATAGGTAATGCAGCTGGTGGTAATATACTTAGATCACTACGAAACACATTTGTTGGTGGTAATGCAGGGTTCGGCGGCAATGGCTTTAAAATAGACCCAGTTCTTCGAGACAATACGTGCGTTGGTTACGGTTCAGGTACAAATTTAAATTCAACTCAAAATACATTTATTGGCAGTAATGCAGGTCTAAATCAGGATGGTCTTTTTGGTAAAAATACTTATATTGGATATAATTCAGGTTCCAGTTGCCGAAATTCTCAAGACCAAGTAATTATTGGGGCATATAGTGGGGTAGGCGGAGATGTTGGAGATATTACAAATGGGTATGGTCAAGTTGTTATTTCAAATGGCTTAGGAGTACCTTCTGCTTGGTGGACAGGTTATGCAATTGATTGGAAGCAAAGTTCAGGTAACCCTAATTGGGGGACTACATCAGACGTTAGACTTAAGAAAAACATTACTAGTATTGAAAATGGGTTAGACGTTATTACAAAATTAAGACCTGTAAATTTTCAATATGACAAAGATAACGAATTTGGTAGAGAATATGATGAAAATTTAAGAGACGGTTTTATCGCTCAAGAATATGAAGAAGTTTTACCTAGACAAGTTACTAAAGACGAAGACGGCATATTAAGTATTTCTCAAAACTTAAATCCATATTTAGTGAATGCAATTCAAGAGCAACAAAAAATGATTGAAGATTTACAGCAACAAGTTAAAGAATTATTAGCAAAACTTTCATAAGGATAATTTCATGTCACAAACGAATTTTTCAGAGATTTTAATTTACGGTTCTGCTACCCCAAACTCAGTCCCACAAGCAACAAGTTTAAAAACAAGTACGGAAGGTGTTGAGTTAGCCCTCAACTACCATGACGGTAAACTTTACTACAAAGACGATTTAGGCGCAGTTCAATTACTCGCTCAAAAAGGTGGTGGCGGAACTGTTGCAGGTGTTACTGCAACTGCGCCATTAGTAGCTACGCCAGCAGGTTCTGTTATTAATATTTCGTTCCCAACTGTGGGTTCAATGGCTATTCAAAGTTCAAGTTCAATTTCAGTAACAGGTGGGGCAATGGACGGTGTTGAGATTGGCGGAACAAACCCTGATTCAGGAGCGTTTACAACTCTTGACGCAGACGTTGGAACAATCACAACACTTGGGGCAACCACTGGTAATATTGCAACAGTTAATTCGACAACGGTGAATGCAACTACTTTTAATGGCAGTCGTATTGAAGTTGCTGCGATCGATGATGCTACAGGAACGTTAAACATTCAATCCCAAGGTGTAACTGAAATTCAAGTGACCAATGCAGGGGCATTTGTTACTAAAGCACCAACGGCTGATTTACAAATTGCGAACAAAAAATATGTTGACGATGCGATAATTGGCGGAGTTCTTTTCAAAGGCACATGGAATGCTTCTACAAATACCCCAACATTAACGTCAGGAGTTGGTACTGAGGGTGATTTGTGGGTTATTTCTGTTGCTGGTAATACGAACCTTAATGGCATTACTTCTTGGGTGGTAGGTGATTGGGCACTATTTAACGGTACAGTATGGGAGAAGTTATCTTCCCCTGTGTATGTTGAATCAGTAAACGGTCAAATTGGTAATGTTGAAATTAACGCTACAAACTTGCAGTCTTACGGTGCAGGTACTATGATTGAGCAAGATGCAAGTGCTGTTTCCATAACAGGCGGAACTGTCTCAGGTTTAACATCTCTCGCTGCTGCATCTGGTACAATTAGTATGTTAAATACACCTGATCTTATTGCTACTGGTGGAACATTAGATAGTGTTGTTATCGGTGGTACCAACCCTTCAACAATTGATGGAACAGTAATAACAGGTTCATCTTTCGTTGGGCTTTATGGCGGAGCATTCTAAATATGGCACAATCAGGCACAACCCCTATATTTCTTTACGGATCAGTAACACCAGGAGCTGAACCCCAAGCATCAAATTTAGAAACATCATCAACAAGAGGTGTAGAAATAGCAGTTAACGCAGCAGATGGTGTGATTTATTACAAAGATACCAATGGGGTGGTTCAAAGAATTGGAGGTGGAGGAGGATCTCAAGGACCTCAAGGACCACAAGGTGAAACAGGACCTCAAGGACCACAAGGTGAAACAGGACCCGCAGGACCTAAAGGTGCAGATTCTACGGTTGCAGGACCTCAAGGACCACAAGGTGAAACAGGACCTTCAGGTGCAGATTCTACGGTTGCAGGACCTGCAGGACCACAAGGCGAAGCAGGGCCACAAGGACCTAAAGGTGCAGATGGTGCGCAAGGACCTGCAGGAGCACAAGGTGAAACAGGACCCGCAGGACCACAAGGTGAAACAGGACCTGCAGGTGGAGGAGCAAATTATGCACCTTGGGAAATTACTGTTGATGGTGGTTCTTTATTATTTAGTGTTTATGGTGCTAAGGTGGCACGACTTGATAACGATGGAACTTTTAGAACTCGTGGTAACGTCATTGGTTTTTTTGACTTTGAAGGAGTTTAAATGACCCCAATTAGAGGCGCAATCTCTTTTTCAGATATAAATGAAGTTCTTGGTAGACCACCAACTGAACAAATAGATTTTGCTGACTCTACAGTGCAAAAGTTGTTGATGGGATCAAAAGATTTAAACTCGGCTCATGCTTGTGCTTACTTGAATACATCTTGGTTAAATCTTAATGTGCATACAACTTTATGCGGTGCTACAACAACTCCTGCTTCTTTTAAAGTCTTGATTGATACAAGTGCAGTAGTAGGTGCGTTCGATGGTCATAATGCTTTGGATATCGGTGCATTCCCTGCAAGTTCAACGGTTACTGTAAACAACTATGGCTCTATTCAAGGGCATAGCGGAGCTGGCGGTAGCTACTATTCGAGTGGTGGTGCAGGTGGTACTGCGATTAATGCAAACTATGAAAACGTAACTTCCATTATCAACAATCATGGCTCTGTTTATGGTGGAGGTGGTGGTGGTGGATCTGGTGGATTAGGTGGAACAGGTGGTCAAGGTGGTGGTGGGTATTACAACGGTTTAGGTGTCTTTGAGTGGAGATATGAAAGTTTAAATGCACCTAGTGGTTTATCGTCTACTGTTGCTTATAATCTATCGCAAAATCAAACAATGTTTGTATGGAGTGGAGACATAGTAGCTTTTATTGACGGAGATATCACCGATACATTTACTGACAGACTTCAATATCGAAGAGGTGATTATGTTGAGACTCTTACCACTGGATGGGCTTCTTATTACATCGGTCGAGCTCTTTATGAAGATTTCTACACCAACGGTGGTGCTGGAGGCACAGGTGGTGTAGGTGGCACTGGCGGTCGAGGTCAAGGCTATATGCAAGCAAGTGCTGCAGGCGTGGTCGGTTCTGGAGGTGCTCCTGGCAGTATGCCTGAAACTAGCCCGGGTGGTTGGGACGCAGGTTGGGGTGGTTGGGGTGGCACAGGTGGGACAGGTGGGACAGGTGGCGGATGGGGACATGAAGGGGGTGCAGGTTTCACAGGTTACACAGGCGACGTTGGTGGCGCAGGAAACAACGGTGGTGGCGCAGGTGGTGCAGTTGGTCAAGAAGGCGCAGGAGGTGGGAGTGCAGGGCTGTACCTATACAAATCAGATAAAGCAGTAACTTTTAATAATCTAGGCACAGTCTTAGGAGGAGTAGCATGAGTCAATTTACTTACACAAAACAGAACCTATCTGCAGGTGCTATATGACTGTTTCTTGGGTTATGACTTATGATAGTCTTACAAAAAGCGTTCTTCAATATTTGGAGAGAAGTGATCCTGCAACACGTGAAGCAATACCTACGTTTATCACTTTAACTGAATTTGAAATTGCTCAAGAAATAAAAACACTTGGTCAAATGCAAGTTGTTCAAAGCCAGATGGTTGTAGGTAATCCTGTTCTTCAAAAACCTGCAAGATGGAGAAAAACGGTTTCAATGAGTGTAGCAGTTGACAACATTTGGCAACCTATGCTGCTTAGAAAATATGAGTATTTAAAAGCATACAACCCAGCGGAAACAAATGGTGTTCCTAAGTATTATGGGGATTATGATGCAGAACATTGGTATGTTTCACCTGCTCCGATTGAACCATATCCTTTTGAAGTTATTTATTACGAACGACTTCAACCATTGTCATCTACGAATCAAACAAATTGGTTAACACAAAACGCACCTAATGCGATGTTATTTGGCACTCTTTTGCAAGCAGTAATGTTTTTGAAAGACGACCAAAGACAAATCTTTCAACAAAAATATTCTGAAGCAATACAAGCATTAAAGGCAGAAGATAATCTGCGTATTGCTGATAGAAGTTCAATTGCAGTTGATTCATAGGGAAAATTATGACATCTTATATCAATCCATTCACAGGTCAAACTTTATCCCCTTCACAAGTCGGGTATGCTGAATATAATATAGATTCAGACCTAGTTTTGCAATGGGCAGTAAACGGAAACACAAGTGAAGTTGTTGCAAACATTATGGACATTTCAGCGAGCACAGATGGGATAAACGTATTTATGCCTAGCGCTCTTCAAGTATCAGTTGGTCAATCAACGGTTATTAGGAATGTGGGGGCTTTTGATTTCAACCTCGTTACGATTGATGGGTTAGAAATCTCAGTTGTCTCGTCTATTGAAGCCGAATACATTTACTTAACAGATAATTCAACTTTAAACGGTCAATGGGCTTCTATTCAATTTGGCGGAACTGGCGGTGGGAGCGGAGGTGATTCAACTAGATTGGCTGGGTATGGTTTAAAGTCAATATTGAACACATTAAACCAAGCCTATTTAACAAGAGAGTATTTTACCAACCTAACTTTAGATCAAACCAATAGAGCTGAATTTTTAGTCTGGTCTTCAGGGGTTGGGCAATATACACTCCCTAATGCGCTAGTTGTCGGGAACGATTATTTCTTTATGGTTAGGAATAACGGAACTGGACCTCTTACTTTGCAGCCAACACAAACTCAATTAATTAACGGTCAATCTTCTATAACACTTCAACAACAAGATTCTTGCACAGTCGTAACTGATGGCTTAAATTGGTATACATTTGGATTAGGGCAAAACGCATTATTTGCTTTTACACTTAATGTATTGAATGTTACAGCTGGTGAATATATATTAACTCCAGCACAAGCATCAAACGTAATTCAAGAATACCAAGGCACATTGACAGGTAACGTTACTATTGTCATTCCTCAGATTGTTCAATTGTATTCAATTAAAAACTCAACAACAGAAAATTATACATTAGAAGTAACAACGCAAGTTCCAGGATCATCGAGCGTTTTTGTCCCTCAAGCAAATACGTTATTGGTAATTTGCGACGGACAAAATATTTACAATGCAAACTCAGGGGCTTTGTCATCGATTGACCGAATCACATTAGCACCAGGGCAAAACAACGATCCTTCACTCAATTATCAGAACGATACGGCAACAGGTTTGCTATCCCCTGCGACTGGTGAAATGGCTATGCTAAGTAATGGAACTCAAATGGCATTATTTACACCTACAGGTGCGACATTCGTATTTGGTATTTCAGGAGGGGTATTTTAATGGCGCAAAAAGTTGTTTCATTAGACATACAAACAGGTATTCAAAAAGACGGAACGGTTTTTGACGCACCTTGCTATGTCGATGGGCTATGGTGCCGATTCCAACGTGGTCGCCCAAAGAAAATGGGCGGATACGTTGGAAGTTTTGTTAATGCTTCTGGGATTAGCAGAGGCATGTTTCAGCAATCACAAAATGGAACAACATACCCTTATTCAGGTTTTAATGACGGTCTTGAATACTGGTCAATTAATAACTCAGACGGTTCAGGTAGCGGACCAACTACTATTACTATGGATGGGTTTGAAGAAAGTGATTTGAATCTTTGGCAGTTTGATGCTGCTTTTGATCCAACAGGTACAGGTCAACTCAAATTGTTTGCTCATGCTGGTCATAATTTAACAAACATTGACTCAACGTATAAAACGAGGGTTTTAACTGGCGAATATCCAGGAGGAGGGCTAAGCCCAGTCGGCAGGTTTACACTCCTAGATGCTACTGCTACTGATGCGAGAACAATAACTTTAAATCAATATACAACCTTACTTGCTCCAGGGCAATCAATATCAGGAAACGGTATTCCACCTGATACAAAAATTGTAAGTGCATTAAGTGTTACAAGCCCAGCTCCATTAACAACAATTACCGTTGACCAAGACGTTCTTGTTCAAGCAATTGATTTCATTGAAATTGATAACAATATATCAGTATCAGGTGGTTGTGTTATGCTTTACCCTTACCTATTTGTTTTTGGCAGCAATGGGTTTTTAAAGAACTGCGCTGCTGGTGATTTTAATAATTGGGTTTCCGCTGATTCAAATGAAATTAACATAGGATCAACTAAAATTGTAAAAGGTCTTCCGTTAAGAGGCGGAACAACCTCCCCTGCTGGATTATTTTGGAGCCTTGATCAGCTAACTCGTGTTACTTATGCACCTCAAAATGTAGGAACTTCAACGATATTTTGGCGATATGATATTATTTCAACGCAGACTTCTATTTTATCATCGCAGTGTGTTATTGAAAACGATGGTATTTATTATTGGATCGGTGTTGATAGATTTTTGGCGTATAATGGTGTTGTTCAAGAGATACCGAACAATTACAATATCAATTACTTTTTTGATAATTTAAATTATTTTCAACGACAAAAAGTTTGGGCGAGCAAAGTCCCACGTTATAATGAAATCTGGTGGTTTTATCCCCACGGTGATTCTGAAGAATGCAATAATGCTATTATTTTTAACTATAAAGAAAAAGTTTGGTATGATGCAGGGCTTAATTCTTCTGGGTCAAAAAGATCAGCAGGTACGTTTTCACAAGTATTTAGATTTCCTATTTGGGCAGGTTGGGAGCCAAACTCTACAAGTAGAATTAATGACTCAAAATTTACAATTTGGCAGCATGAACGTGGTGTAAATCAAATTTATCTAACTCAAGTAAACGCTATTGATTCATATTTTGAAACCAATAATTTAGGTTGGGTTCAAGGTGGTCCAGGGCAAAATACACCTATGGGTGAAAACAGATGGATTAGACTTGATAGATTAGAACCTGACTTTGTTCAAAAGGGTGAAATGAGTTTTGTTGTAACAGGACCAAGTTATGCACAAGGTCAAGATGATCCTTCGGATCCTTTTTACTTTGACCCTGATACAAAGAAAATTGATTTAAAAATTCAAAGACGTGAGATGAGAATACGTTTTAGATCAAATGTTGTTAATGGCGATTATTTTATGGGTAACGTATTGATCGGTGCTGATTTAGGTGATATGAGAGGCGATGGCAACCCATGATAATTCCACGTCCGACTGGCTTAACTTGGGATGTTTGGTGCGAACGTATGGCAGAGCTCTTTTCAAACCAGCAATTAGGTACTGTTCCTGAAGCGAATTGGAAAGATTGGGCAAACGGTATACAAGGTATTGGGTACTTTGTTCAAAACGGAGTTCCTGATGCTAGGTTCCATGATAATTGGCAAGATTGGGCAGAACAAGTAGTCGGGGCAATGAACATAACTTATTTAGAGATATTATGACACCAAGTGAAATTATTACAACGGATGCTAGGAATAACGGACAAGATCCAGACTATTTTTTAAAAACAGTTGCTAAGATCTTAAAAGGTAAACTTGGAATTCTATTGCAGAAAAACGATACTGTTTTGTTAGTAATACGATTAGGTCATGGAAAAGCCGAGCTTCATATTGCAACAGCAGATAGCCCACTTCGTGTTTTATCAGCATTGAAATATTTTGTTAAAAAGATGGACGAATCTGAACTTCACACTTATTATTTACCTTCTGTCCCAGTGAATACTCTTTCAATATTGAAAAAATTAGATGTGAAGTTGTTACCTTCAAACTTAAAACAATACAAAGTGATGCTTAAAACATGAGATACAATTTACATTCTTTTTTGCCTGAAAACGCTTTTTCTCCAAGAAGTGGCAAAGTCCTCTCATGGGGTATGACTTTAGAAGGTGGTGGAGGAGGTGGTGACAAAGGTGGAGGTAAGGTTAGTGATACTGTTTCTAATGTCGGTGCCGTTTTTAGTGATGTTGGAAATACTGTTTCAGATACTGTATCAAATGCTGTTGAAAACGTAGGAAATGCTGTTTCTGACGTTGGTAACGCGGTTTCAGATACCGTATCGAATGCTGCCGAAACAGTCGGTGATGCAGGCGCTTACATCGACGACAAAGTTAATGATTCAGTTCCTGGTGGTTGGGGAACTGTTGGTGCAGTAGCTGTTGCTGCTGCGACAGGTTATCTTGATCCAACCGTATTCGCTGCAGACGTAGGGGCAGAGGCTGGTGCTGCAGAAGTAGCAGGTTCTGGATTAGAGGCTTTAGCACCAGAAGTAGTTGCACCAGAAGTAGTTGCACCTGAAGTAGCTGAAGCAATAGCGCCTGAAGTGATTCCTCAAACTGCTGCTCAAACAGGTCTTGATAGTCTAGTCGCACAACAAAGTGCTTTATATCCTGCGGTTGGTGATAATGTTATTGGGTTACCTCAATTAGCGAACTCATTGGAAAATGGTGCTATAAAAGGTGCTCTTACAAACGTCGCAACCAATGCCCTAACAGGGCATGACATTACTCCACAAGGTGTTCTTACAGGGGCATTGACAGGTGCTGTCGGAGGTGGTGCTGGAAACGTTGCAGGTCAATTAGGCGCAGCAGATTTACTTGGTGGTGCTGGCCCTGGAATAGCTGGTGGTCTTGCAGGAGGCGCAACTGGAGCCTTATTAACAGGCGGAGACCCTGTAAAAGGAGCTGAGTATGGTGCTCTTACTGGAGGAGTAGCAGGGGCTACAGGTGATCTATTAGGAGGTACAGATCCTTCTATCAAAGCAGCAGGTCAAAATATTGCTGGCGGATTGACAAATGCGGCAATTACTGGAAATACAAACAATTTAGCACAAAATTTAACTCTAGGTTCATTAGCAAGTGCTGGATTAACTGGCATATACAACTCAGGTTCAGGTGATAAACAAGTAGCATCAACTGGTGACCCATTCAATGATGCTTTGATTGCTGCTATGAATAACCCAACTGATGTTTCAGGGAATCAAACTTATGAAACTGTTGCTGGAAGACAAGGATCAGTTGAACTTGGAAATTTCTCAAACATAAATCCGACAACGACAGATGCAAATGGACCTTTAACACCTTTAGTCCCTTCTGATTCAAGTTTAAGCCCAAAAGCACAATATGACGGATTAATAGAATCAGGGGTAGATTCTAAAACTGCCTCTGAAATGTCAGGTTACGACCCTAATCAAGATCTTTCCAATATTGACTTAACATATTTGCCCACAAATACAGGTGAGGGCGGAACAAATTTAAGTGGAAATGGTACAGATACAAGTTTAAATGGAACCAATTTAAGTGGAAATGGTACAAGCACAGGTTCAGGGTATGACGAAACAGGATTAAATAATTTAATTAATCAACAGAGCGCATTATACCCACAACCTGCTGTACCGTCTGTAAGTGCAGGTGCTGAAGAAGCCGTTAAAGAGGCTACCCCTAGCGACTCGTTGTCAACTATAGGTGTAAGCATTACCTCACCTTCGGTAAGAACTACAACCTCAGCACCCTCAACACCCTCAACATCAGACGGTGGTTCTCAATCACCGACACAAACGAGCTCTTCTCAACAGACAGGTGGAATACCAAGCATACCTAGTGGGCATTTGCTCCAAAATAGCGGAGATCTTCTTCCTCTTCAACTTCTTTCACCTCTACAGCAATTACAAATGAGCCAAAGCCCATTTTCTCAATCTATAAACCCAAAACTTATGGCTCAAATTCAGCCTGCTGCAAATAGATTAGCAATGAAAAGAGGTGGTAAAGTCTCTGATAAAAAGCCTGAGACAGAAGAGCATATACCTGAGTTTGTAACAGGTGAAACAGGGCATTATGTTAAAGGGGCTGGCGATGGTCAATCAGATGACATTCCAGCGATGCTCGCAGATGGTGAATACGTATTTGATGCTGATACCGTTGCTCAATTAGGGAACGGTAGTAGTGACGCTGGTGCCCAATTATTAGACCATTTCAGAGAAGTTTTAAGAGAACACAAACGTAGTGCGCCAAATGATAAAATTCCACCACCTGCTTCTCCGTTACAATATATGAAAGAAGCACTCGAACGCCATGGCGTCAAACAAAACAAGGACTGATTATGCCAACTTTTGATATGTCAAATACAACCCCTACAGCTCTAGGGAATACAGCACCTGGGGGACCTGCGCAGGGTGCTTTACCTGCTAATTTAGGTGTAACTCCTGGAGCACAAAGTGGTGGTAACTTATTACAAGGTTCTGCTCTGCCGAATATTACTACAACGAACCAAGCAGTTACCTCAACACCTCAATTTTATACTGACTATTTAAATCAGTTAGCGACGCAAGGTGCAGGTGCTGCCCAAAATGCTCAGTTCGCTGGTGTTCAACCGATGCAACAACAAGCCTATAATATGGCTCAAAGTAATGTTGGAAATTATCAACCGGCATTACAACAGGCACAAAATTTAGCATCTAGCGTAGGTAATTCAAATATCGTTAATGCATTAGGAAACCTTAATACTAATAATATTGCTAATAGTTTTGCGCCTAATGCAAACGCTGGAATTGTAGGTTCAGGTGGGTTTGGCTCAAGCCGAGGAATTCAAGCCCTCGGTAATGTGATTAACAGTGCCAATTTAGGGACACAAGTTCAACAAGCACAGGCAATGCAAACTGATATGCAAAATAGATTAGCTGCATCACAACAGTTAGGTAATTTAGCAAGTCAAACACAACAGTTAGGGCTTGGTGATGTAAATGCTTTATCAACGTTAGGTGGGCAGCAACAAACGATTGCTCAAAATCAACAAATGTTCCCTCTTCAAGCCTTAACTGCTGAATCTAATTTGATGCGTGGTTTACAAATACCTACAGCAGTAAGTCAATCTTATACTGGTCCGATTCCTGGAGCATATGCAAATTCACCTCTGTCACAAATTGCTGGTGTAACTTCAGGTGTTGCAGGTTTTGCGAATACAAAAGCAGGTGAAAAAGTATTGACAGGGTTAAGTGGCTTAATTGATAAAGGTGTATCAAGCGTAAGTGATTTATTCAAACCGACAGGCAATTACACACCTGATCAAATCAATGATATTTATAATAATATTACACCTGATCAATCTATCGAGGGAGGAGTTTAATAATGGCAACATCACCATTAAACATAATTAAAGAGTCTAAAGTACCTGATACATTAGGCTCAGATGAAGACTTCATTGAGAAGTATAAACAAGGAATGCAAAAAGTCTATGATGCATTAGAAGCTAGAACTAACAGAGGCACTAACTTGTTTAGCGTAGCACAAGGTTTTCTTGCACCAACGAGAACAGGTAGTTTTGATGAATCATTAGGAAATGCAGCAGGCGTTCTTGGAAAAGAACAAGAGCAGCGTGATGCAGAAATGCTACCTATTGCTCAAATGCGAGCAGAGATGATGGGTAAAGAATATGAGATTAACAAACAGCAAAAAGGTGCTCAGATTTTAGGTAGTATATTAGGCACTGACCCTAAATCTGCAGTAGGTGCTTTAAGTACTGGTAATTTACCTACTGGTTTAAGCAGAATGGCTAATGGTCAACAGTTAGCAGCACTTACGTATTATGACCCTAAAGCAGGTGCTGCTTTAAAATCAGGGATTGAAATAGAGCAAAAGAATGTAGAGAATGCACTTAATATGCTGAAAAATGGCTTAGACATTACTAAAGCCACTGAGAACATGAATGAAGTTCAAAAAGCTGACTTTATAAATAATATGAAAATATATTCAGCAATGACAGGTATACCTATACCTGAGTCTATATTAGGAAGTTCTACGTCTACTAATCAGCCAACAACTACGCCTACATCTGGTAGTAAAGTCTCATCACAAATTAGTAATAACAACCCTGGTAATATTATGTATGGCGATGTTGCAATTAAGATGGGAGCAACTGGTAAAGCTGCAAATGGTGCAGCTATATTCCCTGATTTAGGTATGGGAACTAAAGCACAACAGTCTTTACTGTCAAGCCAATATGGCAATATACCAATTAATCAGATTGCAGATAGATGGGCGCCTAAAGATGACGGTAAAAACCCACAACTTAAAGGTAATGACCCTGTTGCGTATACTAGGGCATTACAGCAAAGAACTGGGTTTGACAATGAAACAATGAACAAGAAGTTTAATCAGCTTACGCCTGATCAACAACAGAGGTTTATGGCTGCACAAACAGGTATAGAGCATGGCATACCGTTCTCTCCACAACAACAATCTGTAAACCAAGTAAACACTTCACAGAGTACGACACCTGGTTCAGGTATACAAAAAAGGAAAGAAGAAAACTGGACTCAGTACAATGATCGTGTTTCAAGAATAGAAACGCCACAAATGAAGACATATGCTGATAAAGCTAATGCACTTCAAAGTATTGATGAAGCTAATCTTATACAGACAAATGGTGAGTTAGACAGACTTAGAGAAATTGCAACTAGTCCAAACGCTAATAGCATATTTGGCGTTTTTCAAACACAAAATGGTCAAGATACATTAGGTAGAATTGCCACATTATCAGCACAAGCGCTTCAAGAAGGTATAGGTGCAGATTTAGGTCCATATCATGCAAGAATTAAATTAGATCTTGAAAAATTATATCAGAATGCAGTACTTAGTGATAATGATAAACTTCTTGCACAAGAAGCTTCTAATATTATGGCTAAACAAGTGATTAATAATATTATTGCTAGAAAATCACAAGCATTCGGTAATTCACGTGTGACTAACTATCAAGATGCACAGTTAACACAATTAAATGCTAATACAAAAAATACTGCAGCTTTTATTAATTTGTGGGCACTACAAAGACAAATTGACAATGAGTACATACTAGGTTTGCGTGATGAGTATAGTAAGTTCGTAACAAAAAATGAAGTTGCAGAACCTAAACATTTTTTTGAAGACCCTAAAATAAGAAGAGGTTTAATTGAAGCGCACATTAAAGCACAAAAAGAAGCACTTGCTAAATTTGGTGGGAACGTAAAATAAAGGTAAAGACATGGCAGACTATGACAAATATTTAAATAACCCTAAGTTCGAAGACTCAGGATCTTCAAGTACTGGCAATACTGAAAATAAAGAGTCTAAGCCAACAGTAACTATTGAGCCGCTTAACAATGGGATGAAAGCGCTAGGCGCAATGGCAGGCATTCCTATAGGTTATGCAGCTTCTAGATATGGTGCTAAGCCGGCGACACTTGCACCTAAGTATTTAGAAGCATTAACAAACTTAGAGAATCAGCAAACAAAGCTTGATGCACTTAGAGAAGTTGAAGACAATATTAGAGGGTCTCATTCATCAATGGTAAGCGGTGTAAGATCAGCACATCAACCACATGTTGATTATCTAAATCACTTAGAAGAGATGGTTAAAGATTTGCATGCACAAGCAAAAGCTGCTAATGCACTTCCACCTAATATGGCTGGTGATAAGTGGAATAGTGCGATAGGGCTTGAAAGTTCACCGGGAGCCGACACAGTTTCTGAAGCTGCTAGAAATGATCAGCTTAATAAAAAAATTCAAGCAGGCACAGGTACAGGCGAAGCTAATAAGTTCGGTGTTTCACGTGGCGGTGTATATGCACCTCATAGTGCACTTGAACCGGTTGTATTAACACCTGAGCAAAAAGCAATAAGAGATGCATTGATTAATGCTAGAGAACAATATGACATACAAGCTCGTCAAGTAGCTGCAAGCCAAGCCAATCTAAATAAATTAGAACAACGTACACCAATAGGTTTACCTAAGGCAATGGATAGAACAGCAGATGCTCTTTCAAATCGGACAATAGCAGAGAGAGCACTTGAGAAACTTAAACCTGTACCTGGTATGTTAGAAAGAGGTATTTCTTCAATACCTGGCGGTGAAACTGCAATGAAATATGCAGGTGATGTTAATAACTTTATTGCCAGAAATCCTGCAATTAGTCATACATTAGGCATGATGGGTGGTGGATTAGGTGGCTTACAAGCCATGCGAGGCTATAATGAGATTAACAAAGGCGACACCACTAAAGGCGTACTTGAAATGTTATCAGGCGCAGGTGGTGTAATAGGTGCAGTCCCACATCCTTATGCAAGAATAGGTGGCGCTTTGGCTCAAGTTCCTTACTTAGGCTATGAAGCCTACGATGCATTTAGAGACAAGGTACGTAAGCTTCACGAGTCGAGACAAAAGTCTAAGTAGACTTTGTAATTACGAACTGCTCGATTAAGTTCTTGTTTGCTATATTGCATTTGATGAGTAACTGCAACTTGTGATTCTAAGTCTACAACCACTTTGTACAATGCAATTAGTAACCTCTCAGACCATCTAGGATTCATTTGCTCAAAGCCATGATAAAGGTCCTTTCGGACCTTTACACTTAGCACCGACAATTCATGTTGATAAGCAGACCATCTTTTAGCCATGAGTGTGCTTACTTTCAATAGCATCAATTTGTTTAAGCAAGTCTTCACGAATTCTTAAGTAGACATCGCTGCCTGGGTATTCATCTCGACCTTTAGTATGGTAGAACTGTTCTTCACACCAGTCAAAGTTATCATTCTTTGCATTAGGCGGAAAGATGTTTGTTTTGCCTTTGGCAGACTGCCGCTGATAAAATGCATCAGGCTTTCTAAAGTCAACCAAGCCTTTAAGAAATGGGTATTTCTTAAGAACTTCTAACCATAACTTCATAGCAATGATGTTATCTACCGTTGTTTGTATTTGTTCATCACCACGCATAACGCAATAACCAATAAGGTCCTTAATAGTGCAACGAACCATATAAAAATGCTCAAAGTTACGAGGCATAATAGTACGGGTATCGAGACCATGCACAGCACCACTATCAAGCATATCGATATAAAGTTGTCTAGCATCTTGTGTAATCTTTCTATAACGTTCAAAAAATTCAGGGTTTGCCATGATTGAAGGTTTAACCATGACTCTATCATCTCGCATATCACGGTCGCCGTGAACTTGTGCTGCAAAACTAAACAATCTGTGGCGTATCAGATGTGTAGTATCTATCATATCCATACCATTTACGGACCACGTCAGATTGATCGTTTCCATCGCAGTGGGTAGTAACTCATAACGAAACAATTCGTCAATGGTCTGATCTATGTCTTCTTCAGGAAAAGACCACTGTATCTTGTCATTCCATGTGTTCATTAGAAAGACTGAGATTGTCTTACGAAACTCTGGGATAGTAGGTGCATGTATGATTTGAACATCTATTGCTTCTAACTGATTAACAAATTGAAGAGGACCGGGTTGTCTACCGAATTTTAACTCGGTGTGCATCTTTTGTAGATGCGGCATTTTTGATTTATGAACTTTGGGCATTTGCTTGGCTTTCTATGTTGGTTAAATGAACTTCTACTAATCTTGCATATCCTGCAATATCTCTCCATGAATCTATGTGGTCAGGTGTAATTGCTAACCGTGATAGTTTCATTAGTATTTTTGTTAAGTACATACAGTAAATCGGTGGCATTTCCCAACCATAATGGTGGTAGTATCTGCCTTTGATTGCTTCAAGAAGCTGTGTTTCTAATACAATTCCTCGATTAAAATCACCGTATGTTTTACCGCGTTCTTCGATCACTTCATCTGTTGTTATCATGTTTGTATGGCTCCAGTTGTAGTTCAAGTCTTGCCATTCTTTTTAGTGAATTGGCTTGTACGTCTAGCATATAGCCAGAATTGCCGAGTTGAATTTCATTATTAGCATATTGTAGACATTGTAGTGCATCACAGTAATGAACCACCAATGCTTCTGGTGTATCTCCGTGGTATTGATGACAATATACGCCTAATGCATATGGCATATCCTGAATAATTATAGACTCTGCTTCTTGTAATGCTTTTGCAACCTCAGGGTAGTTTTTCTTAACTAAGTGGTTCACATCACTGATTTCCATCTCAGGTAAGTCATGAGTAAGTGCAATCTTAATTGCCAAGTCCACATTAAACTTATATTCATCTGCCATAAGCATTACACCAAGTGCTACGAAATAACTATGCGTTGCAACAGACTCTGCATGTATAACGGGTTTCATACTGTATCGTTTAGTGTGCTGAAGTGTGTAACTTCGCATAAAGAAATCAGTATTTTCATTATTCATAGTTCATTTCCTCGTCACTCCAGTTTTTACGATTAAACTGACCTGTATCTCTAATATCATCAAGTGCCTTAAATAATTGGTCCAATGATCTGACTACAGAACCGGTGGATGCTAACATTACATTAAATTTCTGTTCTTTAGTGCCTGTAAGCCACATATAGATAATAGGTATGCCTTTAGCATATGCCCAACCTGCTTCAAACATAGTGCCTGGGTCTTTATTGTCAGTGACTACAATTAGTAAATCAGCTGCCATTAGCCCTCTTACATTTGCTCTAAGAATATCTTCAGGGGTTGTAACACCTGGCTTAAAAATTAGCTCATCTTTCGGGCTAAAATACTCATATCTATAAGTGTCAAGTATGTATTTAATTCGATTAATAATGCCTAGTTCGTATTCATTAAAGAACGGACCGGCAATATAAATGTACGGGGTTTTTGTCATAAGTTCCTTGAAAGGGGCCGAAGCCCCTGGTTATTATAGTCGATGGTTAAAATCGTCAATGATATCACGCGTTTTAACTTCATAGCCCATGTCATATAGGCTTCTTGAAAAACGTAAAGCTAAAAACTCTACATTCTTTTTCTCCACATGTTGGTAGGTGTGGTAGTACAGATTAAAAAACAAATCACTAATGAATAAGCCTTGTGGCATATGCATTAACTTATTACTACGTGGTTTTACAATTTCATCTAACATCTAAGCTCCTTATTTAAGAATTAAGAAATACTACTTTGTACTACATAAACATAGTACCACATATTTTATTATAAGTAAACACTTTGTGCATAATTTTTTATCGCGTTCATAAGACCTTGTTGTGTCTTGTCTTTATCTTCGATAGCAGAGACAATTGCCTCATCAACTGTTTTACGAGCAATAATCTGGTGAACAATGATGTTGTTCCTCTGACCTTGGCGCCATAACCTTCGAACAAACTGTTCATAGAGTTCTAACGACCATACATTCGAGAACCAGATCACAGCATGACCAGCGCCTTGTAAGTTTAATCCGTGGCCTGCCGACTGTGGATGCGCAAGTAAAACAGGAGTTTGCCCTGAATTCCATACATTAATAATCTTAGTAAGTTTGTCGCCAGTAACTCCTGAGCCAATCACAGGTGCATGAGGAAATAGCTTCTTAAGTCTGTCTACATCATGTCTGAAATGGTATGCAATTAAGCATGGCTTACCTGATAATTCTTCTACTAAATCAGCAACTGCTTCTAATTTAGCATCATGAATTTCTTGCACTTCACGCTCTTCACCGTCTAAATACACTGCGCCATTTGCAATTTGTTGGCACTTACCAATCGCGACTGCAGCCGTTGCTGCTGTTACTTGACCACTGTCTATATCAGTAAGTAGTTTATTTTCTAACTCTTTATATGTGGCTTTAGCTTTATCAGGTAGATCTACATATACTTTATTAGTAATGAGCTCAGGTAAGTCTAAATAATCATTAGCCGACATACGAAGTACTTTACCTGCAAGTGCATCGTGTATCTTTTCCTCTGCACCGACTTGTATCTTCCATTCGTACCCACCATAGCCACTAGGGTAGAAATAATTAGTCTTAAAGTGTGTGATGTATTTACCGAATGTAGCCCCTCTATCAATAACGAGCATAGGGCCAAAAATATCGAGTAAGCCATTTGGTGCAGGTGAGCCAGTTAAGCCGACTCTACGTGTAAACTTATCAAGCATAGGCGCTAATGACTTAAATCTCTGTGTTCTAGTATTCTTAAGATAACTTATTTCATCAACCACTAGCATGTCATAAGGAAATGGTATATTTAACCTCCTCCAGGTTGATGCTAACCATTGGAGACCTTCAAAATTAATAATATGTATATTGGTACCTTCTAATAATTTTTTATCTTTCAGAGGTCCATGTAAAACACTATATGTGATGTCTGAAAAGTCATTCCATTTCTCTATTTCACTTGGCCACACCGCATAGCACGGCCTAAGTGGCGCAAGCACAAGTACTTTCTTGATGTCTTCTGCTTCTAATAATAGCTGTATTGTTTTAAGCGTAATAGCTGTTTTACCAAGACCTGGGTCTAACCAAAGCTGGCTTGAACCAGATTCTAGTAGAAAGTTAATTGCTTTTTCTTGGTACGCATGCGGTTTCCAATGCATTTGTAATCTCCTGTTTTGTTCGTAATACAAGCACACAATGGTGATGTAGGCGTAATAGCATATGCTTATTTTCTTGCATAGGTGATAACTTACCTTTGATCGTCTTTAACTCTACCCATAACACTTGATTAAATGGAAGGATAACGATGCGATCAGGATAACCAGTTGAGTACTTTAAGTGCAGCTTAATTGTAGCTATTTTTAAGCGCTTACACTCAGCACTAAAATGTCTTTCTAGATCACGTTCTAAGACATAAGGTTCTTTATCTACCAACGACACGGTCCGCCTACTTTTTTACTAAATGCACAGTAGTTACACAAGAAAGATGGGTTAGGCGCAAAAATTTTATCCTTCTCTAATTTTCTAAGTCTGACTTCTAATTGCTCTTTAAGTCTTGGTAGGTCTTTTCTTGTGATTGTTTCATAGTTGTCAGTTTTTGCTAGGTCAATAAACTCTATTGATGTCTTTACATAGTCAATGTGCGGTTTACATGCTAACACCATAGCAGCATACACTGATGTTTGGTCAGAATAATCGCGATGCTTACCTGTTTTAAAGTCAATAACAGTTGCTTCAGGGCCATGTTCCATATACAAGTCAATCACACCACGAAACATTGCATTAGGGTCTTTGTACTCTACAAGGTTCCAGTCTTTATCGACCGCAATTAGCATTTCGGATGCTGCTTTTAAGCTCATCCAATGTGACAGCTTATCACCAAGATACATGACTTCATCTGAAAACATAGGAAGCCCACCATTTAGATATGTTTCTATCTCTGCATGAATTTCTTTACCTCTATTAGCAGCTGCTCCTGATTTATCAGCCAGTTTATCTATCTTTACAAACTTGTATTTACGAGCACATTGCTCGTACATCTTTACTGCTGAATATGAATGTGCCATTTATTTCTCAGTCGCTTTCTGTAGCTTTTCAATTGTTGATGCAAAATTAATTGCAGTTTTACCTTCCCACTTTTGTAACTTATCAAGAATGATGGCATCAGTTTGTTTAAACCTTTTAGCTAATGCTATTGACAATGCCGTTTCCATATCACAGGCTCTTTGCATATCAGACTGTCTAGCAAGTTCAATTCCTTTTGCAACATAATTAGAAACATAAGCACCGCACTCAGGGTACTTTTCAATATAACTTTGGACATAAGAATAAAACTCTATATGCATTTTCATTTCTCAGTCGCTTTCTTTAAAACTGCTCTTGCAAATTCAAATCTGTTTGCATAAGGCATAGTATTGCTAAGTTCCAATATTTCCTCATCTGTTAGTTCACGAGGCTTTGCTTTTTCAATGCCATTCCAATAACCTGTTGCATATATAGCAGAGTCTCGGTCTTCAATCTCTTGCCCAATGTCAGATAGTTTTTGTAGTGCTAGTTCTTTTTTCAACGCTTCAATTTCAGCCTTTAGTTTCGTAATTTCTTTTTGCGAGTTATCCGTAATTTCTTTAAGAAGATTTAAAGATCTTTGATACCATTTTTCATCTACTTTAAATTCTCCGCTCATTTTCTAGCCTCTCTACACGCTTTTTTATAATCTTTAGGTATATCAGGGCTAATCTCAGCGAGTTGGCAGTCATACGCAACTACTTTCTCTTTTACATAACCTAAACCTCTTTCAGCCCTGCTTAAAAGTTCATAAACACCAATGGTTGCAACAAACGCGCCTAGTGCGAATCCGAGTATAAATTTCATTTTTTACTCTCTTTCTTTAATTGCATTAATTCTTTTTTTAATACTTGTATTTCATCGTGCTTTTGTGCTAATTGGTATTTTAAGTCTTGCATTGCTTGTTGTAGTTCAACCATTCTTATATTAAACTCAATAAGTTGTGTTTCAGTCATTACTTTACCTCGCTAAAGTTATTGCCAATTACTGCCTCTGCAATGAATGGTACGTCTGTTGAGAATGTATTCTCCATGCAATGTCTTAATTTGGCAGCTTCACGCTCCTCATAGCCTTTTTCACATGTAATCACAATCTCATCATGCAGTGATAGTAATAACCGTGAATTCTCGGCAACTCTTGCATAGTCAATCATTGCTTTCTTTGCTTGGTCTGCGCCTGAACCTTGGATTAATGTATTAAGTGACTTAAACCCAAACTCCATAAGCCTTCCATTAATGATCTTTGGTGGCTCACCTTTTACAAGTCTACCACCTAGTGTTCTAAATGGCTTTTTCATACGGTATCTTGCCATTAAGTCTTCATTAATGCCAGAAAGACCTGTTGCAACCTCTGACTTATATAGATCTACAAGTTCACGGGCTTCATCGTACGGTATCTTTAACATCTCTGCTAACTTTTTAGGCCCTGCACCGTACAAAATACCGAATGATAATGTCTTAACATAGTCTCGAGGAATGTCTCTACCTACCTTATCACTCATTAAGTTCTTGCTAAATGTGTGTAAGTCTGCTTTAGGGTTTTGTAGATACTGCTGCTTTAACAACCCATCCTCAAAGTATGCAAACAATCTAAGTTCCTGCGCATTAAAGTCACAAGCAATCATGCTATGTCCTTCATCAGGTAGGATATATTGTCTGACTTTAGGTATAATTAAACCATGAATCTCTGAAGGCAGTGGAGTCTTTGGTCCTCGTGTAGGCATTGTTTGAAGAGTTGGCTTTGATGATAACCGCCCTGTTCTTGTTCCTCCTGCCTCACCTCTTACTGTATTCCACTCTGTATATATACGGCCTGTCTCTTGTGATTGCTCTAGCCATGGCTCTATGTATGTCCCTGTAAGTTTAACAAGCACGTCTCGATGCCGTAATACAGAAGATAACTCACTGTCTGTGATTAAGTCAGCCAGAGTATCTTTATCTGAAAGAGGTGTACCTTTATCACTCGTTGGCCATTTCTTTTCTTTGCTATAACAACCTTTAGCTTGAATGATTTGAACCAATTGGGCACCGGAATTATAGTTAATAGTGTCGGCATTAAAGTACTTATTTAACCAGACTTCACATTGCATAATATCTGCTTTTGCTTTATCAAGACATGATTGCAAACCTTCACGGTCAACACGTACTCCTAATCTAGAGTTTTCCAATAGAACAGGCATTAACTCTATTTCTCTAAGATAGGCCTCAGGCATAGTATCTCGTACTTCCTTGGTGTAATCCCATAACTTAGCTGTTAGTTCAACGTCGGCCATCGCATACATTCCTACAAGGTCTGCAGGACCTCTTGCAATATAAGCACCAGCAGTCTTTGGTTTCTTAGCAACTTCTGGTATATGCTCAACCAACCATTCAAACAACTGGTCACGCTCTTCAGGTTTAATATTTAGCCATTCAACACAGAGTTCTTTTAAAGATAAAGAACGAACGTAAGGGTTATACAAAAAAGCAAGAACCAGAGTGTCATGAACCCTGCGAGGATCCAAGAAATCCAGCCCAAATCTTTCTGTGATAACAGCCATATCAAACATAGCATTATGAAAGCAAATGCTACGGCCTGATTCCCATATGCGAATAAGCAATGATCTAGTGTTTTCATATGTTGTATTGTTATTGCTATCATGCTTAAATGCATAATAGTCTGATTTAAACTGGCCTGTTCTGTCTAAAACAGCAAGACCCACCGGGATAGGTGGGTAATGCGGTCTTGGACCAATTGCCTCTGTTTCAAAGTCGAGGAAGATTGGTTCTGTCATATTAGTACTTAGCAGATGTTGCAGGTTCTGTGGTCTCTGCTAATTCCTCAGTGTCCAATGTATTTATAGCATTTGTCATTTCACGTTCACCACGTGCAATAAGTGCTTTTACTACATCAATAGACTCGATCGTTTTAACAAAGCTAAACTGAATCTTAAACTGTGTTTTAGGATCAGGAAGAAGTGCCACTTTAGTTACCACACCAGCAAGCGGTCGTTTTACTGTAGATGCCACGGTTTGTACATAAGTGGAGAAACCTTTTACACTAGTGACAGGAATACGTAGTGCTGCCACTTCGCCTAATGACACATTGTCTACTGAGTCAATAGAGTCAGAAGTCATTAAGAATAATCTACGCTTTTCACTACAAGCTTTACCTTTACCGCCGTTCGTAGCACTACCCCATTGGTTTTTAGGGCATGTCTCACAAAACTCTGCCTGTGGTGTATCTGATAAGTGACTAGGTTTTAAGCCAGTAAGCGTAGAGCCTAATGCATAACAAGTTGGAGGAGCATTGTTGGTAGGGTCATACCTTGAGGTGTAATACAACCGCTCAACAGGAGAGGTCAACACAACCACCTCTAATGAGTTACCAGCAATTGGGTTATCCTTGTATTTCATTACACCACCACTTGTAGTGATGAATGATACACCAGCAGATGATTTCTCTGCTTGTATTGACTGAGCTGCCAAAGCTGCAAGTTCTTGTTCAAATGCTACAATTTCGTTTTTAGCCATTTTAGACGTCCTTATTTACGTGATTTAGTTAAGTTAATTCCCCACAACTCTGTAATGGTAGAACCGGGGATCTGTTCACCATTCTCTTGCCTGTCCTTAAACGCTGTAGTACTTAGACGCTTATGGAGTAAGTCAAAACTCTTTGTTTGTTGCACATAGTCATAAAATGTGTCCCAATCATTAATAACGGGTATTAGCTTTTTAGACATAGTGACTGAGTGGCCAGACTCTGTAGCCGCCTTGGTTGTGCCAACCTCTGACATAAGATGCATAATATCTGATTCTAATGCAGCTGCTTGTCTTGATAACTCCGTATCTTGGTTAGCAATATCAGACCGTTTTTGTTTTACTTCTACTAATTGCTCAATAAGAGCTGTTAATGTTAAGTTCATAAGTTAAGTTCCTAGTTGGATAAGTTCTACGTTTGCTTCATTAAATAAACCATTTGCAATATCAAATGATTCCTGCCATCTACCAGGTACTTGTTTTGTAGTAACTACTCTACGAATACCTGCTTGTATTAACACAGATGCGCAACGACTACACGGTTGATAAGGATAAGTGTAGATTGTGCAACCGTGTAAATCTTGTTTAGCAAAGAGTACAGCATTCATCTCTGCATGAATCACTATTTCATATTTTTTACTACGTACATCAAGGCGTTCATCATCATCAATACCTTGGGGAAACCCATTAAAGCCGGTACTTATTATCCTATGACCGTCTGTTATTACCGCACCACATTGTGTTGATGGGTCTTTAGACCATGTAGCAATGTGCTTGGCAAGATCTAAATAACGTTGGTCCCATTTACTCATACTGCCATAAAATCCGGTGCATAAGCATTGTCTTGATACCACTTCATTGACATAATAGTTGCTTTATAGCGATAGTATTGACGGTATGCTGTGACTGTATCATGGTGTTTGTATGCATCAGGCATGGCTTGTGGGGGATTAGACCAACCGCCAAATGTAAGCTCTGGTGGTGGTGATGCTAATTCATTTCTAAGAATAGCTTCGGTAGCATGCGTTTTGTGATAACGCTTAGTATATTCTTTACATAACCCCATAGCAAGCTCATAAACATACATGTAATGTAACTTAGATGATCTAGCCCAAACGTTGCTAGGATGATTTTTATGCGTAGGTTTGTACGTAACATTGTGACCATTATTAAGCTCATGATGAGCTGTAGATAATAATTGTGCTGACTCTATGATCATTTTGCACACGTGTTTATCTGAATGGTAAACCGCACAAATTTTTGCTATAGGGTGTAAATAAAAAATGTTAATGATAATTCTCCTTGAAGTTTAGTATTAAGTATTAGATAAATTATACCATTGTTTACTTTGTAAGTAAACAATTATTTTTATTTTTTTCATCTAATGTTTTTTGTTTCTCAATGCATACAAGACACTTATACCGCTTAATGCTAGGAAAATACTTGACCTGACTATCAGTTTTAAATGTATTGCATATTGTGCAATAACGCTCTGTCATATAAGTATTTCTCCATCGGTTTTTGTACAAGCTTCTGATCTACGTTTAGAATGCTCAAACAAAATAAGTGCTATATCATCTTCAGGTCCTATCCACTCAGACGGCTTAACAGCATCTTGTATATAGCCACGTGATGTAGTACCTGGTTCTTTTTGCATATTAGCATGATGTACGACTTTTAAGATAGCAGGTAACGGCAAACACATATGGTGAGACAGCCCCATAACAACGTAAGACAAATCGGCAACAGCGTCAGCAGCATCTACTAAGTTTCCTTTCTCATGTGCTTTCATTAATTCACTAAGCTCTTCCATGATAAAGCGAGCATAAAAGCTTATATCAACGGGCTCTAAGAGCTGAGGTTTAGTGCCAATAGGCAAGTTTAATTTCTTTCTAAACTCTAATACAGAGTCGTATATGTCTTGGTTCATTGTTTTTGCTCCGATGGCGGAGTCCAGTTAAATTGCTCTTTAAATCTTTGTAGGACGTTTGTTGAACATGCAGGAATGTATTGCCAATTTTTATCCTGCCACTTAGGTATTGTTGCTACGGGTTTTACTTGCTTCTTCATTGTCATTCTCCCAAGGAAAAACAATCCATCTTTGTGTATCATTCTTTATTCCAAAGAACATTAATGGTTTGTCGGTGTTGTGAATAAGAACTGCTATATCTACATGCGGGTTTAACTCTTGTACTTTATCAAGCGTTTTACCAGTATCGTAAATTTCGTCTACTACTAGAATACGTTTATCAGCGGGTAGTACATCAAGCGGGCTCATGGCCATCATCGGTGTGTTTAGTTTATGAGATAGCATGACAGCAGGTACAAGACCGCCACGTGTTATGCCTGCAATCAGATCGTACTCTTGCTTTGATGCTCGAATCTTGTTAGTCAACTGGCCGAGTATGAAATCAATATCAAACCAGCCAAGTTTCGTTTCAAGATGGTTCATAGCAGCTTTTCTAACTGACTAGCAAGTGCCGAGTTACCTTGCTCTTCAAGAATACGAATTGCTTTCATTCTAGCTACATGGTAGCCTTCACAAAAGCCAGACTCTGCATCTTTTAAGAGTTGTTGATTATTGGTAAGCTCTACAAGCTTTTTCCAATCCTCATACTCTACTTCCCATGTTTGGTTAGTGGTGGTCATTGTTCTATTCCTAGATAGCGAAGACCCTTAGGTGTAATACACACCTCTTTGGTCCTCTTATTGTCTTTCATAGCGTCTGCTTTAACATAGCCATTAATACGGAGCCATGTTAAGTTAAAGAATAAATGAGCGCGTGAGCCAATTTTCTCTGCTTCTGCTTTGTTAATAAACTCGGTAATTGTAAGTGTACCGAGTGTGTTGGTTAAATCAAGTAAAATCTCTGCAACATACGGCATATCTACTTTGGCGCGTTTCTTGTGCCATGCTAAAGGTAAATGCATATTACTCCTCGTCTTCTAAAAGTTGTTCAATAAAGTGTTTTTGATGCTGTGTAGATAATTCAATCAACATATCAAGAGCCTTTATGTCTTTGGCACGTAATAAAGCTTCGAACTTTTCGCCTTCTGCTTTATTAAAACCGCGCTCGTACATAGCTTCTAAAAAGTTAAACCAGTTAAGTGGGTCGTGTGAAGTTGCCAACAACTCATCTTCTTTGTCTTGAAGACGTTGTTGTCTATCCATACTGCTTTCCATTGCTGCATCAAGTGCTGAATCCCATGACATAATTTAGTTCCTTGTATTAAGTATTAAGAAGTACTACTAAGACTATTATAACATAGTGCTAATAAAATGACAAGGCTTTTTAGTGCCTTGTCATATAGTGAAATTACATTGTTACTAATGTATCGAATGCTTGTTGCTTGAGTGTATTGCCATGGCCAAAGAATGCAGAGCGTAATCTAGCATCTTCAGTACGGGCTAATTCATGGTCAACCAACTGTGTGACTGCATTTAATGCACCCCAAGCAGTACCTTTAGCGGATTCCATATCAGCACCAATACCAGCACCTTCGAATAATTCCACTGCACGTTTTGCCTGACGTGATAACTTATTTTCGTCACCACCAAGGATTTGCATAAAGAATTTAGCAGCTTTGGCGGAGTCCATTTTTACTTTGGCAAGATTTTCTGCCATTAGTTGAAATGATTTAAATGACTCATTGATCTCGCCTAATTGTGCCTTGACCGACCGTGGGTCGAATACACTGTTATGACGTACTTTCACAACATCGCCTTTGCCTTGACATAGCTGTAATGTATTGTTGCATACAACACGGACCGTAGTAATACGGGCTTGTGTAGCAAGTGAGCCATCGGCTGATGATGCCAACAACATATACTGTTGTACTTTATCTGATGCAAGGTTAAACTCGCCTTCCATTTTAGCAAGTGCCCAGTAATGTGCACCATCACGAAGTACGCCGGCAGTTTCCAATGTAGCAAAACCTTTGACAATATCTTCGAAGAAGTAAAGAACTTCTTTAGGTTGCACGATTTTGTATCTATCACTTACAATACCAAGTGCCTGATGTGTATCAGTACGGAGGATAACACGCTTACCTGAAAACTTATCCATTGCATACACATTATCAGGCGATGACTTATAAAAGATAGGTGTAGTTGCTAATGTAAAACCAAGACCAGATTCTTCCAACCAAGTTTCGATTGGTGAATTAGGAGTAAGTTCTTTACCAAGATTGTGCCAAGGTTTTTCACCGACATAAGCGATTGCTGCTTCGCCATTTTGTTTTGTTGCTAGCATATGTGCCATAATTAAAGCTCCATTTTAAAGTTAAGAAATAAGTAATAAAACATACTACATTTATATAATACTATACTTTTTAACATTTGTACATATAAAATTAAAACTTTATTCCCGCGATTAATTTCTCAATTGCTTTGTTAGTTTGTTCAAGTAATTCTTTATACGCAATATCATTGTATTTGTACTCATTTCTTAACAGAAACAAACAACGTATTGGTTTATCATCTGCTTTAACTAACTTATTTGGCTCTGTATAGCATAAGTCTCTAAATGAATTATTAATTGTGTGAGCAGTAATACGATCATTGTCATAATCATAGTACTTAATCAGTACTTTCATCATAGGCTTACTAATTGCGGCCATACCATTAAGCTCTTTATCTACAAAGTCCCATATGTCTTGTGCACACTGTGCCCATGATGACTTGCTTGATTGTATTAGCTTCTCTTTATCTTTGTTCATAGGGGCAGGAGCTCTTGGGTCGAATGTAGATATGTCTTTGTTCATGTAGAAATACATCATAGATTCAAAGCCATTCTCTTTTTCACACCAATCTTTTACTGCTTGAATCATGTCATGACATATTTTAGGGTTAAGTGTGTCAGGCGAATATACTGCCTCACGACGTGATCCTTCACTCACTGCTGTAACTTTTGGGTGGTTGGTTGTGATCGCTAAGTTAATAAAGTTCGTAATCTGTCTGGCTTCTTGATTCTTTTCTTCAATAGTGATGGTATCACCTGTAACTAAGTTCTTTAATTGGTCTGCATGCCGCATATTATCAGTACTTGGCTCATTCACCACCACTAGAATTCTATTTAGTAAGTAGCCATTAAACTTTTCAAACAGTCTATCAGGCCCCATACTTAATGCCATGTCACCCATCATCTCTGCTATCCAACCAATGACAAATGATTTACCGATTCCTTGCTTAGCTGAGATAATCTGTATCATGGTGTTATTACGCTCCCATGGCTTCTGTATAAACTGTGCTACCCATGAATGAAAGAACTCCTCAAACTCTGGGTTGTCTTTAAAGAAATAATGACACCAATTTAACCAAGGGTCTACAGGCCCTTCAATAGACTGGTATTTCCAATCCTTCATGTAGTTATATTGTGAGTACGGTGTAAGCTTCTGGCCTTTAAAGTGCGGGTACATGTCCATGCCTGTGAGTTGTAAACGTTTATCCCATGCTGGATATGCATCTGCCAATTTAACATTCACCGACCGACCATTCGGGCTGACCACGTTCCAATTTCTGTTTGCCAACTCGATTCTTATTTTCTGACCACTGAACTGTTTACCGTCAGTAAGTCGGATCCAGTTACCTTCATAGATTGCCCATTGGGTTCTTGCGGTGTATAACTGAAACTCGGGTTTGTGCTTTTCCATTGTAGGCTCTACACATGTAAGAAGTACCTCACCAAGTGTCTTATTAAGAGCTAAATGGTCATCAATTGCATACTTATGACCGTCTGTTTGTCTAAATTTACCAACACGGCATAGATGCACACGGGCCCCAAGTCCTGTGAGTGTGATTGCTAGCTTGTTCTCTTCCAAGGCAACCTGCTCATTAGGCTCACCGTCTCCGTTCTTACCGTCATAGTCGTATAGAATGTACACGGACCGATGTGTTTGCCCTTTCTCGAATGTGATCGAATACAGATCTTTGTGAAGTGGTAACCCTGATTTGTCAGTCCATGATGATACACCAGGGACTGCAAGGCACACATGCGGTAAACCCTCAGCTTCTATGGCCTTGGTAATAGCATGCGCTTTAAACTCACCCTCTGTAATGATAAGAGGCATGCCTAAGTTTTGTCGAGCAATTGCCCATGATGGTGATTTAGGAAAGTAGATGTGTGAGCCAGAGCGACGGGCTTGGCTATATTTCATCTTGGTTGTAGGATTAAGCAGACGAACCCGAGTGAAACCAGTGGGCTTTCCAAATATATCAAAATATGGGAGTCGTACTGATGAACTGCGGACATTAAAACCGAGTATCTCGGCTGTTTGATGCTCATCAAGATGCGATAGACCTAAGCGGTCAATGTCATCTTGGTCGAATTGTCTATCTTTAAGGAAGTTATGGTATAATGTTTCTGAGTTAATGGTGTGTTTGTCAAATGACATAATATTGGCTCTTTCCTCACGTAAGAATATCCTTGATTTCCCATTAAGTAAGAGCTTAATGGGAATTTTTTTATGTGTGAGATCATTAAGGGTTGATGAAATGGTTTCATAGGAGTTCCTATCATAATACGAAGCAAAAAAAGCTTAAAACCATATGTTGTATATGGTTTTAAGCAGGTACTACATATTGTGCTTAGTGCAGATCTTTCACATTGTGAGAGAGTAAGTTCTTAATGCGCAACACTACCTCGTGATTACGGCCACCGACGTTCCATGTGGTGATGTCCTCTGTTGGTGTGCCATCTGAGCCTAGGTAGTTTTTACCGTTCTTGTAGTTGTAGATCGTAGCTATCTCACCATCATCGAATAGAATAATCCACTCTGCATCGCATTTGTAATTGTCAAAGCCATCTTCCATCGGAGGGCCAAAGGTTTGGACAATAGTCCAATAAGAGACGTTGTGCATGCGGGCTTGTAAACTTGTGCCGTGCACTGGAATGTCAGGATTGGTTAGGTGTGTCTGAAACTGTTGCATTGTGAATCTCCTTGAAAGTAAAGTGTTTGAATTGTGAAACGGTTGGATAGGTGAAATAGCAGCAGTCCATATACTGGACTTTTTGCAGCGGGTATGGGTATTTATCCTCGATAGTTGCATCGATAATACCAACACCGAACTTACCGACATGCTCGACAACCCGCCAGAGCGGGGTCTCGGTTAGTTTATTAACAGCTACTAGACAGCCGATAGGTGGAAGGTTATTCATCGCGGGCTTTCATTTTGTGTAAGGTCTTGCATTACTTAAACTCCGTTTCTTGTATGTAATAGTCTGTAAGCTCGTACTTGATTGCATCGTTCTGAGCATCTATTTTTTGCTCGTAAACTCTAAGCACATCGCCTTCGTCCATAAGGACGAAGACGTGCTTAGGTTTATCAGCGGTCTTGTATTTAAGAGCTGAGGGCATAGTGGTTGGTTAAATATCGAATGAAATGTTAAGGTTATCGCGAATATAGTCTGCGATACGACAATCGATATCTACATGATCATCGATATCGAAGTTATTACTAATGTAACGTTCTACACGATCATCAATGGTATCTTCTAAATGGCCGTTATCTACGGCTTCTTGAAGACCTGCCGCAACTTGCTCGTACATCTTGATTTCTAGTTCTTTGATTTTCTCTGCCATTTGCTGCATGGTGGTAGCCATGAGGTTGAACAAGTCGGCCAATGATGGCTCGACTGCAGGTGTTGAAGGTATAGTCACAACAATTTCTGGCGCTACTATTGTGTCAGGGATTGCTGGGATTGATGAAAGTGTGTAATGTGATTCATTTTGCATGGTAAGACTCCTTGTTAAGAATTAAGATTATCGAATTTGTAAAACTTTGCCGTGCTTTGAGGTTTTAATACCTAGTACAATGCCGGCAGCTTGTAATTTTCTTACAAATTGTACTAGTTCTGCTTCACTGCTAAAATACCGTGTGTAATTAATAGGTGTTGACATAAAGCTCCTTGTTAAGAATTAAGAAATAAAACTACAACATTTTTACTACATGATACATTATACCACATTTTTGTACTTTGAGATTTCACTATGTGAAATAGCTTAAAACAAAGTACAAAGTCTGGTATCTGTTAAGCGTTGTCTAAGATCATACTCGCGAACTTCTTCTTGGCTTTGGACCAGAGTGTGTGGTGGACATCCATCGAGTCTTCGTCATCGCCAAGTAGCTCGACGATCGTGTCACCTTCTCGGGCTAAGTCAAACTCATCGAGCGCTTCTTCTTCAAACCACTTGTGGATTTTAAGTGCAAGCCGTTGTGCAAGCACGTCGTAAACCTCTTGCTCGGCGGCGGGTGTTAACTTCGGGTAATCGAACTCACGCATTTGTTAGCTCCTTTAAAAAATGACGATATTCATCGACTGCTAGTTGGTGCAGCGGGCTTAAATCTGAGTATTCTATGAAGCTAAGCAGCTCAGTGGCTCGATACAACCTAGAATTGATAAACATTGGAAACTGACGATAGACTTTTTGGTACTCAGGTTCGTCTTTGAATGTATCATGTATAGCTTTCTCGACTAATGGAGCTAGATACAGATCGTAGAACTCCTTGGCATCTTTCTTATTTTGGAAAGATTGGACCAGATGTAGCATCTCGTCAGCGGGCGTGATGGAATCCTGCTTGGCAGGATGAAGATCACGAGTATACACTTTCCAGTGAGGCTCTGTTCTCTTACCTGTTGCATCATAGCTGCATCGATAAGGAAAACCACCTCGTTTAATCGAATTAATTTGTTCTTGGTTCATTTGCGAGCTCCTTTAAGAATTCATGTGGGAAGGCGCGCACTAAACGGGCTGCGTTTTGCATGTCTGCTTTGTAGAACAGTTTACCGAGAGTGGAGGAAAAACCACCGCCGGTGGTTTCCATTCTCTTGGCATTCGCATGCGCTAGCCAGTACTCGTCTGTGTCTAATATCTCGATAGGTTTTTTGATCATTGCGGTTGCTCCTCGTCTTTCTGGTAAATAACAACTGGGTTTTGGTTAATGTAATTGATTAAGCTTGTAGCAAAGATATGCATTGCTTCGCGTTCTAAAGACTGAAGCTCTTTGTGATTCTTGTAATCTTGGTTGTAAAAGTGATGCCAGTCACGATGGCGTTCTAAAATGCCTTTGGGTCCGACAAACTCTTCTAGCATCTCTGTTGCTAATTGCATCGGAGTAGTGTTCATACTTGTGTTTCCTTTCTGAGGATTTTGTCGCACAAAGAATGTGCAGTTGATAAAAGCGGGCAAGAAATAGGTGTTTCTGGGTTTTCAGGAAAACCGACAGGCAATCTGCTAGGGTCATTGATGTCGTAGACGTAGAAATGGCCCGGTGTCCATTCATAGCAGTAGAACCGATTTTTATAAAGACGTATGAATTTCATGCTTCTACCTCCATTTCTGTAATCCAAGAGGTCGATTCTGAATCTCTTTCTGATAGTTTATGTTGTGCTTTTTCTGCTGCATTGAGTGTTGCATGAATTGACATATGACTAAGGTCATCGGTTAATACGTACACAATCTGAGGACTGCTGATGAACTCTTTGGTATCATCGAGATTAAACTCGAAGTTGTAAGCACGTTGGACTTCTTCGATAGACATAGAATCTAAGTTTGGATAATGACTATCCAAAAGCGCATCTGCTACTGCGCCTGAATCGTCACCGAGATTCATATACAAATTCTCACGAATTTCTTCTATGAGCTGATCTTTTGTTTTTTTCATGACTGTATCTCCATTGTCACTGAGTAGTTCATGCCGTAGTCATCATCGATGATGAAGCCAGGGCTGCATGGGCAAGTACAACCGCAATACTGTGACCATCTGACGGGCTTTACTGGCAGATCGAGAGCTTGAAATATCTGAGGAAGTAAAGATTTGTACATCTGATGTGGCCTACTGCGGCGATTTGCTAAGTCATCGAGGATAGTCTCGCCTTTGGTGAAGATATACAGCCGACTCTTCTTAAAACGGCGTTTGCCGTCTTGAGATTGAGGGTTGGCTGTGGGTTTGCTGATAGTAATAGTTAATTGTTCCATGGTTGATCCTCTCTGTTGATCCAGACTGCGTTAATCACACCGGGAAAGAACTCACAGGGATTGTGAGGTGCGTCGTGCATGAACTGGACAATGACTCGGCCAGTTGATGAAGGTTTATGAGGCTGAGTGATGGACAGAACGGTAACAATCTCACCACGGAATGTGGTGGTGATATCGCCAATCTGAACTGGTTTTTTGTTACTTTCATAAATTAATTGCATTTTAGTATCCTGAATTAAAGAGTTTTGAATAAAAGTACTACATTATTATTATATATAGCTCTATTATCAGTGCCTATTCGACATATCACAATGTGAAAAAGTGTTATTTAGTATTCTCATGTTACTACAGAACCATTACTGGGCTTATTCAGTATCCGGGTTACTTAGTAACATATATACTTATATAGATATAGAAATATACATAGTGTTTACTCTGACAAGCATATAGAGTTTCGACCTAGTTACCGTCGTTACCGCGTTACTTTTGTTACTGTACCATTCTGACTTCGGCTGTTGTACAATGCATCTAACACAAGGAGAATCGTATGAATATTGAAGAGATTGAGAAAAAGATTGGGCGCCCCACTAAATACAAGCCTGAATATTGCCAAGAAGTGATTCAGCTTGGTGCTGAGGGTAAGAGCAAAGAGCAAATTGCTGCTAAGCTCGAAGTTAATTGGGGCACGCTCGACAACTGGGCTGAGCAGCACCAAGAGTTTTTGCTGGCCTTGCGCACGGCAAAAGAGCTAGAGCTATCCTATTGGGAAGAATTGGGTCTGAACCACATAGTTGAATCGCCAGGATCATCGCGTCTCAACGGTGGGGTTTACAATAAGGTGATGGCCGCGAGGTTCCCAGCCAAGTACAGTGAACGGAGCAAGGTTGAGCTGACGGGCCAGGATGGAGGAGCTGTGAAAGTCGATGCCACAGTATCGCACAGTCTGGGGCAGGAGATACTGAATGAGTTGCTGAGCTCTATGCAAACGGGCTCAGAGTCTGTGTGAAACGGGCTTGGAACTAAGCGGGCTTACAGCGGGCTTTAACTCTGAGCAGAATCGGCTCAGATTCTGATTCTAAGCTCGATTCAGTTAATAGTCAGATCTTTCACGATGTGAAAGCTCATTTCATATTATGAAAATTACGCAATTGTTACATGTAACATTTCACATGCTGAAAGTCACTTTCATATTATGAAAATTACGCAATTGTTACATGTAACATTTCACATGCTGAAAGTCACTTTCACATTGTGGTAGTTCACAGCTAGCAAGCAGCCCTGGATTACAAGCTGAGCATTTGCCAGTTTCTGATTCGTCCTAGAATCGTGTAGGTATAAGTACTATTATAAATAGTTCTAAGAAAAAGTACATAAAGATTATTTCACTATGTGACAAAGATTATCTTTTTACGATGTGAAATAGTTGTAAATAATTATGTACAAAGTTCTAAAAGTGTGATATTTACGCACACATAACTATGTTACTTGTAACATAATCGTAACATTAAAATATTTTTAACTCTTTCACATCATGAAATAAAATATATGTTCTTTTTCATAGAACTATATATAATAGTATTCATAGATTAATTAATCTATATTTTTTAACTTAACTTATAGGAATCTGAATTATGAAAACAGTTTTTGCTATCAAAGAAATAGAATGCTTTCCAACTAAACTCAAAGGTTATTTGCCAGGTTGCAATATTGCTTTTAACTTAGAGAAAAAATCAGTATTAGAACATCTCAAAAGCCTCCCAGCTGATTCGGATGTGTGTGAGGTTACAAGATCTGATTATATCTATATAGAGTTCAAGTAACCAAGCGGCCAGGCTCTCAGGGCCTGGCAGTTTTTGGCTCAGATCTGGGGGCCGCGGGCTTTCTTGCTCAGAACTTGGGGACCTTGACAGAATCTGCAGGGGTGCCCCATGTCAGCTACTCAGCGCATCGTACTTCGAACTTAAAAGTAAACACTTTGTGTATGCCATAGTACTTCGAATTTAAAAGTAAACACTTCGTAATAGGCTCCTATTACCTAGCTTAATTGCATTAAGCCTAGAGGTTTCTAGGATGGCTACGTGTCAAGAACAAATGTCTGCTCTGCTCTCTGCAGCAGCTGCTGTGATACAATGACTTTATGCTAAATAACGAGCAAATAGAGTTTCTGTCAAAGAAGCTGACCGAGAATGATAAGGTGTTGTCTGCCATGTCTCCAGAATGGCGAGCAGCATTTAAAGCTCGCTTAAAGTGGTTGACCATCGCACTACCGCATCAGATTCCTCCACCTGAAGTAGACTGGAAGATATGGATGCTGTTAGCAGGCCGTGGTGCAGGAAAGACACGACTTGCTGCAGAGTACACCTGGTGGAACGCATGGTCGATGCCAAAGACTAGACACCTCGTAGTTGGCCCTACTTCATCAGACATACGAGACGTTCTGTTCGGAGGAGACTCAGGAATACTGAATGTATGCCCGCCAGAGATCATACACAACTACGGAATCTCGCTTCATGAGCTGACATTGACAAACGGTAGTATTGTTAAAGGGATTGCAGCATCCGAGCCGTCACGTTTTCGTGGACCGCAATGGCATAGTGTCTGGTTTGATGAGCTAGCCGCTTATCAGTATCTTGATGAGACCTGGGACATGGTGATGTTCTCACTTCGTTTAGGTAAAGACCCTAAGACGATTATTACAACAACTCCGAAGCCTGTACCTAAGGTAGTAGAACTGCATGACAAGCACGGCGAGGGAATAGTGCATGTGACACGAGCATCTACGTATGCGAACATAGCAAATTTAGCGCCGACTTTCCAAGAGCAGATACTTCAGTATGAGGGAACACAGCTTGGTCGCCAAGAGATTGAAGCAGAGATTTTGAACCCAGAAGAATCAGGGTTGGTAAAACGATCTTGGTTTGAGTTGTGGGAGTCTGATAAGCCATTTCCAGAGTTCTCCTACATCATACAATCTTATGATGTAGCAACTAGTGATAAGACGATGAACGATCCCACAGCTTGCGTCGTATTAGGTGTCTTCCGTCCGTCTGAAGATCAAGGAAATCGTGTGATGCTGATTGACTGCTGGTCAGATCGCCTCTTATATCCCGATCTAAGAGCCAAGCTACAGGAGGAAGCTGCGAACGTGTATGGCGATCCGGATGAGTTTGGCTCAGGCAAAAAAGTTGATCTTATTTTGATTGAGAATAAGTCAAGTGGAATCGCGCTTATTCAGGATCTGCAGCAGACGACACTGCCAATTAGAGGGTATAACCCAGGATCCGCGGATAAAGCAACAAGACTGAATATTGTTGCTCCGATGATCGAAAAAGGGCTGCTATACCTGCCCGAGTCGACCGAGAACTCAGGCTATCCACGCTCTTGGATTGAGCCATTTTTAAACGAAGTGTGTTCATTTCCACTCGGTCGGCATGATGATTATGTGGATGCTATTTCACAAGCGATGAGGTATCTTAGAGACTCGAACATTATTCGACTTGACTACATTTCATCACCCGCATCTGACTATGCAGATGATGATTACGACGCAAGAGAAAGAAGATATAATCCATATGCCGCTTAACATACTTCATGGTATGATAGTCATATAAATCACAGGAATAACTCTCATGCCATATGATGAATTAGGTAACTTTTATGGAAGTAATGAACCTACAGAGGCAGAGTTAACACGAGACGCTATACGTTTAGCTCAGATGAAGCAAGAGCTCAAACAAAAAGCCCTACAAAATCGTGAGACCCCAGCGTCATACGCAAGGTACGAAAAAGCTCTCTATGAAACTCCTGATTTCTTTTATCAAAAGCCAGGCGGTCGGTCAGAAATGCATCCGCCACCAGAACCGTACAGCACAGCACCTACAGTCTTAGGGCAGATGATTGACCGTTCAGGCTTGACAGTCCCAGCGCAGATCGCCACCAACATGGCAGCAGGCTATCCGTTAGCCTTGCTTGGCGCGTTTGGTGCACCTGAAACAGCACAGAGCATAGGCAACTTCATCGCACCTACCGCCAAGCCAGCTAAAGACGTGCTTGAGGGTCTAGGAGAATTAGCTGCAAGAACAGGCCCAATGCCAGAACTAATGTTCATGGGCAAGCATCGCACAGTAACACCGTCGGATGTGCAAGTGCTTGGAGCACGTGGCATCAACACAGCCAGAGAGCTGAAGGCAGTTCCTCATGACTTTAATGTTGGTAGACAAGGGTTTAGTGTGTTGAACCCGCTTGGTGAGCCTACAATAGGTTCAAAGCTAGGTACGTTTGAGAATAGAGTGATAGGCGAACCGCAACGACAAAAGTTGAGGGAAGCTGCTAGTAACGTGCCAGAAGACGTGTCATATAATGCACTTCGGCAAAGAGTGAACGAGTCTTATGAGCCTGGAATGCCAATGTATGCAGTTCCGATTGGTCCTAAGTCTGCATTGTGGGATGAGCCTCGTAAGATCTTAGCAGAAAAAATGGAAGCAGAGGGTTATACGCCACAAGAAATCTTTGCTAAAACATTGACAACTCGAGGATTAGACCCTAAACACTGGGAGCAGTTTATACCAAGTGATAAAGCGTCGGTGTCATACAACCCTGCATTTAAAAACAATAAGTTCTTATCGCTACCTGATGTGCTTAAATACCCTGCCTTATATGAAGCATACCCATGGCTGGAAAACTATAGAGTAGGTTTTGCAGGCATGGCTCCTGATGAGCTAGGTGAGCACGATAATGCAAAGAAAAGAATTACATTTAATAATTCTATTTTAGACAACCCTAAACAAGCGAACAGCATCATCACGCATGAGCCTATTCATGCAATTCAGAACCATGAAAATTGGCCTTTAGGGGGTCATTTAGGTCAGTTTCCAAAAGAGTCTGTTTTGTCAGCAGCATTAAGCATTCATGATTTAATGAATGATCAAGACGAACCGATGGACTTAGATAGAGCAGTCGAGTTTACGCAGTTAATGGCTGATAAACCGTTTTCTAGTGATGAGATTAAAGATGCAGTAAAACTAGTACAACATGGTCAAGCAGATCTTGTTAACATGCCTCATCCTTGGTATTGGTACAATCAATTAGCTGGAGAACAACAAGCATGGCTACCTTCAAAACTATGGGGTTTGTCTGAAGAGCAATTAAGACAGACTTACCCATATAGTAAAGATGTAATGGGTTCTGACCCTAGTAAAACAATCTTGCGAAGAGGTAAAATGCCTAGTGGTGAAGCTACTTATGTCACTTCAGGTCAGCTTCACGAACAGCAAAAGAATAAGCAAGCGCTCACTCTTGCACAGATGAAAGCAGAGTTACAAGCTAAGAATGAACCGCCAAGTAAAGAGATGGCAACTAAACCTAAAGAACCGGTTAATTTGTCTAAACGAAAACTATTTGGATTAGATCTTACGCCTAAGCAAGATCAACTACCCGCAGTTGTGAACCCTACAACAAGCGCACCAACAAGTACAGAGTCAACAGCACCAACACCATCTTCAGAGCAGTTAAACACTATTACACCGGCAGATTATGCAGTAGAAGCAATTAAGAACATGCCTATGACCAGAAGGCAGATATTAAAGACTCCTGTAAATGCTGCTATTTCTCAAATGGGTAAAGGAGTAGTAGGTAGTGCTGTTAAAGGGTTGGTTGAGAACCCTGTTAAAGTAGTCGGTGGAATGCTAAGAGAAGAAGCAATGAAGCATGCTCTTCGTCAGTTAGAAAATGTGTATGGCGACTATCATCACCCATTGATGGACGGCCCTGATGAACAGTGGGATCCTGATACGCTTGCTGATGTTAATACTGAAGTGTCGCATGAAGCAATGAGCAGATTAAATGATGTTCCTGCAGAGCACTATGCTGAGCATTTTAGCGACAAACAGTTAAGAGATGCATTTGATGAAGGGGCAAGAGCATGGGGGAGACTGTGGTATGAAGATGAGGCAGTAATGCAAGAAGCTGCAAATGATGCAATCAGAGAAGCTATTTCAGAGTTAGGGGCTGGTGCTGATGAGTATGATTTAGTACACGCTGCATACCCTCATTTCAAAAAAGACATGTTGCATATCGTGTCGCAAGGGCACCCTAACAACGTCTCAGGCGAACTATCATCTGCATTTGCTAGATCTTTAATTGATAGGCACGGTGCAACTGCAGACGAATATGGGTCAAATTATCTTGAAAATGCTGCATCTCAAGCAATCACAGATCAGTATAATCAAAAATACAATGAGCTTATCGAGAATATTATTAATGATGAAGAAGGTGGAGGCTCATCTGTAGGCCATATTGAAAATATGGTGGGTGCAGCACTTCAGCCACTTCAAAAGAATTTGTCACAAGAAAAGTTTAAAGACATTAATCAAAAGTATAAAGAGCTTAAGTCATTGTCTGTAGAGGACCAAAACAAAGCTTTAGAATCTAATCCAACAGCAGTAAAACTAAAAGAAGACTTTTTGTCAGCACTGAATGAAATACCTTTAGAAGATAAGTCATGGTTTCCTTTTCAAGCTCTGAACTATCCTGCATCATTACTGGAGCAATATGAGCAGGTCACAGGTGTTGACACTAATAAAGCTAAAATAGACTACCTTGAGCGAGGTCTTCAGCAATTTGCAAGAAGTACGGGTCAAGATTTTGAGCCTTTTGAAAAGTATTACTTAGAAGACAGACTTGAGAATGAAACACGCCCTAAAGAAATAAAGAAAATAAAGCAAAGACTTAAAGACCTTGAAGACAATCAGCAAAACGAAGAACCGCCAAGCACTGAAATGGCGATTAAGAACCCAGGTGGAAATTGGTCAGACCGACAACTAGATAGTCAATTAAAGCCGTTTAAACAAGGTCTTACATTAGCGCCTGATTCCGATAGATACACACTTCGACCTAATTGGGTAGAAATTGCAGATCAAATAGGCTATCCTGAAAACATGAAGAAACAGATGCTAGCTGCTCACACACTAAATCAATGGATTGACAAGCGTCTTAAGAACTACATTAAGAATGACATGGGAACGCCTAAAGATTCAGTTCGAGATCTTGCTGATCAAGGCATTACGCACATGCAAGGATTAGGCGAACACTTTAATCGAATAGACCCTAATATTAATAAAGCGTTTAGCGTACTTAAATACTTAAGAGAAGAACGTGGTCATCTTCCAGAAGGGCATGCTACTACGGATGCAGGAAAAGAATGGGAGCTTAAAACTGATTGGAGTTTTAGCCCATATAAGATTAAAGATGCACTACATAAGTTATTCCCAGATGAGCATCCTTCACAAGAACAATGGAAAGGGTTACAAAAAGCGCTTGAAAAAGACCCTGAAGCAGAGCTAAATAGGTTTATATCACTTAGTGCTTTTGGATTTGACCACTTAATTGATGAGCTTAGAAATGCAGTTAGCCCAGACTCTGATCTGCCTCAACAGCTTCGTATATCGACTAAAGATCTAGAGCGTATGACAGTCCCTGATGCAGTCAGACATGTGTCGAAGATTAACAAATATCGTACTGACTTGGCAGAGAAAGCAACAGTAAAGAACGTTGCTGAGTTTAGACAGAACTTTCCAGCACTGAAGACGTATGAAGACGGTAAAGCATGGCATGAGCTTAAGTTGCCTGATTATCAGCCAGACGATGCGCTGCCTGAAGGGTTTTATGTCATGAAGTTTGATCGATACGATACAGATCTTAGAACAGGCAAAGACATAAAACGTGAAATATATCAAGTGGTTTATGGAAGTGGCATAGACATGGATCGATACACTGATGAAATGAGAACGCCTGAAGAAGCAATTGCCGACTACAATCGTTTAAAGCACTATGGCACTCTTGACAAAGCACTTAAAGAAGAAGGTGAGTTGATGGGTCACTGTGTTGGTGGCTACACACAAGATGTAGTTGATGGTTTATCTAGAATCTTTACACTTCGTGATGCCAAAGGTAAGCCTCATGTCACAATAGAGACAAACCCTGCAAAAGGGTTTGAAGAAGATGATTCACTACGCCATAGTCATCATGATGTTGCTCAAATCAAAGGCAAAGGAAATAAAGCAGTATCGCCTAAGTATCGTGCAGAAGTGCTTGATTTTCTTAATAGCGCATACCCGCATTCTGCATTAGTAGAGGTAGAAGATCTTGGCTTTATAGATGCTATCGACACTTCTTACATAAAAAATATGGCAGGTGGAAAAGAGATGGAATCGGATATTAGAGCTGCAGTCCCAGATCTACCTAGATTTATTAGCAGAGACACTTGGAATCAATTAGTTGACCAGTACTATGTTAAAAAACCGATAAAAGGCCACAAAGACGGTGGTTATATTCAAAGTTTTCAATCAGGCGGTCCAGTAAGTACAGACAAGATGAAGTTTAATATAATGATGTCAACAGTAAAACCGCCAGAAGGCTACAAAGATGGTGGCTATATTCAAAGTTTTGACAATGGCGGTTTAGCTAAGTCCCCTCAGCCTGGCTCATTCCCACCTTTGTTTCCTGAAATAGTTGGAGGAGGCGCTCATCAGTTAAGAGAGAAGCTGTTTAATGCGAATGCAATGAACATATCTAACCCTGCTTATACGCTAGGGTTAAATCAGATTAATGCGCCGCAAGAGCCTACTTACCCAGGCAAAGAAAAACATGAAATAGATGCAGCTGCATTCTATAATACAGGCACCCCTGGTCAAGTTACAATTAATCCTTCAACATCAAGCGCATCATCATACGAGGTTGCGCCTTATGTACTTGGGCATGAAGCGCAACATCTGCAAGAACATGAAACAAGCCCTACTCGTTACCCTCCTAACTATCAAAGATTATACAACTATTACTTACAGCGCAATATTGAAAAGAACTTTCAGCAACAAAGAGAAAACCTTCCTGTAGATGTACAGGGCTTTGGATATGCTATGAGAGATAATGTGCCTTGGGAAGAGCGCTTAGCTGACTTTGCAGGGTATGAAGCAGCGCTAACTAAAGGTCAAACTCTCTTAGATACAGAGTTTGGTAAGAAAGTATTTAACACTCCTGCGCTTCAAAGACATTATTTACATGCTGTAAGGCCTAAAGAAGCAAAAGCATTTCCAGTTGAAGATACGTTGTATGAAAAAGCAAAAGAAAAATATCACAAGTTTAGAAGCAAAGTAGGCGAAGGTAAAAGCTATGCAGACGCTGCTTATGAAACTGTTCTAAATAAGAAAGACGGTGGTAGTGTAAAATCATTGGATCACGATAGAATGAAATTTGAATTAATGATGAGGAAACGATAATGCCTGAAATGCCAATTGAGCAAGAATATGGTAGAAACATTAACCCGATTGAAGACGAGTCTGATGAGTCGCTTATCGAAATTCTTGATGAGATTAATGCAGAGGACGACCCAGTAGAAGAGCAAGAAGATGGCTCAGCAATCGTCACACTTGATAAGCTCAGTACTCCAGAAGACAACCCTGAGTTTTATCAGAACTTAGCAGAAGAGCTTGGGACTTCGGACCTTGATAAACTTGCATTTAAATATTTAGACTTAATTGATAAAGATGAGGAAGCTCGTGAAGAACGAAATAAACAATATGAAGAAGGTATCAGAAGAACTGGCTTGGGTAATGACGCCCCAGGTGGAGCCCAGTTTATGGGCGCATCCAAAGTTGTCCATCCAGTTATGGCAGAAGCATGTGTCGACTTCGCAGCAAGAGCCATTAAAGAACTATTTCCACCCGATGGTCCAGTTAGAACTAAAGTTGTCGGAGAACTAACAGAGGATAAACTTAGTAAAGCCGAGCGTAAAAAAGACTTTATGAACTGGCAGTTAACAGAGCAGATTGAGGAGTATCGTGATCAGCAAGAAGTCATGTTAACTCAGTTACCATTAGGTGGTAGCCAATTTATGAAGCTATGGTTTGACTATCAAAAGAAAAGACCATGCGCCGAGTTTGTTCCGATTGATGATATTTATTTACCGTTTGCATCTAATAATTTCTATACAGCTAGCAGAGTAACAGAAGTGCAAGACATTACGCATGATGAGTTTGAAGTGCGTGTTGCTAATGGGCTATATATCGACATTAATGGTTATAAGCCAAGTCAAGAGCCTGATGAAACTGCGCCACAAAGAGCAAATAATCGAGTAGAAGGAAAACTAGACTCTGATTCGAATATTGATGGTGTAAGAAGAGTGTACCATATTTACACATGGTTAGAATTAGAAGACGATTCATTTACAAGTGGTGAGCGTGCTCCTTACATTATGATGATTGATAAGCAAGAATCAGAAGTAATCGGTTTATATCGAAACTGGGAAGACGGCGATGACACGTTTACAAAACTGGATTGGCTCATTGAATTTAAATTTATTCCATGGAGAGGTGCATATGCTATTGGGCTTCCTCATCTCATCGGCGGTCTTTCTGCTGCTCTTACTGGTGCATTGCGTGCTTTATTGGATAGCGCGCATATTAATACCGCTGCTACGATGCTTAAACTCAAAGGAGGGAAGGTCAGCGGCCAGTCGTTGGTGGTAGAGCCGACACAAGTGACTGAAATAGAGGGTGCTCCTGGTGTTGATGATGTTCGTAAAATTGCAATGCCGATGCCATTTAACCCACCGAGCCCTGTACTTCTTGAATTATTAGGTTGGCTTACCAATGCAGCCAAGGGTGTTATCTCCACTGCAGAAGAAAAATTAGAACAAGTAAATGGAAACACACCTGTCGGTACATCACAAGCAATGATAGAAGCAGGCGCTTCTGTATACAGTAGTATACATGCAAGACTGCATGAGAGTCAGAAGCGAGTATTGAAAGTGCTTACAAGATTAAATCGTTGGCATTTAAATGACCAACGAACTATTGATTTTGCAAAAGAACTGAACATCTCTGTTGATGATTTTGAAAGTAATGCCGACATTATTCCTGTTTCTGACCCACATATCTTTGCAGAGTCACAACGATATGCACAGATACAAACACTTGCAGCAAGAGCACAAGCAAACCCTGACTTATATGCAAGGTTGGCAGTAGAAAAGAGAATTCTTAAGCAGATTAGGCTCCCAGACATTAACGAGGTCCTTCCAGACCCTGCAAATGTGAAAGATATGAACCCTGCACTTGAAAATGTGTCTATGACATTAGGTAAACCTGTTGGCGCATTCCCATCTCAAGACCATATTGCGCATATGCTAAGTCATATTCAGTATGCAATGGACCCAATTTTTGGTTCAAATCCTATCGTAGCGCCTACTTTTATGCTCGGATGCCTTGAGCATCTTAAGCAGCACCTTACTTTATGGTATCTGAACCAAGCAGATAGTTATGCATCGGCTGCAATAGGTATGCCATATAATGTGTATAAGATTCAGCCACAAATAAAAGAAGCAGAGAAACTTCTTAGCTTATCTCTTGCACATGTACATCAAGATGCTCAACAGATGTTGCCGCAAGTACTTCAGTCCATTCAGCAAATGCTGCAGATGGTACAGAAAATGCAGCAGTCACAGCAGCAAGTTGATCCAACAATGTTGGCTCAGATACAAGCTCTTGAACGTACTGCACAAATGCAGACACAACAGAAAGCACAAAGTGATCGTGAAAGACATCAACTTGATGCTCAGAAGACACAGATTGATGCAGAGCTTAAGCGCGACAAGATTATCTCTGATGAGAACATCGAGCAAGCAAAACTAACAAGCGATGTTAATTATTTGGCAATCGACCAACAATTTGAAATGGAAAAGCAACAGCAAGCGCATGCTCAAGCTTTACAGCAAGCCCAGCAACAAGCTATGCAACAGCAGCAACAGGCAGCGCAACAAGCGCAACAAGAAAGTCAGCAACAAATGATTCAGCAAGCAATGCAACAACCTCAACAACCCTCACAAGGAGAACCACAATGACTGAAGCAATAAACGCCCATAAGAAAATGGCTATGGGAACAACTGAAGGCAACGTAATGAAAAAAGGTGGAAAAGTTGCCAAGTACAAGGATGGCGGAGCTATTTCTGAAGCCAAAGTTCGTAATTTACCTGCAAAAGGCGATAAAAAGAATGCCGGTGTAGATATGAACGCCGGTAAAGCGAAAATTGCTACTTATAAAAAAGGTGGCGGAGCTCGTGGTAGATGAGACAACAAAAACTGCTGATTGACTATTTAATTACAAATATTCAGAATGAAATGGCAGAAATAGAAGTTTCGCTAGCTGAAGGTTGCGCAGTCAATATTGAGTCATACCATCGGATTGTGGGCACATATCAAGGTCTTCGCCGCGGTATAGAGATGATTGATGAATTTCTTAAAGAAGAAAGAGACGGAGATGCTGCTCACTAAAAGAAAATCGAAGTCTAACTGGTAATGTGATATAGTAGTCATGTAGTACATTTAATAATTTCTTTGGAATAAAGATATGTGTTGTTACTTTCTGGATTCCAAAGACTAACCAGAAAGACAATACATGACATTAGAAGAAGCATTTCCTGAAGTAGACTCGGGTGTAGAAGCCCTCGGTGGCAGAGTCCTTCTGCAACTCAAACTAATCCCAAAATCATCAAAAGGCGGTATTATTCTTGTCGATGAGACAAAAGACACAGAGCGAGTTCAATCTGTTGTTGGAAAAGTGGTTTCTGTAGGGCCACTCGCATTTATGAACAGAGAAACTGCTCAACCGTGGATCGAAGGGTCTTGGGTCGTTCCTGGTGACTTTGTAAGAACCCCACGATGGAGTGGTGATAGATTTTCTGTACCACATCCGAGTAATGAAAACGAACTGATTGATTTTCAGATTTTAAATGACTATGAACTCTGGTGTAAAGTTAAACCAGAAGTTGTTAACAAAATGAAAGCGTTTGTACTATGAACCCAACAGATAAAGCAGAATTACAGATGGAAATATCTGATGCAGATGACGGTGGCGCAATTGCAACACTGCCAAATAATGTAGAAAACCCACAAGCAGAAGACAACTTTAAAGATGAACCTGTAGAAGACGTTGCTAAACAGGAAGAACCTGAAGAAGAAGTTGAAATTGATCGTGAAGCAGTAAGAGTTGCTAGAAGAGATGAACGAAAGCAAAGAAAATTACTGCACCGTGAAAAAGAAAAAGAAGCAAATCACTTAATTGCAGCTCTTAAGAAACAGAATGAATTTCTTGCAGAAAGATTATCAGCTGTTGAAAAGAAGACAACTGGTGCAGAGTTTGCAAGAATTGATAAGTCAATTGATGATGCAGCAACTGCAGTTGAGTATTCAAAACTAAAACTACGCGAAGCAATGGCTGCAAATGATGGTAATGCTCTTACAGAAGCGCAAGAAATGTGGTATGAAAGTAAGAGAAAGTTGGAATCTTTACAAATTCTTAAACAAAATGCTTCTAAACAACAGTCACAAGTTAAAACTCAAATATCTGCGCCAGATCCTATGGTTCAGAAATTAGCGGCAGAGTGGCTTTCTGATAACACATGGTATGACCCTGCAGGTGGTGATGAGGTAAGTGAAATTGCACAAGTAATTGATAAAAAGCTTACTGCAGAAGGTTGGAACCCTGCAACGGCTGATTATTGGGATGAGCTTGATGAGCGACTTGAGCAGTATATACCACAGAAGAAGTCTGTGCAATCAGTTAAAAGGAGACAAACAGTTATGTCATCTGGAAAAGAAGCAACACCGGCAGTTTCATCAAATCAATTTAGACTAAGTCCAGAAAGAGTTGCTGCACTTAAAGAATCTGGTGCATGGAATAACCCTGAAAAGAAAATGAAAATGATTAAGCGTTATATGGAATTTGACAAACAAAACAAAGGAAGGAATTAAAAATGGATGAACGATTAGTAAAAAATGTTTTAGCAGGTGGTCGTGAACCACGTGCTAAACAAAATAAACCTCGTCAAGGCGCTGATGACAATTTACTGTCTAAAAGAGAAAAGCGACGCTTATTTCAAAATGAGTTTATGCAAGAAGCACTTCCAAAAGCTCCTGAGATCCCAGGGTTTCATGTCTGTTGGTTATCTACAACAAATACTTATGATCCTATTCACAAACGTACACGACTAGGCTATACACCTGTAACAGCAGATGAAGTTCCAGGAAATGAACATTTGCGCGTAAAAGAAGGTGAGCATGCCGGTTTAATTTGTGTCAATGAAATGATGCTATTTAAGCTGCCAATGGATGTTTATCAAGGGTATATGGCAGAAGTACATCACTATATGCCACTTGATGAAGAAGAAAAAATTCAAGTTCAGCAAGAACAATTACTAAATGCAAAAGACACTTCCGGTAGAAAATTAGGTCAGATTGAAGGCGACGGCTTAAATTTCGATTTGGATGTTGATGCGCCTACTTTTGAGTAAATAAAGCTAAAAAATTATATACACGTAAAAATTTACGTGTATATAATTGCATATATAGCCTTAAAATCATAATACTAAGTGATTTTGTCTAGCTTTGAATAAAGCATATAAACAATTTTATTAATATTTTTTTTAAGGAGCAGTCTATGAGTGCAACATCTCAACCGTTTGGTTTAAGACCTGCTTTCTTTCCTACAGGTTTGGAAAGAGCGCAGGCTTTGTACAACGGCATCCCAAGCGGATATGCCGAAAACATTTTTAAAGGTTCCGCAGTATATTACGCCCCAGGAACTGGTCATATTGAGCCAGTTTTAGCAACTACTGATTTAGTATCTGGTTCATTCCAAGGTGCACAATGGACTGATACAAATGGTCGTTTACGTGTATCAAACTTTTGGCCAGCGAATACGCCATATATTGAAGGTGCTGCCCCTGGAAGTCAAATGATCGCTTATTTCTATAACGACCAACAAATCGTTTATGAAATTCAAACAAGCGCAACAATTGACCAAACTTCTATTGGCGACGAGTTTAACTTCTCCAACATCAACGCAGGAAATACAACTACAGGTTTAAGCACAATGACTTTAAACCCAGCAGGTGTAGGTTCTGGCGAACAAGGGCAAGTTCGTGTTGTTGATATTTCATTTTACCCTGACAATGCTTGGGGTGATCCTTTCGTAATCGTAAGAGTGCAAATGGCTAATACCCAGTTTGTTGCTCCTTCAACAGCTATCTAAGGGGAATAAACCATGGCAGCTCCAATGCGCAGTACCGATTTTAGATCGATAGTAGAACCAATTTTAAACGAAGCCTTTGACGGGGTTTATGACCAACGTGCAGACGAATGGTCAACTGTATTCCGTGAGCAATCAGGTATTCCACGTAACTATCATGAAGAACCAGTTCTCTATGGTTTTGGTGCAGCTCCGCTGTTACCTGACGGAAGCCCTGTTACTTATCAGCAAGGTGGTGTGTTATTCCTCAAGCGTTATGTATACAACGTATATGGTTTGGCATTTGCTTTGACCAAAGTATTGGTTGAAGACGGTGACCATATCCGTATCGGTGAAGTGTATGCTAAGCACTTAGCACAATCACTCGTTGAAACTAAGGAACTCTTAGCAGCAAACGTGTTGAATCGTGCATTTAACCCAGCCTACGTTGGTGGTGATAACGTTTCACTTGTTTCTACTCAGCACCCAATCGTAAACGGTGTATTCTCTAACCAGTTAGCTACAGCTGCTAACTTATCGCAGACTTCTTTAGAGCAAGCTTTAATTCAAGTTCGTCAGGCTGTTGATAACAACGGTAAGAAGATTCGTTTACAACCTGAGAAATTAATTGTTGCCCCAGGAAACGTATTCCAAGCAGAAGTACTCTTGAAATCCGTTCTCCGTACAGGTACAGCAAACAATGACATTAACCCTGTTAAGTCTATTGGTTTGTTACCTGAAGGTGCATCTGTCCTTTCACGTTTGACTTCACCAACTGCTTGGTGGGTACAGACCGATACACCAGAAGGTTTAAAACTTCTGATGCGTCGTTCATTAGAGAAGACGATGGAAGGTGATTTCGAGACTGACAGCATGCGTTATAAGGCAACTGAGCGTTATGATCTCGGTTGGACTGACCCACGTTGCGTCTGGGGAACTCCAGGAGCCTAATGATAAAGGGGTTTTAAAGCCCCTTTTCTTAAATGTAAAGGACATAAAATGACCACTCAATTAGTTACAAATATAGGCGGAGTTCTGTCTTCAGTAAGATTCCCAATTAAAGCAGGGACTGTAACTGCTGAATTAGGTTTATTACCAGCAAATGCTCAAATCTTAAATATTTATTACGATGTTCAATCAGCCGACACATCAACTATTTCCATTGGCTATCCAGGATCTCCAACTGCTTATGCAACAGGAAGCATTTTAACTCCTGGTAGAAGATCTGTCACACCAACTGCTGCACAATGCGAAACTTGGGCAAATGGTCAATCTGAACGTAGTTTTTTATTCACAGTTAGTGCTGAAATTACCACTGGTGTTGGTAGTATTAATGTGATCTATCGCAGTTCAACCGAATCAGGTGGAGGAACTTATTCATGAAAAAGCCGACGATGAATGCTGGTATGGCAATGAAAAAAGCAGCACCGAAAATGAGTATGCAAAATGCAATGTCGCCTATGATGAAAAAAGGCGGCAAAATGATGCATAAAGCTGAAGGTGGTGAGATTAAGGAAGTTGAAAAAGAGCTGAAA